>Ga0209013_10006023_pt1 | contig 10349 bp, 8 predicted proteins | sample Cruoilmetagenom2_FD_187291 | JGI IMG/M metagenome (GOLD analysis project Ga0209013, IMG submission 187291) | Oil polluted marine microbial communities from Coal Oil Point, Santa Barbara, California, USA - Sample 2 (SPAdes) (version 2) | ecosystem: Environmental > Aquatic > Marine > Oil seeps ...
CCACAGTACACGCCTGTATCCGGAATGGGCCTTTGCCAAGTCTGGTTCTGCACCAGATAACCTGGCGCGGGATGTTGCCATCGCGCTCATGCAGATGCCCCGTGATGATCCGGCAATACGGGCCGGCAAGTATATCGGCTGGACTGTACCACTCGACTATCATCGGGTTCACGAACTGTTCCAGGAACTCGGTATTGGGCCCTATCAGGTATCCGGCGACATCAGTCTTGCAGAGGTGTTACGCAGGTACTGGTACTGGCTTGTTCTCCTGTTCGGAATCATACTCTTCAGCGTGATTCTCAATGTCCTCATCAAGCGCGAGGTTGTCAGACGCACCACCCAGCTTTCCGAGACCAACCGTGAACTGCGGGAGCAGATCATGGAACGCAGGCGTGCCGAAAAGGAGGTCCATGAATTACTCGGCGAGAACCGCATGCTGGTTGGTAACTCGCTGGTGATGCAGGAGAATGAACGACGCCATCTGGCGCGGGAACTACATGATGAGATGGGTCAATGCATTGCCGCGATACAGGCTGATGCGGAAATTATCAGCGAGTTCGCTCCCCGTTGCGACAATCGGCTGGTTAAGAGTGCAGAGGCCATCAAGGACGTCTCTGCCCATATCTATGAGTTCGTCCACTCCACGATGCTGCAGCTGCGACCGAGCATGCTTGACCATCTGGGGCTGGGGGATGCCATTCGCGAGGAAGTCGATGCCTGGCAATCCAGGCATCCGGGTACGCACTGTTCACTATCCGTTAATACAGATCTGGATGGTCTGGATGAGCAGACAAATATCACTATCTACCGCATTATTCAGGAATGCCTGACCAATATCGCGAAACACGCAAGCGCACGCAGCGTCGCTATTGAAATTGACAGCGTCGATGCTATCTTGCCCGGTGACGCGGGTACCACACCGGTTTCGGCTCTGAAGATGTCCATACGGGATGACGGTGCGGGCATGGATCCGAAAGTTCGTGAGAGGGGGCTGGGACTGATCGGGATGCGCGAGCGCGCTGGCGCCCTGGGTGGCATGCTGGTCATAGAGACCATGCCTGGACAGGGGATGACTATAGTTGTGACTTTACCACTGGGCCATAGACAACGGAGTCAGTGATGTCTATCAGGGTTCTGCTGACAGATGACCATGAAGTTGTGCGTGCCGGATTTGCCCGGCTGCTGGAAAGCACTCCCGATATCGACGTGGTCGCGGAGGCCGGCAGTGGCGAAGAGGCGTGTCTGGAATATTTCAATCACCGGCCGGACGTACTGGTTATGGATCTCACCATGCCCGGGATTGGTGGTCTGGAAGCCTGCCGCAGGATACTGACCAAGGATCCGGGAGCACGTATCCTGATATTCAGCGTGCACGAGAATGAGATCATGCTTGAACGCGCGCTCGATGTCGGCATAAAGGGCTACATTTCCAAGCGCAGCGCTTCCAAGGTCATGATACTGGCGGTACGACAAGTTGCTGCTGGTGAGGTGTATATCGGACAGGAAATGATGCCCCACCTTGCAGATCGCCGAACATCCGCGGAAGGTAACCGGCTCAAGGATCTGACTTCACGGGAATTCGAGGTGTTCCGTCTGCTCGCAGACAGCAAATCGGTTAATGAAATTGCCGGCATCCTGAATATCAGCCCAAAGACCGTCGGTCATCACATGACCCACATCAAGACCAAACTCGGCATTGCCAATATCGCTGGCCTTACCCGACTGGCCATTCGGCTTGGTATTATCACGCCCTGAATGCCCACATCGTTCCTGTTAATCAGGATATTCTGTTTTTCTAATTAGTTTTTCTCCCTGAATGATTAGGGAATTTCCCTATGTCTAATCCAGTCAATATCCGCTAGTTTGAATGTCGTCATCTGCACGTGCCGTAAGCAATATCAATGGGGAAAATACGGTGTGGTGCCATAAGTGGCGCAGGGCTATGTTTTTTTATAAACCGTGTCCTTACGAACCATTAACACAATAATCCAGGAGCAATCATGTCTATCAGTAAACAATTGAAGTCCATTATCCTGAAAATCGGAGTGCTGGCAGCAGTAGTCACCGGTCTGAGTTTCAGCGGCGTAGCGAATGCTGCAGATGACGCGTGTCCTGTTGGTCTTGTAAGCGGCAAGTCACTGAATGAGGAATTTGGTCAAGGTACCAGCGATCTGACCACGTGTTTAAGCAAGCGCGAAGACATCAAGATCGTTATGCAGCTAAATAAATCCTGCCGCGATTCCTATGCCAATCACCCGGTTGGGGCAAACGGAAAGCCTAATGGGGATAGCAAGGTCGTAAACAACATTGCGAATTGTGCGGACAACCGTCCCTACGCATTGGGCAACTTGCGCAACATGATCAAGGACCTTGAAATTACCAATGGAATTGCACCGGACGCAATCGATATCCGGGTGGTTGTACACAGTGGTGGTGGTTATCTGATGCTCAAGGATGATGTCTTTGATGAGGCCGGCGATATCATATCATCTGGCCGTAACAAGTTTGAACCGGCGGTCCAGGCGCTTATGGACGACGGCGTCAAGTTCTTCTTTTGCCAGAACACCACGCGTGGGTTTATCAAAAAAGGAGTTCTGCCTGCCGGTAATGCTACTGCACAACTTATTGACGGTGTTCAGTATGTCACCGCAGGCGTAACAGCCATTTCAGATCTGCAGGAACAAGGCTACAGGTACGTTCAGCCCTGACCTGGAACACTATTGTCGGCCACAACTCGGCGTCATGAGGTCAAATCCAGTGAAAAAACGTAGTGATACAGACAGACGCAGTAGCCGTGCTGTTCCCCGGTTTCCGTTCAGGAACTGTGACGGTGAACTGGTACGGAAAGATCGACGCAAGCTGCCAGACCGGCGTCTGGCAGGCATAGAGGTTGAATGGCTGGAGATGACTGCCATTCGGCCTTAACACAAAATCAAAAGAGAGGAGTATTTCATTATGTTAAAAAATACCAGGTCTTTAACCAATACCTTGTTAACCAGCCTAGTTGCAGTAGCTCTCACAGGGGGGGCAAGCACAGTCCTCGCTGATAAGGATGTTTCTTACGCCCTGCAAGGAAATTGTGCGCAGCTGCCAGCAGACCGTACCACCGAGTTCCACGGCAATCCCATGACCAGCAATCTCAATCTGGCCATGGCCGGTAACCAGTGGGTGGTGTTTGACCACTTCATGCAGGCGTTTAACGAGCACCGTTATGCGCGTGGTGAAGATGGCATCGATCTAACTGCCATCGGTAACCAACCACGGACCTTTGCTGGCCTGCAGAAAAAGGGCGCCGATTACTTCATCGAACTGATCCCGCCAGGTCAGGAGCGCGACCAGATCAAGAGCGGATGCATGCTGCTTGGAAACGATGACACGCGTAATTTTCTGCCGACCAGCATCCAGGTCGATTTTGACGTATTTACCAGTACCAACTATAACCTGATGCGGGATTTGGCTAATAACGGGTTTGTCACGGAAGCGGTACCCTACATCCGTAACCAGCTGACACTGATGACCGATGCGACCAACAGTACGGGAATCGGTACCGGTGCCGACGGAACCATCGATGCCACCCTGGACCTGCTGGATCCTTCGATTCGTGTATCAGAAGTTGACCACATCAATGAGGGTGTACACCGTGGTATTAACAACATGTACCGTCGCATGGATGAGTATACTCGTCTGAAAGGTACAGCTGCCGAGGTGGCTACCCTGGATGCATTGCTGGATGCGGTGGCTACTCCACAGCCAGGTTCGCCTGCTGCGACCCGCACGGGCGTAAGCACCGACTTTAACTTGGCTACTAACGCACAGTGTCACTATGCAGGTCATGCCTCAATTGCGGATGGCACCCTGCGGATGTGTGAGTTTGCTATCCTGAACAAGGCCAACACCCATGAAACTCGCGTGCACCATGTCGAAACACCTTCGCGCATCCTCTCTGGTGATTCTGACGTCGGTCCGGTCTGGGTGTCGGAGCTGCAGTTGGCGGTCAACAACGGTGACGCCGTCAGCGGCTACCAGCCGATTGATGAAGTCAATCTCCCGGTTGTCTACTCGGTAGCCTTCCTGGCGACCATGAGTAACAAACACAAGCGGCTGGCACGGTGGTGGGTTGACTTCCTCCGTAGTCCTGAAGGTGTACAGATCTACGTGGACGGTGGATTCTCGGCACTGACCGGTACTGAACAGGGTGAGCGTTACTCGTTTGATGCAGACGGCAACCTCGTTATCGAGGAATTCACACCGTAAGCAAGTGGCTATAAATGCCTGCCCACAATCGGTGGGCAGGCATTTTCAGGGTATTATTTTCCCTTGGTCTATATTTCTTTAATGGATTCAACCTTTATATACTTCCAGCCACCGTCTTGCAGACGGCCGACAATGTGGTCGAATGCAGTATCGTCAGTACCCACTCCCTGGATAATATCGGGTGCGACGCCATTCTTTTGCGTATACATCTTGATGGCACCGGCGCAGGCGATAAAATGAATATTGTCGTACTTGTCCATCATCGCAACAATCTGTTCCCTGATAGGTGAAACATCGGCACGCATCATGTTGAGTCCACCAGCATGGGCAACCACGTCTATCTGGTGGCCCTGTGCTTCGTGTTCTGTCAGAAACTGCTCGGCATAGTTCAGTGCAGCAGTAAACTGCTCAGGGTCTGATTTACTGATATGCAGAATGATATTTTCTTTTTGTGGCTGCTTAACTGCGGCCAAAACAATGGCCTCATTTGAGGCGCCGAACTGTGGATATAGCATCCATCCACCCAATGTACCGACAGCCAGCAATAAAACGGCGGCTACTGCATTCAGCCAGGTGCGGGTGTGAAAAGCCGGTTTTCGATGAGCTGTGGCGTGACCGGATTCCGGTGGTTCGCTGTAGGCAAGTCGCACGGCATCCTTTAGTTGTATAAGCTCGCAGACCCTGTTTGACAGATCGTCATCATTATTGATGGCTCCCATAATCTCGGCACGATCACTGCTGTTCATTTCATCATCAATGAAGAGCTGAAGTTTTTCGTCAGAGTATTTGTCATTCATACTCATTTGATCCTCCTGATCTTCGCGCGCATGATTTCCTGTCGTGGATCGTAATCTGCAAGTTTTTTCCGCAAGATATTCCTTGCCCGGCTGATTCGACTCATAACAGTTCCAACCGGTATATCCAGAATATCTGCAATCTCAACGTAAGAAAATCCGGCCAGGTCCACCAGGGTGATTACCTGGCGCTGACCTAATGGCAGTTCTGCAATCATGGCGCGAACCCGTCTGACGATATCCTGTTTCTCATGTATGTCTCCCTCCGGGGTTTCATCCTCGTATGGCAGGCTGTCCAGATCTACGGTTTCCCGGGTGCGCCGCAGATAGTCATACCAGCAATTTGCCAGGATCTTGCTGAGCCAGCCATTTACCGCTTCTGTATTCTTCAGCTGCCTGGCATTGCGCAATGCCTTTAACATCGCTTCCTGGACCAGATCATCGGCCAATGCAGGATTATGGCACCAGGAATACGCGATCTTGTAGAGAAAGCCGCGACGCTTCTCCAGTTCCCCACGCATGAAACCTGTATTGGTTATCAATTTACTAATGCCTGATCCGCGTTTCTCATGGTTTCCCATGACACTACCTCATGTAAATTAGACGCTGCAGTGATTCAGTTTATTCCCTTTCAATGTACCGAACCACTCGTAGTGTAATTAGAGATCATGTAATTCGGTTACATTAAAAGATCATGATGTACTTAATATCAAGGATGTCTTCTGGAACACTTTGACAATAACTTTCTTGCGCGTGGTCTGCCGCGTTGACTAATGTGAGGGAAAATATTTTGGAATAAATAACCATGCTGTCTCGTCTTACTCTTAGTACACCAGTGAAACGCAGGGGACCGCATTTCGGTATTGGGGGCGTACTTGACTTAGAAACTGTCTTACAAAACAAATCAGGAGTGAGATCCCATGAAGACATTTAAATTCACCGCAACGGCACTGGCAGCGGGCATGGCAATGTTAGCTGGCGGTGCCATTGCACATGACGACAATGATGCGGGACAGCCGGTCTGTCTGGAAGCCAACTACATGATGGCGGACGCCCAGAATGCACCTTTTGGCGGTATTGGTGCGCCTGGAGACCGTGTTACCGGTCCTGGGCGAGTCATCGAGATGAATATTATTACCGGCCAACGCGGTATCACAGTCGCCAATCCGTTTACTGGTGGTAATGTCGAAACACCGATCTGCGATAATGGCGGTGTTACCTGTGGCGGCCCATGGAAACCGACCGGTGTCCTGTCAGGTGGCATGAACGGTCATGCTTTTTTGACCAGTGCAGCACAGCATGCCATTACCGAGTTTCATCGTGACGGCACGCCGATCCGCACAGCGCCAACCCTGCCGACGTCGCCATCTCCTGGCGGCGGCAGTTTTGGTTTTGTTCCACGCCTGCTCGGTAGCCAGATAATGCCAAACGGCAATCTGATGCAGGCAGTATGTGATGCGAATTTCTTCAATGCACCAAACTCTGATCCGAATAAAGCGGGGGAGAGTGCTGTTGATCCAGGTACAATGCCACCTACTCCTAGGCCTGATAACTCCTCCTGGCAGTTCTTCCCGCCAGTCTATTCCACCCCGGAAAGGGCCGCTAATAGCCGGATTCTGGTGCTGGACCAGGAGACTCTGGAGGTCATCGACGAGTACAGTGCACCGGATGATCCGCGCTGGAGCTGCCCGGCCGGCATTGCCTTTACTTCCGAGGGCATGATTGTCACTGGCTTCCACAGCGCCGCGGCGTTCATCATCGACTGGAAGGCCGGCATCACCGAAGGCCGCAGTACCGGTGTCGGCAGCAACAGCGCCTGTCACACCAACAAGAAGGGCAAGGAGAACTGCTTTGAAATTGGCGACGACGAGAACAAGGCCGAGGTTATTCGGGTGGTCGATCTGCTTAACGAAGACATGGATGGCGACGGTTTCCAGGATGCTCCGGATGCAGCTATGGATGATCCAAACCGGCGTGATTCCCTGCGTGCCAATTCGGTGGACGAGTCTGGCAATATCTATGGCACTTTCCGGGCACGTTCCAAAGACTGTCTGCGGGGAGAAGCCCCTGGTGCCACCTCACCGAACCCGAGTGGCGTAGTCTGTAATCCTTCGGTGTTTCGCCAGCACGTGTTCATCGCGGAGGCCGGTGGTAATGTCAAGACCGGTACCATTGCCATGGATCCGGGCATGAACGTCATTGCCGGTATCCGTATCAACCGCATGTCTGGTGTTGCTTGTGACAATCTGCATGATGCCGGTGATATTACATATGATGTTGATGGCAAAGACATCACGTGTGATGTTGAGACCCTCTATGTCGCTGCATCTGCAGCCAATCCAGGTTGTGATGCCGATGGTGATGGCAATATGGGTCCTGGTCATGCGGCCAATCGGTGTTTCGTACCGGGCGGTGCCGTGTACGAGTACCGAATTGATCCGGCCCACATTGACGGTGGTAACGGCAAGCCTTGTACCGGAAGTCCTAACGACGGCTACGGTGCAGGTGAAGGTAACGAAGGTTGTGCCATGCCGGTTGCCGAGTTTAAATACATCAACGCCGATGGCGTGGAAGAGAAAGTCGATCCGCGCATGTTGATGCCGATTCACGAGGCATTTATTCAGTAAGCATGGCAGTATAGTAACCAGTTTAGTATGTTGGTTATTTGAAAAATTACGGTGGGCGACGATATTCATCGCCCACCGTGTTTTTTGTTTACCTACAAAGTGCAGGTATATAACAAAACGATATGAAATGGATAGTCCCCTTTTTTATGTTCTTTGTCCTCTTCTGGTGCGAACAGAATATTGCTGATTCACAAAAAACCTTTCAGACGACTGACGCAGAGCCGGTGCAGGTAAAGACGGATGAAAAAGTCCCGACCGGGAAAGTTATCAAGGCAGGGCTGTTCGAAGTAATCAGAAGTGGTGGTCTGGTTGACAGCCCAAATACCAGTACTGGCAAGGCGCACTCCAGACCGGTTATTCAGTTGGTCAAGCTGACAGACCGTATCCCGTTGGTCAAAGATGCCCACATGTCCTTTCAGTACAGGATCTGGAATCTGCCGGAAAGACCTGTTTATATTGATCTCAGGCGAGTGTTGATTCATCCACCTATGACATTGCCGGATGGCACGGTTTCAACAGGATCTGATTACATGATCAAGGGACATGTCCGTATCGGGCAGGTTATTGCCTATACAGGCTATGGACTGAATGAAGACTATGAAATGGTGGAAGGAGAGTGGACCTTTCAGCTCTGGAAAGAAGATAAGAAGCTGGTTGAGCAGACATTCACCACCTACTGGCCAGAAGACGGGGGGCCATGATCTTCTGTTGACTGCTGCTCAATGAGTGGTTCCTGTAACAAAGTAGCCTATAATTTGTGTGATGGCGCCACATAAATTATTTCCAAAAGCCTATCTCCTTGTATTTGCCTTTACCTGCGCGCTGTCCGCGCAGTCTGTAATGGCAGCCAACTGGTTCAAGCTGCGCGGTACCGAACCCGGCGATACCCCGCATGCCGTAAAATTCTTCGGTTTTGTCCAGCCCACCTACGTCAGGGAATACAATGACCGGATCAGTGGTGCCGTCGGGGCGCTCGCCGGTAACACGGTTGCCGGGACCACTGGTCCTGATGCGAATGGCAAGCAACAGATCCCTGGAACAATACCGCCGGACCGGGAACACTATAAAGATATCTATTTACGGCGTGCGCGACTGGGCGCACGGGGAACCGTACTACCCGTTAGTGAGGATATTGACTATTTTCTCATGGCGGAACTTGGCGATAATGGGGTGACGCGCGATGACCAGACGGCAAGGTTACTGGATGCATCGATAACATTCAGTCAGCTATCACGGGGGACCGATGAAAACGGCCTTGCCAATCTGGGGGCACGATTCAGGCTTGGCCAGTTTCTGTTCTCGGAAACATCAGAGGCGCTGTCGCATTCGACACCGGCACGTCGTGTCCACGTTTTTATGCCCGAGGTAACCTTCCAGAATGCCATCCGCCGGATGGCTAGTGACAATGGCCGCTTCAACTTTCCGGATTCGGTGCCTGCCAATGCGGCACGTGATGTCGGTATCGAGGTGTTTGACTGGGTAGAATTCCCGGCAACATCCGGCGGCCCGTGGGAATTTACTTATGCAGCAGCCCTGGGGAACGGTACCACGCTGGATGAGTGGAACCGGGATGATAATTACCGGCAGTATTACTGGTTGTCGTTTGCCAAACTCTTTGACAAGACACGTGGTCCGCGCCGGCACGATGTCATGCTCTATGGTTTCCTGCAGAAGGGAGATATTACCTTTAATACCGATATCGACGGTGACGGGATTAATGACCTGAGTGTTGCTGACGGTGAATATAACCCGGCGGGCCCGGTTGACGTCGTTACCGGCCAGCCCATCGGTCCAACCAGCCCCGGTACCCGGGTGGTGAAGAACGGGTTTCAGCATGATTACGATCAGCGCTACTGGGGTGTCGGGGTGGAGTACTTTGACAAGCCGTTTGATAATCTTGGCCAGATGCGCTTTGAAGCAGAATTCTCACGTGTCGATGGTCTGATATTCGATGGCGCCCAGTTTCCGTCCGTCTCGGTCAATCAACAGAATGGCGGGTTTGAGAGTATTCGTTACGACACTGATGGCAGGAACCAGGGCTGGTATGTCGATGTGGGATACGATATTCAGCAGCACCTGGGGCTGAAGCATCGGGCGACGGTGAACGTCCGCTATGATGAATATGATCGTAACAGGGGCAATGAGGCGCGTGAGGCCAACTGGAATATCTGGTCCCTGACAGGTGAGTATTTCTTCCATAAACAGGGGCGTGCCACGCTGACCTATCAGTGGCGTGATGTAAACGCGGATAACCGTACCGGGTCGGCGAAGACCAATGGTAATGCCGTGCTGGAGGGTGTGAACCAGCGCCTCGGCTTGCAACTGACGTTATTCTTCAGTCATGTTCCCGGGCAGTAGTAATTCTCTGTCCGACAGGTGGATTCCTCGTATAATGGTGAGGTGGCTTTACTTCTGTAGGAGCGCTCCGCGAGCGCGAACAGGTCAATCACTGAAATCGTGGATGCAATCCGCTCCTGCACGCTTAACCTCAATCTGATGGGACAGGTGTAATGTTTGATTTATACCCCTGGCTTGAATCGAGCCGGGACTCAATGACTGCCGTTATAAACCAGGGGCGCCTGCCGCATGCCCTGCTGTTGACCGGCCAGCCCGGATTGGGAAAAGGCGCATTTTCAACATATCTCGCTGCACAATTATTGTGTGAAGACCGAAC
>Ga0209013_10006024_pt1 | contig 10349 bp, 11 predicted proteins | sample Cruoilmetagenom2_FD_187291 | JGI IMG/M metagenome (GOLD analysis project Ga0209013, IMG submission 187291) | Oil polluted marine microbial communities from Coal Oil Point, Santa Barbara, California, USA - Sample 2 (SPAdes) (version 2) | ecosystem: Environmental > Aquatic > Marine > Oil seeps ...
TTAGGCCCTCTTGGGCATCGGCGGTCCTCATGAGTTCGTTTAAGTAGATATCCTCGATGACTTTTAATGAAGGTTCTAAATCATCCACCAGACCGGCTGTTATTGCTTTTTTGGTTTTTCTTAATACCTCAGCGCTTAGCTTAGTATAAGGTTTTACAAAGTCAGAGGTGGCAGATTTTAATTCTTCGTCCGTGACTACCTTGTTGACTAGACCCATAGCCAGGGCCTCTTCAGCAGAAATAATCCTTCCGGAAAAGATTAAGTCCATAGCGGCCTTGCGACCAATTATACGAGGCATAATCTGAGCGGCAATGGGAGGAAACACACCTACCTGTATCTCTGGCTGTCCGAATTTAGCGCCTTCTGATGCGATTACAAGATCGCAAAAGACCGCCAGCTCACAGCCACCCCCGAGGCAGGAACTATAAACCGATGCCACGGTCGGAATTCCAAGCTGGTCCATAAGGCGAAACATCCCGTGAAATACACCAATCATTTTGGGTGCAAGATCTCCCGTGTGTTCTCCCACATCGACACCGGCAGAAAAACACTTGCCTTTTGCATCGAATAATACCGCCTTTAGGTCCTTCTTACCTTTCCATTGCTTCAAGACATCATTAATCTCTTCCATCATGGCGATATTCAGTATGTTTACCGGGGGCCTGTTAAGTGTTATTGTACCCAGGCCTTCTTTAAATTCTGTCTCGATATGTTGATAGTTCATGACATCCGCCCTCCTTTTAAGAATTTATTCTGAAAGGATAACGTGATTGGCACGATATTTTTAAAGATCCTGTTATCCTATTACAAAAAAATGGCAGGCGGGCTGTCTTGACCGCCCTGCCTGCCATATAAGAAAGTAATGCATGATAAACCGACTATTTCTGGGGCTTTCCCAAGACTGCCGCAAATTCTTCCATATCCCAGGTCTTGCACTCAGCGATGTCCTGACGGAACTTGATAAAGTCGATAGTGCCTGTGCCGGTTATCTTCTTAGTATTGAAGGCCCCAAAGCCAAGGAAGGCCTCGCCACCCATGTTAGCGGCAAGCCAGTGCCTGTTGTAATTCTTTGAGTAATCCCAGAAAAACTTCTTTTTGGCACGCACGCTGTCAATGGATTTTATCAGGCACCCTGGGAATAGATTGGCAAAGGTCCACACAATCTTGTCGACTTCCTTGTCCAGCAGCTCAAAGTCCGCATTTGCCTGATGCTCCTTGACAAAACCACGGGCATCCTTCATCTCATCACCTTTTTTGTACTCACCGTATACGATTTCGCCATCTTCTACATAGCGGTCAGTTACAATCTGTGGATTTCGGACCCATTTTTCATCCACCTTCAAGACAGGGACGCACTTAGTTATAAGGTTTTTCATCTTCATCTTATAGGCAGACCACATCTCGCAGGAGACGCAGTTCCACATGGCATCCTCCATTCCCAGAAACCAGGGGAGAAAGTCTGAAGAACCGCCATCGGGGGCTGAACCATGCCTGGGTCCGGCCTGCCCAAAAATGGCCAGGTCAGAGGCAACGGCCAGGTCGCAGGCCATGCCGATTTCCTGGCCCCCTGCCACTCTCATACCGTTGACCCTGCAAATGACAGGCTTTTTGCATGCAAGGATAGAATCCACCATATGGTTGAAGAGTTCCATATACTGACCGTATTCATCGGATCTTAGGCTGTAAAATTCACTGTATTCCTTGGTATTGCCCCCGGTGCAAAACGAATAGGGGCCGGTACCCGTAAAGACGGCAGCAACAACGCTCCTGTCTAATGATGCATTTTCAAAACCGGCGATCACGCCCTTGACCATCTCTGTTGTATAGGAGTTGAACTGTTTAGGATTGTTCAAGCGAATCCAGGATACGAAAAGTCCATCCACCACGTTTCCTTTTGGATCGGTCAGGGGACGCTTTTCATAGACTACGCATGGGGCGTCTGCATCTGTACCCCAGTGAACATCGGTATGTAACAGGTGATCTTTTTTTTCATTGTCTCTTGGCATCCACTCTAAGGCCATAATGTCTTCCTCCTTTTATTTAATATAATTTATAATATTTTCCCTTAATCCCCTCCCGCCGGGGGAGGGGTAGGTTGCTTTTATAATGTACTACGGGCTCTTAAAAATCCGGGGTCAATACAATTCGTTTCATCGGGGGCGTTTTGTGGGCCTCGGCAAACGTGTCCACGATGGTATTCATAGAACGTGTTTCTACAAAGGCTTCAATGTTGATTTTCCCCTTTTGTACCATATCCAATACAATGGGATAATATTCGGGGAGACATCCCCATGTGCCGATAATTTCGGCATCAAAGGCCATCAGTCTACCAATGGCATATTCTGTCTTGGCAAGTCCGAATCCGACCACGATCAATTTTCCAGTAAATCCGAGCAAGGCCAATGCAATTTCCTGGCCTGGCTTGACGCCTGTTACCTCGAATATCTTCCACCCCGTATTAGGCAGGCCATTTTCCTTAGAATATGCCCTGAATTCCTTGGAAACCGCCCTTGCATCCTTGTCAGTGGAGTTGATGCAGAAATCGGCGCCGTAGTTAAGCGCCCTTTCCAGTTTTTCTTTATTGCGTGCGATTCCCACGACCGTTTTTGCGCCAAGGGCCTTGGCAATTTGTCCAACGTACTGACCCACACCGCCTGTAATACCTACCACAACTACGTTGTCTCCCGGCTGCAAATCAGCCCTTTTGGTCGCTTGATATGGTGTGGTAGCAGCATCTGCTATGACTGCAAAATGGGACAAGGGTACATCTCCCCTGTCTCTGATTTCACAGAGATCAATGCTGGGGACAGGAATATGACTTGAAAAACCACCATAGAGGCCAATGCTGTTTCCGGGCATTTTTTGGTTAAGGCACCTGTTGCCGCGACCAGTCTTACAAAGGATACATTTGCGGCAAGGCATTACAGCCGGGATAATTACTTCCTTTCCTATCCATCTTTCATCCCCGGCCACCACAGTTCCTGAAATTTCGTGACCTAATGTTAAGGGGGGTTTTGAAACGGTAGGGACCCCATCATAAAAATACCCAAGGTCTGTGTGACATACGCCACAACCGGCAATTTCCACCAAAACATCGCCGGGTGCCAGTTCCGGTACGGGTATTTCCGTCCTTTCCAGTTTTCCTGGCGTGATCTCTCCTGTTTCCCTGTTTTTAATGGTAGGTTGGACCATTTGCCAGGTCTGAATTTTTTCCGGTATTGTTGCCATTTTTTCCTCCTTTTTCAGTGACTTGTAAAATTATTGAGTAATTATTTCTTGGATTTTGTCTGATCAACTTAGGTTTAACCGTTTGTCCTTTCAATCATTCGCTTTTATGGCAGTTTATGTCATTCCGTAACCACCGTCTACGGACAGGAGCTGACCTGTTATGTAATTGCTATCGTCCGAAGCCAGGAAGACGAAGGCAGGAGATATGTCGTCTGGTTCGGCAAAGCGTCTTAAAAGAATTCTGTTCATATATATATCCTTTAGTTTTTCATCGGATCTTATTTTTTTGGTCATGTCTGTGGCCACAATACCTAAGGATATTACATTGGCGCAGATATTATAGCGGGCGAGTTCTCTAGCAATAGATTTTGTCATACTGATTATGCCCCCCTTTGCAGCGCTGTAATTGATTTGGCCAACGGTGCCTACCAGGCCTGCAACAGAAGTTACATTAATGATCTTGCCATAGTTCTGCTCTTTCATTTGACGCCCGGCTGCCTGGGAGCAGAGAAATGCCCCCTTAAGATGTATGTCCACTACCTGATCCCATTGCTCCTCTGTCATGTTTATCATCATGGCAGGGCGGGTAAAGCCGGCGTTGTTGACCAAGATATCGATCCTTCCAAATGTCTTTATAGTTGTTTCAACTAGACGTTCTGCGTCCGTTTTTTGTGCCACATCGGCCCTGACAGAAACGGCTTCGCTTCCCATGGCTTGAATTTTGTTAACTGCCTCATTTGCTGCTTTTTCATTGGATGTGTAATTGACAACGACCTTTGCCCCATCCTTTGCAAAGCCGAGGGCAACGGCCCTGCCAACGCCGCGACTGCTTCCTGTAACCAAAGCGATTTTGCCTTTAAGTTTCATAACCTATACCTTTCGTGAACGACTATGATTATAATGAAAAATAGCTACTTATGGATGTAAATTCCCTAAAATTTGTGATTACATTGTAATTATAATATAGTTACAATTTAAATCTAAAGAAAATTCATTTTTATGTCAAGCAAAATCGGAAAAAGCTTTCGCTTCCCTGAAATATGTTAATAAATTGCTTAACTTATATTATTGGGTTGATTAAATTGTATTATTTGTTTACATAAATAAATTTGTAAAAGGTTTCATTTATCCTCCGCGGGCAGAAGGGATCAGGGGGAGGGCTATAAAAGCCACCTCTGGATTTTTCACCTATTGCTGAGAAGATACCGTAACACCATGAAAAGGCTTATTATATTAGGATGTTCTGTTCTGCTGTTGTTTGCATATTGTGCCAGGGAAAGGCATTATATCGGACACGTTAAACGTCCGCAAAAAAAACTTATTGTCCTGCCTAAAATAGATTATGGCTATAGACCCTATGTAGTAAATGGAGAACGATATTACCCCCTACCAGATTCAAAGGGCTTTGTGCAGTTCGGAAAGGCCTCTTGGTATGGGAAAAAGTTTCATGGAAGGCGGACATCCAGCGGCGAGATATTTGACATGTATAAAAAGAGTGCAGCACACAAAACACTACCGTTAGGGACTTATATACAGGTCTTGAATCTTAATAACAAAAAACAAATAATAGTAAGGATAAATGACCGAGGTCCTTTTGTTAAGGGCAGGGTTGTTGATCTTTCGTATGCTGCTGCTAAGGAAATAGGCCTAGCTGCTCCGGGTACGGCTGAAGTAAAAATTGTTGCTCTTGCCAAAGAAGTCAAAGAGCTTAAATCGCCACTGGGAATTAGGCCTGTAGTTGAAACCTTTGATCTCAACGCGGGTGAATTTACAGTTCAGGTAGGGGCATTTAGAAATAGAGATAATGCCCTTAGGCTAGTTGACCGCCTAAGGGTTATTTTCGGCGACGTAAATGTAAGTGTGTATGATGACAGAGAAAAAGGAGTTCTTTACAGGGTTCATGTTACAAAACTAAAGACATTAACCAAGGCTGGTGAAATCGAAAAACAGTTGGAAAAAATGGGCTTTGAGGGAGCATTTATTGTCAGTCTTTAGATCTCTTATTAATTTTGTCTCTAAGAACACCAGAGGTCTTAAATACCATGACTTTCCTCGCCCTTAACTGGATGTCCTCCGTTGTTTTCGGGTTTCTTCCTCTCCTTGCTGATTTATGTTTCACCACGAATTTGCCGAAGCCACTGATCAGGAGGTCTTCCCCGCCTTCCAGGGCCTGTTTCATTATTTCAAGAAGCCTTTCGACCACTGTACGAGACCGACTTTTGCTAAGGCCAACCTGATTATAAATACTGTTTATAATTTTTTCTTTGGTCAATGCCACTTTTGATCCTCCTTATCTTTAAGCCTTTCAAAACATACCTTTTAGCCGATCTCCCTGCCTACCACGCTGGTGCGGTAAATAGATATGTCCGCACCAATCAAATATTACGATATCTCCCTTTAGTGCCGTATTTTTTTCAGTAATAGATATTGCTTATGCCGAAAGAGGTGTCAAGTTTTTTTTGACTGCCTGAATTTTTCCTTCAATTTTCTGTTTACAATATAAGGAACAAGGCCGCTTACATCTCCTCCAAGGCTCGCCGCCTCTTTGATTATCGTGGAACTTGTATAAAACCATTTGTAGTCAGTGGTTAGAAAAATGGATTGGACATCCCGGTTTAGTTTTCGATTCATAAGCGCCAGTTGGAATTCATATTCAAAGTCAGAGAGTGCCCGGAGTCCCCTTAGAATGACATTTGTCTTTTTCTTTACGGCGTAATCGACCAGCAATCCTTCGAATGTATCTATTTCAACGTTCTTTTCGCCTTTAAGGGCATGCTTGATCATGTAGATCCTCTCATCTATGGAAAACAAGGGGGTCTTTTGAGGGTTGTGCAGAATGGCGATGATTATATTTTCAAATACCTGTAAGGCCCGCCTTATAATACTCAAGTGTCCATTAGTTATAGGATCAAAAGTCCCCGGATAAATAGCGGTTTTACTCATTATTCGGCCTTATTTGCGTATATACTTATTCTTGTATCCCCGTATAATCGAGTGTCTACCATTTCAAGAAGTCCTATTGATGCAGGCAGCATTTCTGTTTTTGATGATTCAGCGATCACACGCGATCCGGTTGAAAGGATATTTCCACCTGAAAGTTCCTTAAGTAATAAAGGTACTAAATTTTTTCTATACGGAGGGTCAAGAAAAGCAAGATCAAAATAATCTTTAAGAAAGGGACGAAATTTATGAATTCCTTTTTTCAAATCGCCCCTCAATATTACCACGGAATCCTCAAAGTTACATAAATCTCTATTTTTTTTTATTAGATTGATAGATTTTTTGAAGTTGTCTATAAAAAGGGCTCGCTTAGCGCCTCTGCTTAGGGCCTCCAAGCCAAAGCTCCCTGTACCGGCAAAAAGGTCGAGGATATTTTGTCCTGAAAGGTCTTGGCCTATAATGTTAAAAATGGCCTCTCTTACTTTATCAGTAGTGGGTCGAATGTTTAGACCTTTAGGAGATGCTAAAAGGCGTCCTTTTACTTGTCCGCCTGTGATTCTCATAACTTAAATTGATTATCTCATACGCTAAATTTGATCACTTTTTTTGGCCGGTTGTGCTGTAGGAGGTTTTTCCAGGTGTCTGTTGGCCACGGCCAGTCTTTTTTGGGATCGATACATCGTGATAATTGGACCTGACAGTATGTAGATAACGAGTACGAAAAAAAGCATTATCTTGGGCTTGTACGCAATGACCAGAAGGACTAATACAAATGCCACCAGGACATTAAATGGTTTTTGATTTTTGAGCTCAAGTTCCTTGAAACTCGGATAATTAATAGAGCTAACCATTAGAAATGATAGTATATATATCATTGTAATGATTAAAATATGCCTGGATTCAGCCAGTCCGCCCAAGGCGTTCGAGAAGAGAAGCAGAGAAGAGATAAAGCTTGCCGCCGCCGGAATAGGCAGCCCCTTAAAATATTTGGCCTCCACCGTATTTTTTTGAACATTAAAACGAGCCAACCGCAATGCGCCGCATATTACATACATAAAGCAGGCCAGCCATCCCAATCGACCAAAGGGTTTCAGCGCCCATTGAAAGGCCAAAATGGCTGGAGCAATTCCGAATGCGATCAGATCAGACAAAGAGTCGTATTCAGTCCCAAACTTACTGGTTGTATTGGTAAAACGTGCAACTTTGCCGTCAAGGCCATCAAAGAGGCATGAAATAAGAATTGCAATAGCTGCTGTTTCATACCTTCCCTGTATAGCGGCGATTATGGCGTAAAATCCACTGAAAAGGCTGGCAGAAGTGAATAGGTTGGGCAGGACGTAAATCCCCCTTTTCCCGGTTCCCCTGGGTTTTTCCTTTCTCCTTGATTTCATGATATATACCCGATAATGGTTTTGCCGGCCTTTACCTTCTGACGAACTTGCACGGTGATTTGGCTATCGCTGGAAAGATAGAGTTCCAGTCTGGAGCCAAACCGGATGAGGCCGAAGCGTTGACCGGCATGTACATGATCGTCCTCTTTTATCCAACATTCAATACGTTTTGCAATAAGACCAGCAATTTGGATAACTACAATTCTGAGCGAGCCAGGTGTCTCTATGGTTAACCTGTTGTTTTCATTATATTTTGATGCCTTATCCAGGTTTGCGGAAAAGAACTTGCCCGGATTGTAAGTGACAGTTTTTATGGTGCCGTCAATCGGAATTCTGTTAACATGAACATTGAAAATCGACATAAAAACACTAATTTTTACCGCTGGTTTGCCTAAGGGATTATTTCCATCTTTGAGATGCCTTATCTCCAATATTGTACCGTCAGCAGGTGTTAATACCGCCCCTTCGGGGGCAGAAGTTTTTCGATCAGGGTCTCTAAAAAAGAATATGATAAAGAGGCTCAGAATTCCTGCAAGGATAGCTAACAGTACGAATCCAAAGTACAAAAAAATGAAGGGAAAAGCAACGCTAATTGCAACAAACGGCAAGCCTTCCCTGGCCAAAGGCAACTTATTGTTTATGTGTGAGTTGTACAAACCAAAAATTGATAATCTCTAGATTAATGGATATTATGTATAAGCTCAGTAAAAATCCGGGTCCAGAGGGCTCGGCTTTGGGTTGCCCCCAATTTATTGAAGAAAAACGATATTATTTATTTTAAGGCTCAACAAGGGAGCCTGATTTCAAGGCCTGAGAGTGCTGCATGCAGAGTTATGTCACATGCTATCGAATACATTATATTCTAAGGTCCTTTTTGTCAATGCCAATTTGATTGCCTTTTGTACATGCTTCTCGGACAGCCTTAGGTCTTATGTCAGGAGGACGGTGATAAAGGGGATTGAGGTCTTGGAGATTGTCAAAATCATGGGCATCAAGCCGATTGAGCCCCAGGGCCCCTACAGCAGAAGCCCTGAGGTTCCATTGACAGGCCGGCGCTAACAATGCCGAGGGATTTCGAATTTTTTTTATGAAATTACTCTGAGTCGGGAAATCATTTCCTATAAAGATAGTCGGCTGTTTAAACAGTGAAGGCAGTTCTTCCAGGCTCAGACATATATCTTCCGTTTCCCTGATGAGATCACGATTTTTGCCCCAGCTGAATTGAGCCGTAAAGACCTCACCTTTTCTGGAATCAATGATTGGTCCTATTTGGATATCTGCATAGGGGATTTGACTAGCGAGTGCCTCAAGACTGGATATGCCGATAATAGGCGCCTCAAGGGCATGGCATAGTCCTTTGGCTACTGAAAGCCCTACCCTCAGGCCGGTAAAACTGCCGGGACCTGTGGCGACCGCAATGCCGTTAATATCATGAATATTACATCTTGAGGCGTCGAGCAAGAATTGGAGGGCCGGCATAAGGTTCCCAAAATGACCCCCTCTTTCAGTCATTAAGTATTCAGCCAGAATTGTTCCATCCTCTTTCAAAATAGCCAAGGCGAACTGTAAGGTAGATGTATTTATGGCCAAAATCATATGTCTGGGCCTATTTAAAAAGTCTTATTACATCATTATACATTACCACAGCCATTAGCATTATAAGGAGAGACAGGCCTATCTTTTGGGCCAGTTCCCGTTTTTTGATGCTCAGAGGTTTGCCGATTATGAGTTCGATAATCAAAAAAAAGATAACACCACCATCGAGGATAGGCACCGGCAGCAGATTCAAGACACCTAGGTTGATGCTTATCACTGCCATAAAAGGAATCAGATAGACAAAGCTTTCCTGGGCAAGATGTCCTGCCATTTGACCAATCAATATTGGACCTCCAACAGTCTTAATAGGGATTACTCTCTGGAATAACTTGACAATGACCAGACAGGTCAGTTTAGTGATTTCCCACGTTTTTTTAAAACCCTCTTTTATGGCAGTAATAGGATTTAGCCCTATTTCTTTAAATTTCCCTGAAGCAACAATGCCGATAAGTGGCGATTTTACCTTTTCTCCAAATATGGTCTTGGTGACGGATTCCTCGGGCACAACTGTCATGGTCAAGAACTTGTCTCCCCTTCTCACAGTAATATTTAGGCCCATACCTGTGCTGTGCTTAACGGCCTCTTTGATATCCGTCCAGCTTTCAATGGATTTTTCTCCAATTGAAACAATAGTGTCTCCCTTCAGTAGCCCTGTCTTATATGCCGGTGAGTTCTTTGTTATCTGACCTATCTCCGGCAGCATGACCTGTTTGCCCACAATTGAGTAAAAACTGCAGAAGATTAATAAGGCAAGAATAAGATTAAATAAGGGTCCTGCGGCTACGATAGCAATCCGCTTTAGCGCATGTTGGTTACTGAAGGACCTTTTTTCTTCTTCAGGGCTGAGAGGTTCCTCATCTTCTTCACCGCTTTCTCCAAGCATCTTAACGTAACCTCCAAGGGGAATAATGGAGATCAAATATTCGGTTTCTCCAATTTTTTTCCCCGCCAACTTGTACCCAAAGCCTAAAGAAAATTTCAGGACTTTGACACGAAAGGATTTGGCAACGAGAAAATGACCCAGTTCATGAAAGAAAACCAAGATGCCAAGAACAACGACAAAGGGGATTATATAATAGACTAAATAGTAAAGAATAATATTCATAATAAATTTTTACCTTTGAGCCAATTTCAAAACGCCCACTTTTACCCAATCTCTGCGTCATGCTCAAATTTTAATCCTCGAAATATTTA
>Ga0209013_10006025_pt1 | contig 10347 bp, 4 predicted proteins | sample Cruoilmetagenom2_FD_187291 | JGI IMG/M metagenome (GOLD analysis project Ga0209013, IMG submission 187291) | Oil polluted marine microbial communities from Coal Oil Point, Santa Barbara, California, USA - Sample 2 (SPAdes) (version 2) | ecosystem: Environmental > Aquatic > Marine > Oil seeps ...
TAGGCATTTATGGTTACGTAATAATTTTTCAACCATTTCATCTCAATTTTTAGATACATTTTCAGTGCTCTTTTTACTTTGTTCCTTTGGAGTAATTGAATGGAATTTATTTGGAATATTATTACTGAACGGTTTTTTATTCAAACTATTAATAGCCCTGTTAGACACCCCACTATTGTACTTTTTTGTATATTGGTTTAGACGAAAATTTAATTTAGAAGCCGGAGAAGAGATTGAGTTAACATTTTAATCTTTAAAGAATTGATTGACAAAAATTATGAAAATAATTTAACCCATAGCATTATTTTGGTATATTAGATTTTTCAATATTGTTATTGATTCTAAATTTTTTGAATATGATAAGTGTGAAGTTTATTTATTTTTTCCTTCTTATTAACTTTTCAGCATCACTCAACACATACCTTCCCAAAGACTCTAATAAAAATATAAGAGATTCTATACAGGTAAATAATCTATTAGCCCTTTCTAAAAAGAATAGATATACTAATTATGAATTAGCAAAGAAATATGCCAATCAAGCCAACGAATTAGCAAAAGAAATAGAATTTATAAAAGGAGAAATTGAAGCGAATTATGAGTTAGGAGCGTATTGCGTTTTACAAGGTGAAGCAGAAAAAGCGTTTCAATATTTTAATTATGGCCTAGATAAATCCAAATCAAGTAATAATCTGTATTTAATAGCTTTAGGGTACTTCCATTTAAGTAGATATTACCTTGATATAAATAATTATTCAGAATCGATATATTTTATAAACAAGGCCCAAGAAATATTTACAAAATTGAATAATGAAATTGAAATATCCAGGTGTTATTCTTCCTTAGGAAATATTTATAAAGACCTTTCTAATTATGAGAAATCTCTTTACTATAATTTCAAATCATTAAAAATCAAAGAAAAACTTGATGATAAAAAGGGAATAGCAATTTTATTATCAAATAATGGAAATGTATATCTTTTAACAAACAAATATGATGAAGCCCTTGATAATTTTCAAAAAGCTTTAAAATTAGACAAGGATAATAATGACACTGAAGGAATTGTTTATGATTATACTAGAATAGGAGTTACTTACCAAAAAATGGAAAAATTGAACGAGGCAATTCGATATTTTAAAATTGCACTACCAATAGCACAAGAGTTAAAGTTTAAAATTGATGAATCTATTTTACTTGGTAATATAGGATCAACCTTACGAAGTCAAAAGAAATATAAGGAATCTCTTGAATATCTTTTTTCAGCTTTAGAGTTGAAAAAAGAATTAAATCAATTAGGAAGCGCATCACATACTTGTAATGACATTTGCGAAACTTATTTAGAAATGGGTGAACTTGATAATGCCAAAGCCTATGCTTTACTGGCACTAAAGTTTTCAAATAATGTGAATTTAAATCAAGAAAAATACGCCTATTCCTTATTGGCAAAATGTGATTATAAATTGGGAAATTATAAGAATTCGTATGAGTCATTAATTAAATCAAATATTTTAAAGGATAGTATTTTTTCGGTTGAAAAAGCTGCCAATATGAATGAGTTAGATATAAAATATCAAACAGAAAAAAAAGAAAACAAAATACTAAAATTGACAGATGAAAAACTAAAAAACGAAATAAAAAGGAACAACTATATAATCTCTGGATTGATTATATCATTAATTTTATTAATTCTATATATTACGCAGCGACTTAAAAGCATAAAAAACAAACGCTTATTAGAAAAAGAAAAAGAAACTATTAAAATTAGATCACGTTTTTTTAACAACATCTCTCATGAATTTCGAACACCTTTAACATTAATACTTGGTCCGCTAGATGGATTAATTGAAAAAATTGATTCAGCAGACGATAAAAATCGATTGGTAATAATAAAAAAACATGCACAAAGACTATTAAATTTAGTTAATCAACTATTAGATCTTTCTAAAGTTGAATTTGGAAAATTAAAATTGGAAACTTCAAAATCTGATATTATTAAAGTTATTAAGGGTGTAACTATGTCATTTCATACGATTGTAGAATCCAAGCATATTCAACTCAAAACAAAAATATCACCGACTCAACTTTCTATTGGTTATGATAAAAAAAAGATAGAGACCGTATTAATCAATCTACTTTCAAATGCTATCAAGTTTACCCCTGATAATGGAATAATTAGTATCCGTTCAAAAATAATTAATTCAAGCAAAAACTTCCATAAAAGAGAATATCTGAGAATTGTTGTTTCTGATAGTGGAATTGGAATTCCAAAAGGTGAAATTAAACAAGTATTTAATCGATTTTATCAATCAGAATCTCATCAAATCAAACAAAATGAAGGTTCAGGCATTGGTTTAGCAATTATAAAAGAATTTGTAGAACTACATGAAGGTGAAATTTTTGTAAAAAGCAAAGTTGGAAAAGGAACAAAGTTCATTCTTGAGATCCCGACTAACCTTCCTATTACTAATCCAGAATTTGTTAATGAAAAAGATTACCAAACTATTACTCCTTTAGAAGATGAGTCAATCCTCTCAAAGGAGAAAGAAGACAAAATAAATAATAAGCCTATAATTCTTCTTATTGAAGACAACGAAGATGTTCGAAACTATATTGATGAAATATTGAATAAAAAATATAATTTAATTCATGCAATTGATGGGAAAGTTGGAATAGAAAAAGGGTTTGAAATTATACCTGATCTAATAGTTTCAGATGTTATGATGCCAAAAAAGAATGGGTATGAAGTTTGCTCTATTTTTAAAAACGATGAAAGAACAAGCCACATTCCTGTTGTATTATTGACTGCAAAATCAAGTAGTGAAGATAAAATAGAGGGATTAACTATTCAAGCAGATGATTATATTACAAAACCGTTTAACCCCAAAGAATTACTTGTTCGAATTGAAAATTTAATAACTTCACGATTGAAACTAAAAGAAAAATATAAAAGTGATGGCTTACTTAGGCCAAAGGAAGTTTCTGTAAATTCATTGGATGAGAAGTTTCTTAATAAATTAATAGAATTGGTTGAGGTAAATATGAGTGATGAAAAATTTGGGGTTGAACAACTATCAGCCAATATTGGAATGAGTAGGTCTCAATTGCATCGAAAATTAAAGGCCTTATTGGGTCAAGGTCCGAATCATTTTATAAGAGTGTTCAGATTACAACGCGCTCATGATTTATTAAAACAAAAAGGAATTACCTCAGCAGAGGTTGCATTTGAAGTTGGTTTTAGCAGTCCTTCTTATTTTACAAAATGTTTTCATGATCTTTTTGGATATACTCCTACCGAAATTCCAGATTCATCAAATCAGAACTAAAAATACTCTTCTAATTTAACTAATTTCAACGCTTTACTACAAATTTTATAGCATTTACTACAAATGTGATAGGCATTGATATGTTTATTAATGCAATTTTGAGACATTGCTTTTTCCGTTATTACTAATAGTATTTATGATAAAATTCATTATGAACTTAAACTTTAAAAATATATTATTATTAAGTATGCTCTTTGTTTTTAGTCATGCATACCCGCAAGGCGAAAAAAAACTCCCTATTATTAAAAGTTCTACGCTTGGAATGGGTGGTAGTTCCAATATGGTTAACATAAACAATAAAACCTACTATGTTAGTCAAAGTATTGGTCAGTCAAGTGTTATAGGGACTAAAATTAATAAAAATTATAGGTTGCTACAGGGGTATCAGATTGGTTTCATATCAGTGAATATGGAATCTACTAAAGAGAATCTTTTAAAAGCAACCATTTATCCAAATCCATTCGAAGAGTCAATCCATATTTCTTTTGATGAAACTGTAAAAGAAGAAATAACTATTCATGTTTATGATATGACCGGAAGAGAATTACTTGTAAAAAAGTACCCTCCAGAACAAAACTTGAATATCCAATTAAATTATATCTCTGCTGGATTTTATAATTTGATTGTAAATACAAACAACAAACAATTCATTGCCAAAATTATAAAAAAATAATTATGAGAATAATTCTACTATTCCCCTTATTAATTCTTGCCACACTATCTATTAAAGGTCAGCAAATCTCCTTAGAGGTTGGCAAGAATATTTCTTCATTTGAGTATTCTAATTCTTTTGGTGAAAATTTGGAAAACCTACAATCAACCAACCATACCTTTATGAATTTAGGTTATAGAAGGTTTATCTTCACTGAAAAACTGTTTCTAAATGCGAATGCTCTATTCAATACTTACGGAGCAACAGGAAGTAATATAATTCTAGATAATTACTATGAGTGGATTTCTTCTTACATAGGTATTGGATTAGGTATTGAATATGAATTTATTGAAGCAGGAAATTTCATTTTTTCTTTAAAAGCAGGGGCGTCTGCAGAGTTTTTGATACAAGGTACGCAAACCATAAACAACCAGGTTTTTGATTTATCCAACGAAGATGATTTCGACTCTTCTATTTACGTGTTTAGAGGAGGGTTAAATGTGCAATATAAAATATCAGAAAAGTTAAATTTATTCACTCAATATCAGTATGGCACAAGTGGGTCATTTACAGATACAACTGGAGATTTAACTATCAATACCCATAATTTTGGGTTTGGATTATTAATCAATATTTCCAAGAATATTTCTAATGAAGTTTCTTTAGATACAATTCAAATGAATGAATTAAAATTGGAAATGGAGAAAAACTCTCAAAAGATAAAAGATTTGGAAAATGATACTGCCGATACAGACATGTTGAAGCAGAAAATTGCAGCCAAAGAAGTTGAACTCCTTGCAATTAAGGAATCTATTTCGGAAGCCTTGCAACCTTATGACGGAAATCAATTAACAGTCAAGGAGATAGACGGAAAGGTTTATATCACTTTAGATAATGATATGTTATTTAAATCAGGGAGTTGGAAAATCAATGAAAATGGAGAAGAAACTATCGCTGCCATTGGTGAAGTTCTGGCAGAAAACAAAGATTTAAGTATTCAAGTAGAAGGTCATACCGATAACAAGGCCTTTAAAGAAAATAAAATGAGCAACTGGGATCTTTCTACCAAAAGAGCTTCAGCAATTGTTGAGATATTTAGCCAAAACGAAAATATCAATCCAAAAAATTTGACAGCCTCTGGCAGAGGTGAATTTGATCCCATTGCCGATAATGAAACTAAGGAAGGGAGAGCTTTAAACAGACGTATTGAAATTATCATTTCGCCAAACTTGGAAGAAATAGCTAAAATTATAAATGACTAAAAATATCATATTATGAAAAAATTACTATTAATTGTAATCTTTATTTTTGTAGAATTACATATTTATGCCCAAACAGATGGTATTAGTTATCAAGCTGTAATAATAGATCCAAATGGTGTCGAATTACCTGGTGTAGATTCTGATGGTAACATATTACCAAATACAAAAATCTCAATCCGTTTTACCATTTTAGACGATACAAATTCAGAAGAATATCAAGAGGTTCAAAATACTGAAACAGATTTATTTGGTAGGGTAAACTTAATTATTGGCACTCAAAATCCGGACAACTTTGCTTCACTAGAATGGGATGGTTCAGCCAAAGATTTAAAAGTAGAAATTGACTTTAAAGGCTCTGGTAGTAATTTTGTTGATATGAGCCGTGAACAACTCACTTTTGTTCCTTATTCCTATCACCGAAATATACTGGCTCGAGGTACATTGATTGTGGATGACACAACCGACCTGAATGGGGAGTTAGTGGTTCAGGGTCCAACCAATTTAAACAGTACTTTAAATGTGAATAATAACAACGATACCAATCTATCAGGGCAATTAAAAGTGGAAGGAAAAACGATTTTAAAAAATAGTTTTGAGGTGGATGGCTTGACCGTATTAAATGACTCCTTAAATGTAAAGGCAAAATCGAGCTTTTCTGGTAATATGCAAGTCACCGCTGATGCTGTTTTTGAAGGAAAAATGGAGTTTCAATCAGATGAGCCAGCAAATTTTAACTCTATGGTGGTTAAGGATTCGCTAAATGTTGATGGATCATCTAATTTCAATGGGCAAATGTCAATTAATCTAAACGGTTCAACACTCGAAAAGTCTTCTGATTCAAAAAACAAAAATAATACAACTGTAAAAGGATACGATCAAGAAGTTTTTAACCATTATGCTTTTCAAATTCAAGGGCATCCTCAAGGTATTGCCATTAAAGTCAACCAAGAAAGATCTTCTCATAACAATTATATTTCTTTCTGGGATACAAATAACGATAGAGGGTTTGGTGGTGAAATGTGGGGCAGAATAGAAGGGATTAGCGATGCTGAATTGGAAGATTCATGGGATTATAAAAAAGAAAGACTTTTAAAAACTTGGGATATTGTTACAGCAACATATAGTGCCGGAAAATCTGTAACTGATGCTATTATTGCAGGCGCAGAACTTGTAGCATCAGGAACTTCAACAACAGCATGTCTTGGGGTTGGTGCATGTGTTACTGCACCTATACCTTCATTAATTGTAGTTGCGATATTTAATCAAGTTCTAGCGATAGCCGATGGTGTATTAAGTTTGCTTAATTTGGGTAAGGCTGTAAAGGAAAGAGCTACTTATCATAATAATAAATTTGCAAATATAGGTGTTACTTATGCGTCAGGTGCCGGTGATTACGCCGAATGGTTGCCAAAAGAAAATAATTCACAAGTTTTTATGGAAGGAGAGTTAGTAGGTGTAAAAAATGGGATGGTTACTAAAAACACATGGGATGTTGAAAAAATAATGGTTGTATCTACGCGACCTATTGTTCTTGGAAATATGCCTCAACCCAACAATGAAAAAAATAGTGTAAAAATAGCTTTTATGGGACAAGTTCCTGTATCAGTAATAGGAAAGGTTGAGCCTGGCGACTTTATACTTCCGGATGTTCTGGGAAATGGTTTTGCTAGAGCTGTTAATCCTGAAAATATGAAAACTAATGATTATAAAAAAGTGGCCGGTGTTGCATGGAGTATTATAGAAAAAATTAATGACAAACTGTTTATTGTAAATGTAGCCGTTGGAATTAATAATAATGATATGAACAAAGTTGTTTCTAGACAACAGGATGAATTAAAGGCATTAGAATTGGTTTATGAAAAATTAAAACAGGAAATGGAATTTTCAAATTCAATTTTAAAGAAATTAGTTCCAGGATATGGAGAAGCACTAGAAACTGGTAAGGGTATTGACACTACAATTTCCAAAAATCATAAAAATTCAATTAATAAAGGGTTCGCCGAGAGCCAAATTGCATATTCTAGAGAAGATGATATAATTTATTTTGAAATTACAAAAGAGCAAATTGGAGTAGCTATAGAAATAGCAAGGGAACAATATCAAGTAGCAATTGAAGAATCAAAGGTTTTGAGCAAATTATCCTTAAACAACAATAAAGTTATTGATGAGGCTAATTTGCTGCCAATTGAAGATCATCCATTTTGGCAAAAAATTGATTCGGATCCGTCTTATAAAAATGAGATTATTGATTATATCCAACTAAATATGGAAAAATCTATTCACACCCATAAAAAGCATGCCCATAAATTTACCGATCTAAAAGTAAAAGAGTAAACAGGTAAAGTAGTAGAATATATTAAAAAACTTAGAATAAGTTAAATAATGAAGAATCATATTGTCTTTTCATTTTTCTTGATATTGATTTCATTTAACATTGTATTAGGTCAGGAGAAAACCTATGTTAATGACATTAATTTTGAACAATCCTTGATTGATTTAGGATATGATGATGTATTAGATGATTATGTTATTACAGATTCTATCAATACCATAACAGATCTCAATATTTTTAATAAAAATATTAAAGATTTAAAAGGTATAGAAGATTTTGAAAGCTTAGAATCTTTAAACTGTTCCAATAATGTTCTGACTAATTTAGATCTAAGTTATAATCTTGAGTTAATTGAACTGGATTGTTCGTCAAATGCCATCGCCGGAGCTAATCTTAAAGTAACAAACAACCCCAAACTAGAAAAGTTATATGCAAGCCAAAATTTATTAACTAATCTAAATATTTCGGAGAATAAACTATTGAGATCACTGGATTTGACCTCAAATCAATTTTCGACTATTAATTTAATCGAGAATGACTCTTTACGGACGATAAAAATTTCAAACAATCGACTCGTTGATTTGGTTATCAATAACCAAATCAAATTAGAAGAATTACAATGTTCGAATAATCAACTCGGTTCTATAAATGTTATAAACAATAAACTTGTTAGAAATTTATTGGTCTCATCCAATCAGATTAAAACTATTGACTTAAAAGAAAAAGACTCCTTGCTTATTCTGGATGTATCTAACAATCAAATAGGTAAACTCGAATTAAACACATCTCATTCATTAACAAACTTAACAGCTTCTGATAATGAATTAATTGATTTGAATTTAAGCAAACTTGATTCATTAAAATTCTTAGGTGTTTCTTACAATCAACTCAAAACTTTAGAGATTTCGAACAATTTAAAATTAGAACATTTAATTGCGGCAAATAACCAACTGACTAATATAGAGTATAGTAAAAATGTATCTCTTAAGGAAATTGATGTTTCTGCCAATTTAATCACTTCTTTTGATCTGGTTAATAATGATTCTATCACTTCTATTAATTTTTCTTTTAACCAAATAAGTAAGGTTGATGTGAGTAAAAACACATTGCTGAAAAGTATGAACGTCTCGAATAATCAAATTAATGAAATGGACTTGTCTGTAAATGATTCCATTACCTCTCTTATCGTCTCAAATAATAAACTAACAAATCTCAATTTAAAAAATGGGAACAATTCGGCTTTGGCTACGTTAATCACCAGCGGAAACGAAAAATTGTTTTGTATTCAAATTGACGATATCAATCAAATAGGAGAGTTCTGGATAAAAGATACACATACCAATTTCTTTGATGGTGCAAGCATTACCAACCTAGCCTGTATTCCTAAAACTTATATACCAGACGAAGCCTTTGAGCTTGCCCTGATTGCTCTGGGAATCGATATCAAACCAGAACCAGATAATTATGTTTTGACATCCGCGATAAGCGGATTTACTGAACTGGATATATCTGGAAAAGGAATAGTGGATCTTACCGGTATTGAAGATTTTATATCACTAACCAAGCTAGATTGTTCTGATACTAGAATTTCAAATTTAGAAATTATCAACCAGACAAACATAATTGACTTGACTTGTAAAAATAATTTGATCAATTTGTTATTCCTAAAAGATTCAAAACTAGAAAAACTAGATGCTACAGGAAATAGTAATTTGACATGTGTAGTGGTTGATGATGTTGATATGGCCAAAAGTAATGTTGATTGGAAGGTAGACAATCCTAATCTATATAAACTAGAATGTGATGGCGCCAAAACCTATGTACCCGATGATAATTTTGAACAAGCCTTGATCGATATGGGTTATGATATAGGTCCACTTGACGATTTTGTTTATACGGAATCCATAGTGAGTATCAAACTATTAGAGATTCAAGAAAAAAACATTGAAGACCTAACAGGGATAGAAGCATTTATCAATCTTGAATCATTGAATTGTAGTAAAAATAAATTAGAAAAATTAGACATTAGTTTTAATTTATTATTGAATCGACTTGTTTGCCATAGTAATTTTCTATCAGATTTGGACGTGACTAACAACCTTAACCTTCTTACGCTAAATTGTGGGAATAATAATATTAATGAATTGGATATTAGTAAAAATACCAATCTACTAGAGTTGGTTTGCGACAATAACAATTTGAATGATTTGGATTTAAAAAATAATCTACAACTTAGAATTTTAAATATTAATTCCAATCAAATTTCCAATGAGAACATTGTTGCAACAAACATCCTGTTAAGCCAGCTTTTGATTGCATCCAATACGTTTAAAACGATATATACCAATAGCAATGATTCTCTGAGAAAATTTGACTGCTCCAATAATAAAATTGAAAACCTGAATCTGGACAAGAACAAACAATTGAGGAATTTAAACACCTCCAATAACTTACTGGAAGTGATAGATTTTAATAGCAATTTGCTATTAGAGAAAGTCAATACCAATAGTAACTTTCTCAAATATTTAGATTTTGAAAATCATGCCCAACTAGACAGTTTAAGTTGCGACAACAATTTAATTCAAAAGAGCACGGATTCAAATGTGCCAGATGGTTTAGTCGTTAGTAATACAAAAAATCTGCGGTTTTTATCAGCTTCAGAAAATCAAATGTCTCAAATTAAATTAACAAATAATATCGAGTTGATTTCTTTGGATGTTGGAGGCAATTTATTAAACACTGTTAATGTTTCAAATAACACAAAATTAATCCATTTTTATT
>Ga0209013_10006026_pt1 | contig 10346 bp, 6 predicted proteins | sample Cruoilmetagenom2_FD_187291 | JGI IMG/M metagenome (GOLD analysis project Ga0209013, IMG submission 187291) | Oil polluted marine microbial communities from Coal Oil Point, Santa Barbara, California, USA - Sample 2 (SPAdes) (version 2) | ecosystem: Environmental > Aquatic > Marine > Oil seeps ...
CGGAAATCCTTGTCTTCCTAGAACTTGCACAAAAATCGCTCGTTTCCGCATCGAGAACTGCGCTGTCCCCTCCAGAGTTTCCGGATGGGAACGGGCTAGAGTGGCACGCCGCTTGCTTCGATCCCGAACTGGCGAACATGTCGGACGTTGGAGACGGTAACGAGCCACAATGACCCACATCGGCAACAATATCGGCACACGAGGCTCGCTGAGGCTGCAATACACTGCCGCGGCGGTCGTCTTTCTGGTGCTGATTCTCGGCATCATCCTTCTTTTCGGACATCTCATTTCCGGTTCGCTTTCGCGGCGGTATTTGGAAGACGTCCTCGCCGGGGGACGTGAGGAGGCGCGCCGGATCGCCGCCGAGCTCGGTGGCGCCCAGGTGAAAGAGCTCGACGTCATCGAAAACCGGCGTGAGCTCCTCAGTCGAACCCTTGAAGGCGATCCTGAACGTCGGATCTGGAAATCCGTCGAGGTCACCGATAGTGACGGAAAGGTGATTTACACCTACCGCAGCCAGTCGACCGAGGAGATTCCCGAGGCCTTGGCCTCAGACCTCCAACTCCAGGGCGCCCTTTCGGATGAGGCTGTTATCGAGACCGAGAACCCGTACCGGATTTCGGTTCCGCTCGGTGAGGTCGGGAACGTCATCCTCAACGTGGATCGCGCCGAGGTTGCCGAACGGGTGTCGGATCTTCGTGGTGATCTGCTGTCGCAGACGATCACCATCGCGATCCTCACCCTGGCCACGCTGGGGTTCGCGACGGCGTTCCTCTGGTATCTCATCCAGCGGACCCGGCGCCTCGAGGCGCAGCGCTTCGAGGCCGAAGAGATGGCCGCGCTCGGCGCCCTCGCCGCCAACCTCGCCCACGAGATTCGCAATCCGTTGAACTCGATCAACCTCAATCTGGAGCTGCTTGGCGAAGATCTACCGGTCGGAGGCGGTGGGGCGAGTGAATCCCTCGCCAGCACCCGCGAGGAGGTGGGTCGGCTGGCCGGGCTGGTGAGCGATTTTCTCACCTACGCCAAACCGAGCGAGCCGAAGTTGGGCTCGGTGCGGGTCGACACGATGCTCGAGGGCGTGAGTCAGTTTCTGTCCGTTGAGGCCAAGAACATGGGCGTTCACCTGCGGATCGCACCGGGGTTGCCGACGGTCGCAGTGCTGAGCGACGAATCGCAGCTGCGGCAAGTGCTCCTCAACCTGGTGCTCAACGCGGTGCAGGCGGTGCGCGAGACAGCGGCCGACCGCAGGGTGGTCGAACTCGATGCGGAGGCGAGGCCGGGCTCGGTGGCCATGATCGTACGCGACCGCGGCGGCGGCATCCCACCCGACGAGATGGAGCGGGTGCGAAAGGCGTTTTACACCCGGCGCCGTGGTGGGAGCGGGCTCGGATTGGCGATCGCCGAACGATTTGTAGAGGCCCAGGGCGGGCACATCGAGCTCGAAAACCTCGAGCCCCACGGTTTCGAAGCGCGGGTTGTCTTGCCCATCGACAACGATGCTGTCAAGATAGGCGGGTGACCGGTCCCACCGGTGCATTGGAGGTACGAATGATTCGTAAGGGGCTGCAAACAGCTCTTCTCACACTGCTCACAATGGGTGCGGGCACGGCCACCGCCCAGTTCATGGCGGCCGATCTGATCTATTTGCCGGGCGCGACCCATACCCCGGGAGAGGGTGAGAGCCGGTGGCGTTCCGATGTTTACATCACCAACGTCGAGGCGGACGTCGCAATCGACGTCGCCCTCGTGTACCTGCCCACCGGTCTCGTCTCGAACAGTTCGAGGTTCAACGATCGTTCGACCTGGCTCGGGGGCCGGGAGGACGAGGGCTTCGGCTTTGTCGACCCGACGCTTGCCGACATTCCGCCCGGCGGCACGGTGGTCCTCGAGGATCCGATCGGGGCCTACTTCGACGCCGACGGAACGATCGCGAACTCGGGCGCCATTGTGGTTTTTGCATACGAAGCCGGAACCCTCGAGGACGACGGCACGAGGGTTGTCAAGAACGCGATCGTCAACTCGCGGGTGTACACGCCGTTCACCTTCTACCTTCCGGATCCGGACAACGAAGGGGAGTTCACCGAGGAGAGGGGGACATACGGCCAGACCCTGCCGGGGGTGGCCTGGTACAACCTCGCCGATCCGGCCGCGATAAGCGAGAACGGAGACTTCAGCTTCCTGACCCTCGCCGGCGCCACCGAGGACAACAAGTTCCGGTACAACGTGGGGGTTCTCAACGCATCCGATCCGTTGAGCACCATCACCATCGTGATCCAGCCCTTTCAAGGCAACGGCGAGCCGTTTCTCGACGCGAACGAAAACGAAATTTCGCAGACTGTCATCATGCCGCCGCTAGCGCAGGTTCAGTACAACAACGTGATGAGCACCGTCTTCGGCATCGATACAGCGCCGGCAGACACCACGATCGATGTGACGGTCGCAGCTTGGGCATCGGGAGCCGCCGATCCGATCATCGGCATGACCACCTATGGGACCATGATCGACAACCGCACCAATGACCCCACCGCCATCCTGCCGCTCTTTGCCTTTCCCTACAACATCGAGTGCCAATGGCCGGCCAAGATCGCGGGGGCGCGGCGTGTCAACCGCCGACCGGTCGAGATGCCGGCTCGTTGATGGGATAGATTGACAACACCGATGCGGGTGGTATCATCCCGCCGACGCGCGGGGCACACCCGCTTGAAAGGAGAGATCAATGGCCGATCCTGATGACAAACTTCCGGATAATGTGCCCGGAGCCTGGTACGTGGACTCGAGCTGCATCGACTGCGATGTGTGTCGCACCACGGCGACCGAGAACTTCGCGGCCAACGAAGACGAGGGTTACTCGTATGTGAGCAAGCAGCCCGAGAACGACGAGGAGATCGAGCAGATGGAAGAGGCCATGGAGTCATGCCCGGTGGAGGCCATCGGCAACGACGGCTGATCGCTCCGATCCTCATTCGAAGATCCAGCCGGCCGATCAACATCGGCCGGCGTTTTCGTGACCATTTGCTATCATCCGCTGTGACCTGAGAATCGGCCAAAGGAGGGTTCATGCGCGTTCTCTCGGGTGTTCAACCATCCGGCGACCTCCACATCGGGAACTACTTCGGCGCCATCCGCCAGTTCCTGAGTCTCCAGGAGGAGCACGAGTGCTACTACTTCCTGGCTGACCTGCACGCCCTGACTACGGTCCAGGACGCCGACAAATTCAGGGGGCTCGTGCGCGACCTGGCGACGGGATTTCTCGCCCTAGGCCTCGATCCTTCGCGCAGCGTGGTCTATCGCCAGTCGGATCTGCCCGAGATTCCGGAGCTGACCTGGTACCTCTCGACCGTGACCTCGATGGGCCTCCTCCATCGCTGTCACTCCTTCAAGGACAAGGTGGCGCAGGGCGTCGTGCCGAACCACGGCCTCTTCGCCTATCCGGTGTTGATGGCGGCCGATATCTTGATCGTCAAGAGCGACCTGGTGCCGGTGGGCCGGGACCAGAAGCAACATCTCGAGGTCACCCGCGACATCGCCGGGGCCTTTCACGCGGTCTACGGCGAGGACGTCTTCGTCCTTCCCGAGCCGCTGATTCTCGACGACGTCGCCGTCGTGCCGGGGATCGACGGACAGAAGATGAGCAAGTCTTATGGCAACTCCATCGATCTCTTCGGACCGGAGAAGACTATCCGCAAGAAGATCATGTCGATGGTCACGGACTCGACGCCGGTCGAGGATCCGAAACCGACCGAGGACAACGCGCTCTATCACCTGCTCAGGCTCTTCGCACCGGACGAAGGGGAACGGCGATGGGTGAAGACCGTCTTTGCGGAGGGCGGCGTCGGCTATGGCGACATGAAGAAGCGCCTCTTCGACTACTTCCTGGCCACGTTCGGCGACGCGCGCGCCCGCTATGAGGAGCTGAGCGAAGATCCCGCCGAGGTCGAGCGGATCCTCGCAGCCGGCGCCGAAAAGGCCCGCGAAACCGCCGCCCCGCTGATGGACGAGGTCCGCAGGGCGGTCGGAATCTGCTGACGCCCGCGGCGTCAGAATTCGGAATTCGGAATTCGGAATTCGGAATGACCACCCGGCCCTCTTTGTGGGGCAGACGTCTCGCCTGCCAATGGGATGGGTGGACGGGACTGATCACTGATTACTGATGACTGATCACTTGCGATGTAAGGCGGCGCGCATGGCCTTCTTCGGCGGCACCTTTTGCGTAAAGGCTGCAACCTGCGCGATGCCCTGGTGGAGGAGCACCTCGCGGCCATCGGCGATCGTTACTCCGTGCCGGCGGGCCATCTGCGCCAGCGTGGTCTCGCGACCCGCGTAGACCATATCCACCACCGCCGTGGCGGCGGCGACCTCTTCCTCTGAGAACGGCCCCTCCTCGTCCGGCGCCCGCCCGAGCGGGGTTGCGTTGACCAGGATCGCACCCTCGGGCGCCACCTCGTCGATCCGGCGCCATCCGACCCCGATCTCCTCGGCCGTCGATTTTGCGCGCTCGTCCGAGCGGCTCCGGAGGACGACGTCGGCGCCGGCAAGATCAAGCCCCACAGCCGCTCCGCGAGCGGCGCCGCCGGTTCCCCGGACCACCGCTTCATGTCCCTGCGGGTCGACGCCGAGGCCAACCAGCGAGCCGACGACACCGTCGGCATCGGTGTTCTCGGCGGTCACGAACTCGGGGCCGAGGATCAGAGTGTTGGCGGCGGCGGCGCGCAGCACCCGCGGCGCGTGACGGTCGGCGGCGGCCGCCGCCTGCGCCTTGTACGGGGTCGTCACCGCCCATCCCCACGGCGCGAGACCGACCCGGTCGAAGCAGGTTGAACCTCTGGGGGCAAACAGGTCGCCGAGCTCCTCGGGATCGGCCACGCTCACCGGCGCCATGAGATAGGGGAGACCCAGCTCGCGATAGGCCGCGGCGTGGAGGGCCGGGCTCAGGCTCGAGGTGACGTCGGCCCCGACCACGCCATACAGCCGTTGCGGTGGGCCGTCGAGGTGTGAGATGACGGCCTCGGTGCGGGCGATGGTGAGCTGGCCGGGCGCGGCCGGCGCCGCCTCTGACCAGGCGGCGTAGCCGACGGGCGGGCCGAGGAGTGGCGCCAGGTAGCGGCTGGCGAGACCGGATACGCCCATCGCAAAGGCCAGCAGCCGCCGTCTGATTCGCGGCCCGTCGTTGAATCGCCGGTGGAGATCGAGGGCGGCCACCAGGTCGTGAACGCTGTGCGCGGTCGGGACGAGCTTGACCCAACGGGCGGGGCTCTCCATCAACCTTTCGGCGATCTTGCCGAGATCCTCCGGCGTTCCCTCCGGGTCGTGCCAGGACACGATGATCTGTTCGGGAGGAAGGCCCAGATTGTGAATCAGCGCGGCATCGCGTTCGAGCTCGAGGTCGATGAGCGCGGCTCCCGCGTTGCGCGCGGCGCCGATGATCTCGGCCCGTGCGGCGGGGTCATCAGAACCCTCGCCGCCCTCGGCCACCGAGCGCACAGTGGCGAGCACCGGCAGTGGGCAGGCGCCGACCGCCGCCGCAACGTCGATGCCGGGAAAGAGATCCAGCCGCAGCTCAACGATCGATGCCTCCGTCGGCGGGCTCGCAAGTGCGGCCATCGGGTCGGCCGCGGCGCCCGGCGTCAGGGTGACGATCCAGTCCATGGAGGGCAGGATACCAGGGGTATACCGATCCGGGCAGCCTTGTGGGGCAGGCGTCCTGCCTGCCATTCCCGGGAGATCCAGGCGGCCGCGGACCGTCAGGAGTATTCGAAATCGAATCCTCTCTCGATCCAATCGGGAAGAGGCCCTGCGCCGTTCCGGTCGCCGCACACGATCTTCTTTCGCAGCTGATCCAGCTCGGCCGACCGATCAACCCGGGTCACCACCCGGCCCTCGTCCAACCCGAGTTCCACGATCTCGCGGTACGTGTAGGCCGGGTGGAAACCCATGCAGACGTACGGCTCCTTGATCAGGCCGTGTCCCAAGAGCAGCCCGCCGGTGAACGCGATCGGATATTCGAGGTTCTCATAGTGGCCCGGCGTCGAGCTCCCGTTCAGCCTGCTATCACCGAGTAGCGTGGACAAAAGAACATGATCGCGCCCGGTCGGTTCTCTGGGATCGAGCCCGACTTCGATTTCGTCGAGGTACAAAATCCCATCCGCGACGAGGTAGGTGCTTATGAACCCCCGGCAACACTCCGAGGTCAGTGCAATAGGCGTGATTCCATGATCTCGTAGATCGAAGAGACGGTCTCCGCCCCGTATCCCGCACACGTCGTACGGACGGCCGTCGAGGATCAGGATTTCAGGAATCTGTTCCGTCATAACATCGTCTCCCAAATCCGCCCATCGTGTCGCTCGTGTCCCGGCGTCACCGGCACGTGGGAGATATTCCCGCATCGAGACACCCTCCGGCTGTGGATGCTGCAATTGCAATGCCAGATTTCGTCCAGGAAATGAGAAAAATCTGATCCAGAACACAACAACCCATGTTCCACCCCCCGGAACCGCCGAGCTCCAGCTCGGCCTTCTTGATGACGGATGTAGGCTGCGTTACGGGTTGACGCATCAAAAATCGGTGCCACTGGTCACATCTCTCACAATCCGGGATCGGATTTGCCTACCTGCGCGACCCAGTGAAATCCTTCGTTATCACATTGGTTGTGCCGGGAGATCCTGCGGAATCGGGGTCCGGGGCGACCGTTCTGGGTGATGATCGAGGCGGTGGTTGGGATCTCGTGGCGCCTGGTTCCCGGCCACCCGCCGATCACGCGCGCGAGCCTGAGAGGTTCTGGCGTTCGCGACGTGGTACTGGGGGTCGTCCGGGTGAATCGACGGCTCGCGCTGAATCACGGCGCCGTGTCGGAATGGTTTCGGCTCTCACTGGCATGTATAAGAATCTAACGATGGGAGGCCAGAACAATGGCGGATGACACCGCACTCCAATTGAAAATCTCGCTCGTCGGATAAAATCCTCCGATCTGGCGGCGGGTCATCGTTCCGGATTCTCCGGCAGGTTTTCAGTGAGGGCGACGGGTTGCCGGTCAACTGAAAAAGGCATCGCCCCCATGGGCCCCAGGAGCACCACGACCCTATCTGAACTGTATCAAAATGAAAAGATGTCTCGATTCTATTCTCTCAAGGCTGAAACCACAGAATTCGTGTTGACAGCGGGGGGCGAGAGTCCTATCGTAGCTGCAAGCTTGGGCTGTCAAGACGAGGAACCGCGAGTATCCGGTGACTCGACGTCGCTTCGAGGTCCACCGGTTTCGGCCTATGGATGAGACGAGTCGATGCCGCGGAGAAGATCCCGCCGCACCGGTTGGCGGATGGCGGTGTCCGTCTGCACATCAATCACAACCCATCAAACCGAAGGAGCGTGTCATGAGCCATCTGTTTTCGGCGAGGTTGACAACCCTGTGCATCGCCCTCCTGATCCTCCCGATCTCGGGGGCGGCGGCGACCTTCGAGGTCACCACGGACACCGACACCAATTGTTCGGACGGCGCCTGCGACTTCCAGAGCGCCCTCACCGCGGCGGCGAACAACGGGGAGGACGACGTCCTCAACCTCCCCGACACCTCGGACCAACCTGGCGGCTGCATCCTGACGGCGACGACCTTCGACTACACCGCCGCCGAGAGCTCCGATGTCGTGATCAACGGCTCGACATCCGGGCGCACACAGCTTAACGGTCGCAAGGGCGTGCAGATCCTGTCGATTCATGCTACGGGAGGCTCGTCATCGAGCCCGATCGAGATTTCGGTGTCGAATGTGACCTTCCTCCACGGCCATTCAGGCGGCGCCGACGGTGCCGGTCTCGCGATCGCCGTCAGCCACGCCGGCGTGATCGTGGAGAATTGCTCCTTCGTCGGCAATGACGCGGGAGCGGGAAACGGCGGCGGGGCGTGGCTGTCCGCCGGCGACTTCGGATCGGGGACGGCCACCATCCGCGACAACACCTTCTCGGACAACTCCGCGGTCAACGGCGCGGGGCTCTGGGTGAGCTTCCCCGAGGCCACGGTCGAGGACAACCGGTTCTACGACAACGTCCTCACGGACACGGGCAGCGGCGGCGGCGCCTACATCAGCGGAAACTCGGGCGCCATCACGGTCAGGGGAAACACCTTCCAGAGGAACTCGGGCGAGCTCGCGATCGAGAGCTGCCAGGGCGGCGGCCTCTACCTGCACGCGGGCGGGTTCGAGCAGACCAGGGTCGAGCGCAACCTGTTTCAAGAGAACCAGCTCGACCACAACGGCGTTGGTGCGGGCGCCTATATCTCTCGGATCGACGGCCCGCTGCAGATCGAGAGCAATGTCTTCCGCGAGAACGTCATCGGCGGCACGGCAGTGGACATTGGAGGCGGCGGCCTGTCGGCCAACCTCTACGGCAGCTTCGCGGAGGGTGTCGTTGTCAACAATGCATTTGTAAGGAACAGATCTCCCATCCAGGGCAATGCCTCCCAGATCTCCAGTCTGGACGTGGGGATTCTCTTCGCCAACAACACGGTTCACACGAACTTGGTTTCCGGCGCCGCCGACGATCGCGCCTCCGCAGTCTTCATCGATGCTCCGGCGGCCCACCTCTACAACAACATCCTGAGGTCGAACAGTAGGTTGGGCAACGACCTGCTGGTCCACGACGGTTTCGTGACCGAGACGGTGACCCTCCGGAACAACAACATCGGGCGGTACTCGCTGCCTGCGGAGGTCACCTTTGATGCGGGCGGGAACGTTGACGCAGATCCAGAATTTACTGGGCGCGAGAGCTTCCATCTCGGGACGCCGACCTCGCCCGCCGTCGACGCGGGCACGACCTATGACGGCATGCCGGCCACCGACATCGACGGCGAGGCTCGGGTGAACGACGGCGATGCCATGGGCGGCGCGGTCGTGGACATGGGCGCCGACGAGCTTGGCGGCATCCCTGTCCTCGACCCTGGCAACCGGATGTTCAGGGCCAGCGAAAGTGTTTTTGCAGGAGAAATCGAATCCGACCTTGCCCTCTTCGAGTTGGCCAACGTCGGCGCGACCTCCATTCAGATCACCGGCGCGTCCCTGGATTCGGACTCCTCGGACTGGACGTTCGCTGCGTTTGAGGTCCCTCAGTTCCTCGATCCCGGAGAGACTCGTTCGGACATTATCGTGGAGTTCGAACCGGCCTCCCGCCGCGACTCGGCCAACACCCTCATCGTGGAAACCACCGGCGGAACCGTCTCGGCGGCCCTCTACGGCGAATTCGTACCACCTGCGCACAGCGACGGCGACGGCGTCGCGGACGACGTCGAGGGAGAAGTCGCCGACTACGACGGCAATTGTGACGGCGTCCCCGACCACGAGCAGAGCCACGTGACTTCAATGTCGGTTCCCGGCATCCTCATCCTCGGCAGAATCACCATCGTCGCGCCGATCGATCCGATCGGCGCTCAGGGGGAGTTTTTCCCGGCAGACACAACGCCCCGACTCTTCGATGTCGCAATGTTTCCCGGCCTGGGTGAAGGTGGTGGACCAATTGCGGATGATTATCCCCTCCCCTTCTACACCTTTAGCGTCACCACGAACAAAGGGCACCTCTACACAGGAGCGTTCCCGATCTCCATTATTCTCCCCAGCGACGCCCCCGCCGTCGACGGCCATGTCAAGTGCGGCCCGGTGCCGGACGACTTCCCCCCGTCGCTGGTGCATGAAGGCTGTTACGACTTCGTCTACGGGTGGCGTTCGGCGGACTACCCATGGTTCGGCGTCGTCGGCGCGGTGGTCGAGAACGACGTCCCGATGTGCGACGGTGAGAACCACCAGGTCGTCCACCTGAAGTTGAGGGACGGCGAGTTGGGGGACGCCGATCTGGTTGCAAACGGCGTGGTGCGCGACCCCGGCGCCCCGGCGGTGATGCCGGAGGGCTTCTGGGACGACGACGAGACAGTCCGCATCTTCCCCGGCGCGGCCAGCGCCTCGGGGGTCGGCGACGCATACTTCGTCACCGACGCCCGGCTCTACAACCCGGACCCGAGCGAGTCGATCACCGTCCACCTCGCCTTCCTCGCGCGCGACGCCGACAACTCGGGGGCGAGCGAGCAGGCGGTGACCATCCCGCCCCGGCGGGGGGTGGCGTTTAACGACATCGTGGGCGAGTTCTTCGGTTTGTCGGAGGTCGCCGGCGCGATCCGAATGCGCTCGGATGATCTGTTCTACGCCACCTCGCGCACCTACAACGTGGGTGGGAGTGAGGGCACCTTCGGCAGCTTCATTCCGGGCCTCCCCGAGGAGGACGCGATTGACCATGGAATCTTCCTCCAGGTCGTCAACAACCCCGCCGACGAGGGATTCCGCGCCAACGTCGGTTTCGTCAACCCGAACCTG
>Ga0209013_10006027_pt1 | contig 10346 bp, 7 predicted proteins | sample Cruoilmetagenom2_FD_187291 | JGI IMG/M metagenome (GOLD analysis project Ga0209013, IMG submission 187291) | Oil polluted marine microbial communities from Coal Oil Point, Santa Barbara, California, USA - Sample 2 (SPAdes) (version 2) | ecosystem: Environmental > Aquatic > Marine > Oil seeps ...
AGCCGCGCATCACGTTGTGGCCTTTGATGCAGATCTCGCCGGGCGTGCCAGCCTCGGTGATCACGGTGCCGTCATCGTCTTCGAGTCGGAACTCGACACCCCAGATCGGAGGGCCGATCGATCCGGCCTTCTTCGGACGGTCGAGCACATTGAACGATGCCACCGGTGATGTCTCGGAGAGTCCGTACCCCTCCAGGATGTCGACACCGTACTTCTCGTCGAACGCCTTCATCACCTCGACCGGCATGGCCGCACCACCGGACACGCAGTACTTGAGACTCAGATCGAAATCATCTGCCTCGGGCGTGTGGAGAAGAGCGAAGTACATCGTTGGCACACCACCGAAGAAGTTCACCTTGTGCGCCTCCATGACCGTGAGCGCATCAACCGGATCGAAGCGGGGGAGTAACGCCACGGTTCCTCCCTGGCCGAGGACGGCATTGTGCATCACCGTCTGTCCGAAGCTATGGAAGAGGGGCAGCGTTGCGAGAGCGACCGTATCGGTGCCAAGCGGGAGGAGCGCCGTGCCGGAGTACCGGGCATTGAAGAACATGTTGAAGTGCGTCAACTCGGCGCCTTTGGGATGGCCGGTGGTGCCAGACGTGTAGAGGACTACCGCAGGGTCATCGGGCATCGTCGGCACGTGGTCGAGGAAGGGCTCGGCTGTGGCAATAAGATCTGTCATGCTCGAAGCACCCTCGGGGGCCGACGCGTCGGTCGGATCTGTCTTCGCGACGATGAGGTGATGGCAGCTCTCAGCCCGGTTGAAACCGACCTGAGCCTGGGCGAAGAAGTCCTCCCAGACGACGAGAGCGACGGCATCCGAGTCGTTGAGGTGATACGCAATCTCGTCCGCGGTGAGCAGGACGTTGAGCGGAACGACGACAGCTCCGGCGGCGAGCGTCCCGAAGTAGGCGATCGTGAACTGGGGCACATTGGGGAGGAGCAGCGCAACGTGCTGACCGGGGTGGATACCGAGATCACGCAATCCACCGGCGAATCGCTGAACGGCCCTGTGAAGCTGAGCATACGACACGGTGGTGTCGCCGATCGCGAGCGCTGTGTGGTCAGGGCTCTTGGTTGCGCCCTCGTGGAGGAGCGTGGCGACGTTGAGGCTCATGGCCGAAGGTTCCTTTCGAGGACGTGATGTCAAACGTACACGGATCGAACCGGCGGTGCCGGGGTGTGATGTTGCGCCGTACCGACTCAACTCGTGCGTCGCCGCCTCATCGACCATGATGGGCACTATGCGAACACTCATCAGCAATGGAACGGTCGTGACGGGTGCGATGGCGACGGAGGCGGATGTCGTCATCGACGGTGAGAGGATCATCGGCGTGGTCGGGCCCGGAGAGGCGGGCGGCGATTTTGAGCGAGTGATCGATGCCACCGGACGGTACGTGATTCCCGGTGGTGTGGACATGCATACGCACATGGAGCTACCCGTTTCGGGAACATCTTCGGCAGACACGTACGAGACGGGCACGAGAGCTGCCGCCATCGGAGGAACGACAACGATCGTCGACTATGCGGGGCAGACCCGCGGCGGAACCCTCAAGGACGGTCTCGCCGAGTGGATGGCCCGGGCCGAGGGGAACTCGTACATCGACTACGGCTTCCACATGATGGTTACCGATGTCCACCAAGGGACCCTCGACGAGTTCTCCGAGATGATGGGTGCCGGCGTCACCACCTTCAAGCTGTTCACTGCGTACCCCGGTGTGAACCTGTCGGACGATCGGCAGATCCTCGAGGCGATGCAAGTCGCTGCGTCGATCGGCGCCACGATCATGATGCACGCCGAGAATGGAATCGCCATCGACGCTCTCCGTGACCAGGCCGTGGCTCGTGGAGAGACCGATCCGATCCATCACCTGCTCACCCGACCGGCCTCGATGGAGGCCGAAGCTGTTCACCGTGTGGCCCTTCTTGCCGAGATAGCCGGGTGTCCGCTCGTCATCGTCCACATCTCTTCGCAGGAGGCGTTCGCCGAAGCGATCGTCGCCCGTGATCGGGGCCTCCCCGTCTTCGCCGAGACCTGCCCCCAGTACCTCTGGCTCGCTCAAGAGGACCTGCCGGAGGGCTTCGAGGCGGCCAAATTCGTCTGTTCACCGCCCCTGCGGCGGCGCTCCGAGGGCCACCAGGCTGCCTTGTGGGCCGGGATCGGATCGGGGCGGATGGATGCCGTCGCAACCGATCACTGTCCGTTCACGTGGGAGCAGAAGGAGGCAGGACGCGGTGATTTCCGGAAGATCCCGAATGGTCTCGGTGTCGTCGAGCATCGAATGGATCTTGTCTACCAGGGTGTCGTGGAGGGTTGGATTCCACTGACCCGATGGATTGAAGTGACGGCCGAGACACCTGCCAAGCTGTCCGGAATCTATCCGAGGAAGGGCACCATCGCGCCCGGATCCGATGCAGACGTCGTCATCTACGACCCGGCAGCGACCCACACGCTGTCTGCCGACACCCACTCGATGAACCTCGACTACTCCGTGTTTGACGGGGCGGAGATCGGTGGACGGGTCGAGACCGTGATGCTTCGCGGAGACGTCATCGTCGATCAGGGCGAGTTCGTGGGGGAGGCCGGTCGGGGGAAGTACCTGCACCGTGGCACCAATGCTCTGCTGGCGGAACCGGTCTCCAGCGAGTAGCGAGAGTCGGTCCTTCAGTCGATGACCGGCTGCTCACCCAGAGTGATCACTCGATCGACACTCGGGTGACACTCGAGGATCGCTGCAAGCTGTCGCGAGATGTGATCTCTGGCTCGAGTCGCTCTCGTCAGCGCCATGACGACTCGCGCCGAATCGGAGATGCTCTTCAGGCCACCATTGGGGTGGAGGAGCACTGCGGCTGCGTGACCGATCGTCAACGAGTCGTCCACTCCGACACCGGCGATCCCTGCGACGAGGTCCGGGCGAAAGGCGACCTCTGAGATCGGGCGTCCGATGGCGTCGATCGACGCGACCACAATCACGATTGTCGATGCTTCGGGGATCACAGGCTCGTGTTCGGCGGGCGCCTTGATCAGCATGTGCCGAGCCCCGTCCGCTTCGGTGAGTAGGAAGTCGACCGACGTTTCGCTGAAGATGCGATCGACGGCGGTCTTCGACGGGCCGGTCATCTTGCCGGGCACTCGGCCGGACACGACGAAGAGCGGCACGCCGGGGGAGACCAGAGCATCGACCTCCGAGGGCAGCCCGGACCAGCACACCGGCTCTGTCACCTGATCCTCTGCCAGCATCGTCGTCGTCGTCAGCACCACCCGGGCACCGGCTTCCGCTAGATCCCGGCCGAGCTGGAACAGGATCGTTGACTTGCCACCGGCACCGACGATCGAGACAAGCTCGTGGTCACCGATACCGATGCGATCGGCGAGTGAAACCGGCATCAGCTCTCGGTGCCAAGCCAGACAAGGGCGGCTTCGAGTACAGCACCACCGATCGAGAGGGCCTTGTCGGAGATCTGGTGGATCGCCGATGGGTCGAACCGGGGGTCAACGTCTCCGATCTTGAGACCTACATCGACCGGCCCCGATTGGATCAGGCCACGCACCGTTCCCGCGATCTTCGCATGAACCGGACTGTCGTTGATCGCTCCGAGAACCTGGCCGGCATCGACGACGTCGCCGAAGCCGGCGCTCCATTCGACGGTGCCCTTGACGCTGGCTCGGAGCACCCGATCTCCGGATGCGCCACCGATCTCACCGGGTACGCCGGTGTTCGGAGCAGCCGGCCCGTTCCAGATAACACGACCGAGCCGGTGCCCGCGCATCGTCTCGACGACCGCGTCGCAGTCGAGCCCCGCAGAGAACCCGGGGCCGAGCCCGACAACGAACGGTGCCTGATCGATCGTCGTATCGAGGGTTCGCTTGGCGAGACGGGCATCAACGAGGATCGACATCGGGACGGGAAACGACGGAATGGTCGGCGAGACCAGCACGGGGACCGAACCTCGGAGCGCCGCTTCGATTGCTGCGGTGGCAGAGGAGACGCTCACTCCTTCGATCTCGTCAATCGTGATCCGTCCCTGATCCACGGCCGACGAGAAGGCGACCGTGCGTCGCACCGTCAGGGGTCGCTCGAGTTCGAGAACGACAACCGGGAATCCGACCCGTCGCAGGCGCCAGATGACACCTGATCCGAGATCACCGCCTCCCCGTACGACGACCAGGTTCTCGGAGAAGTCGATCACTCGCCGCTCGCAGCAGCCGACTCGATGACCTGGGACATGATCGAGACCGCTATCTCCTCGACGGTCTCGGCACCGATGCTCAGGCCGATCGGCACGTGGAGGCGGTCGAGTGCATCCCCCGGTATCCCCGACTCGGCGAGTGCGTCACGGGTGGTCGCCCAACGGCGCTTGCTGCCCATCACGCCGATATAGGGAGCAGGTGTCTTGAGAAGGATCGGAACGATCTGAGCGTCGAGTTCATGACTCCTCGTGACGACAACGACGGCGGTCGTCGTGTCGGCCGGGTGCTCATCGAGTGCGTCTTTCACGGAACCGGCGAATCGGACGGCGGCATTCGGCATGGCTTCCTCTGTCACGAGATCGGCTCGATCGTCGACGACAACAGTGCGGTACCCGAGCCAGTCGGCAAGGTCGACGACGGAACGGCCGACGTGGCCGGCTCCGATGACGTACACGGTGCGTGGGGTCATGTATGGCTCCAGGTAGACGGTCATCGTGCCTCCGCAGATACCGGGGTCACCGAGTTCTGGATCGTTGAGGGTGTAACGGCGGAGGCGGGGGAGTCGATCTTTCAGGGCGGCGAGAGCTTCGTCGCGCACAAGGGCTTCAACTTCACCGCCACCGATCGTTCCGGTTGTGGTCCCATCCGGATGGACGACCATTTTGGAGCCAGCATGTCGGGGCACCGAGCCGTCGGTGCCGACGATCGTGGTGAGCACGACCGGACTCCCACCGTCGACGGCATCGATCAACTCCGTCAGGAGTTCCCGAGGACCGATCGTCGTCACGCTTGCTGCAACGCGTTCCAGACGCGCTCCGGTGTGAACGGGATGTCGGCGATCCGAACACCAGTCGCGTCTGCGATGGCGTTCCTGATGGCAGGAGCGACACCGTCCTTCGGGATCTCAGCGATCGCTTTCGCACCGAACGGGCCGCTTGCTTCCATCGTCTGGACAAGGATCGCCTCGAGCCGTGGCATCTCATCGGCCCGGTAGATCTTGTATGGGCCGAAGCTGGGATTCAGCATCCTCCCGTCCTCGTCGTACACCATCTCCTCACAGTGCCCATATCCAAGGGCCTGGACCATCCCACCTTCGACCTGCCCGGATGCCGTCACGGGATTGATGGGAACACCGCAGTCGACAGCCATCACGAGTTGGTTCACGGTCACCTGGCCCGTCTCAATGTCGATCTCAACCTCCGCGAACTGGGCCGCATACGGTGGAGGTGACTCCGGCGAGACGTATGACGCGTTCGCCATGATCTGATGCTGGCCTTCCTGGTGGAGCGTCGAAAGAGCGATCTTCTCCAGTGTCACCGACTGTCCATCGGCCGACCAGGCCGTCCCGTCGTAGAGATCGATAGAGACTCCATCAACGCCGAGCATCAGCGCCGCCCGGTCGATGATCTGGGCACGCACTTGCTCGGCGGCGCGCTTCGTTGCCATCCCCGAGATGTACGTCGTGCTCGACGCGTATGCGCCGACGTCGAAGGGCGTCATGTCGGTGTCGGAGGAGTAGACGATGATGTCGTCGGTTGCGACACCGACAACCTCTGCTGCGATCTGCGCCACGACTGTGTCCGATCCGGTGCCGAGGTCAGTGGCTCCGACGAGCAGGTTGAACGACCCGTCGTCGTTGATCTTCAGGCTCGCGCCGCCCATGTCGAGACCGGGGATTGCGGTGCCGTGCATCGCCATTGCGAACCCGAGCCCGCGACGGATATTTGGTCGGTCGGCAGGCTGCTTCCATGCCGGATCGTTGCGTCGATCCCAATCGACCGCTCGCTGTCCCTGAGCAACGGCTTCTTCCAGACCGCTGGACGTGACCAGCGGCATGACATCCGCGTCCTGATCGCCTTCACCGAGCTGTTGGGCGATGTCGAGTGGATCACCAACATCCGTCCAATTCAGACGGCGGAAATCGATCGAGTCCATACCGATCTCCGCAGCGATGTCTTCCATGTGCGCCTCGAGGGCGTAGAGGGCCTGCGGTGCCCCGTATCCACGGTACGCGCCGGGGACGGGGATGTTCGTATATGCGACTCTGCAGTCGAATTTCTTCACAGGGCAGTTGTAGGAACTGAGACCACGGAGACCGCTGACCATCTGCACCGTCAGACCGTGGGATCCGTAGGGTCCGGTATTCGCGACGATACGCATCTCTTGGGCCGTGAGTTTCCCCTCGGCGTCAACGCCGGTCTTGAACGTGATCGTCTGCGGGTGACGGGTCCGGCTCGACATGAACTCCTCTTCTCGAGTGAGTTCCAGTCGAACGGGTCGGCCGGTTGCCATCGTGAGGTGGGCGACGATGTCCTCAACCAGCATCTCTTGCTTCACGCCGAAGCCGCCGCCGATTCTCGGCTTGATGATGCGGATGCGTTTCGCCGGAAGGCCGAGGAGCGGAGCGATCATTCGCCGAACGTGGAACGGCACCTGTGTCGATGACGTGATCACGAGTCGTTCGTCGCTATCCCAGGCAGAGATGGCGATATGCGTCTCGATGGGAGTCGCATGTACCTGGTGGACGCGAAGCGTCTGTTCGAAGACGCGGTCGGCCGCAGCGAAACCGTCGTCGATGTTGCCGGTATTGGCCTTGAGATGGTGGACGATGTTGTGCGATGCGTCGTGGGCCCCATCCATGTCCGGTTCATCGTGGATGACGGGTGCACCGTCAACGATGGCCTCGTTCTCGTCGAAGACGGCGGGGAGCACGTCATACTTGACGTCGATCAGATCGATCGCTGCAAGAGCGATCTCTTCGGTATCGGCGGCAACCGCGGCGACACGGTCGCCAACGAAACGAACCTTGTCATCGAAGCTGACCTGGTCATAGGGGAGTGGATTCGGGTAGCTCTGACCGCCGGACGCGTACCGGACGCGTGGGACGTTGCCGTGATGCAGCACGGCGTGAACACCCGGAAGTGCCCGGGCCTTCGTGTCGTCGATGGAGACGATGTGGGCGTGGGCGTGGGGGCTGTACAGCACCTTGGCGATCAGGGTTCCGGTCAGATCGACGTCATCGGTGAATGCTGGGTTTCCCTTCACCAGTTTGATCGCATCGACCTTGGCATCGGGCTTGCCGACGATGCGCGTCTCTGGGACGTCGACGCTCGGAACCACTCGCGGAGCGATCTCGGACAGACCGTCGCGATCGGAAGATGATCCTTCGCCATCGACCATCGGTTCGAGGTGGGCAACACCGACATCGTCGGGTTCGTCGCCTCTCATGACCGCGGCAGCGCGCAGCACTGCGTGCACCGGGCGGAGGTATCCGGTCTCTCGATCGAGGATCCCGGAGAGGGCGTCACGAACTTCGTCCTCCGACGGGTTCGGGTTGTGATCGATCAGGGCTTTCGCCGAGAGGATCGTTGCAGGAGTCGAGTATCCGGATTGAATCGCCCCGGTGTCGATGAACGCCTGCTGAATCGGATGGAGCCGACCGGGCACGCTGAGGCCTTCGATCGTCTCGATGTCGTGACCATCAGCCTGCGCAGCGAGCATGACATCGGCAGAGATGAGTCGACCGTCGATCAAGACTGCTGCCGCTCCGGTTTCGCCCGTTTCCGATCCGAAGCGGACGCTATGGAGGCCCGCCCGACGCAGCACCGTGCGAAGTGACTCGAAAGGCTCGCACTCGAGAGAGCGCCGTGTTCCGTTGATCGTGAGGGTGATCGTCATGATGCTTCACCTCCGGAAACCGTAGAGAGAACCCTGCCTGCGAGCACCTCCGCTAGGTTCCTGCGATAGCCGGGTGATCCGCGGAAGTCGGAAGGCGGGTCGAGAGCAGCGATCTGTGACGGATCGACGACCACCGGGTGGGCGGCGACTCCACTCATGGCCAATCGAACGGATCCGTCTTTGCCACGGTGTGCGACGGCCATCACGATCGGTCGATCCATGGGCGTGCGTCCGGTCCGGTCAGCGGCCGCCGTGCCGTTGGAAGGGAGCGAGACGCTGGTCATGATCGCTCCGTTGAGGAGCGCGGGTTCTTCGAGTATCTCACTGAGGGTCTGCTCGGTGACCGAGCCGGCACGAGCGAGCGTCACCGTCGCCTCGAACGCGAGCAGACCGGCGAGGAGTTCGCTCTCCGGGTCGGCGGCTCCGATGGTGCCGCCCACGGTCGCCGCGTTGCGGATCGTGTTGGGCGCTTCACGCCGGGCCAGATCACGAAGGACCGGGGGAACGAGCGGCGAATCGACCAGATCCTGCAGGCGCGTCGTCGATCCGATTCGAATCGACTCGCCATCGGTTTCGATGCCGGTGAGGTCGAGCGCCTGAAGATCAACGGCGGTGGTCGGTTTGCGACCCGGTTCGGCGTTGACCGACGTACCTCCTGCGATGACGACAGCATCAGGTCGTGCGGTGAGGGCAATGGCCTCGTCAAGCGTGAGCGGTCGGTGGTACTGCGTAATCATGTGCGTCTCTCCTCCTCGTCGACCCCGTATCTCCAGTGTACCCAGTGAGCCGCGACGCGAGTACCGACGTACGCCCCCAATCGAGTTGGTACATTGTCTTCTATGAGCACACTTCTCGTTCGGCATGCGCAAGTTCTCGCCACGATGGACGACGGCGGAACGGAGATCATCGACGGGGGCCTCTACGTCGTCGACGGCTTCATCGAACAGGTTGGATCGACCGCCGAACTCCCCGATACGGCCGATGAGATCGTGGATCTTTCCGGGCATGTCGTGCTCCCCGGACTCATCAACACCCACCACCACTTCTATCAGACGCTGACTCGTGCCGTTCCCGGTGCTCAGGACGTCGGCCTGTTCGATTGGCTCCGCACGCTCTATCCGATTTGGGCGCGTCTCACGCCCGACGATGTGCGAATCTCAACGCAACTCGCGCTCTCGGAGTTGGCACTCTCCGGCTGCACGACCTCTTCGGACCATCAATACCTCTTCCCGAACGGCTCCAGCCTTGACGATCAGGTCGAGGGTGCTGCGGCGGTCGGGCTCCGGTTCCACGCGGCCAGAGGATCGATGAGCCTCGGGGAGAGCGACGGTGGACTGCCACCCGATTCCGTCGTCGAAGACAAAGAGACGATCCTGCTCGACACGGAGCGAGTGATCAACAAGTTCCACGATCCGGCCCCCGGTGCGATGACCCGCGTCGTTGTAGCTCCCTGCTCACCATTCTCGGTGACTGCTGATCTGATGCGCGAGTCGGCCGATCTGGCGCGACGCTACGGCGTTCATCTGCACACACATGTCGCCGAGACGCATGACGAAGAGCAGTTCTGTATCGAGGCGTTCGGTCGGCGCCCTGTCGAACTCATGGAAGATCTGGGGTGGATGGGGAACGACGTGTGGTTCGCTCACGGCATCTACATCAACGACGCGGAGATCGGGAGGCTTGCAGACGCGGGTACCGGGGTTGCCCACTGTCCGTCGTCGAACATGCGCTTGGCATCCGGCATTGCTCCCGTGCGTCGCTACCTGGCATCCGACGTTCGGCTTGGTCTCGGCGTCGACGGTTCGGCGAGCAACGACGGAAGCCATCTGATCGGCGAAGCCCGCTTGGCGATGCTCCTCGCGCGGCTCGCGGCAGCTCCGTCGATCGAAGGCGGGCGACTCCTCGCCGCTCGGGAAGCGCTCCGAATCGCCACCAGAGGCTCGGCTGCTGTACTCGGGCGTGACGACGTCGGATCGCTCGAACCAGGCAAGGCTGCGGACTTCATCGCGATCTCGCTCGATCGCCTCGAGTACGCGGGTGCGCTCCATGATCCGGTCGCCGCGGTGCTCTTCGTCGCACCAACCGGTGTGGACCACAACTACGTCCACGGGCAGCCGGTCGTGAAGGACGGAGAACTTGTCGGTGTCGAGTTGCCGGCACTGATCGAAATGCACAACGCGGCAGCAGGGCGGCTGCTCACGGGATAGGAAGTAGATCAGTAGATCAGTAGATCAGGCAGAGTCTTCACCGACGACCGACCGGCGATGACCGGTTACCTCTGACCGACTACGGTACGGCCATGGACTTCATTGCTGCTCATGACCTCGACGAAGCGCTCGCAGCGAAGGCTCATCAGCCGGACGCGCAGCTCCTTGCCGGAGGAACCGACCTCATGGTTGAGGTCAACCTTGCCCACCACCGACCGGAGAGGGTTCTCTCTCTCAGACGCGTCGAAGAGCTACGCGAGTTATCG
>Ga0209013_10006028_pt1 | contig 10343 bp, 8 predicted proteins | sample Cruoilmetagenom2_FD_187291 | JGI IMG/M metagenome (GOLD analysis project Ga0209013, IMG submission 187291) | Oil polluted marine microbial communities from Coal Oil Point, Santa Barbara, California, USA - Sample 2 (SPAdes) (version 2) | ecosystem: Environmental > Aquatic > Marine > Oil seeps ...
TGCTCAGTCTTTTTTAAAATAGACAGAATTCATTACTTCGACATTCGACATTCATTATTCGATATTCGATATTCGCTTTTTCAGAGTTTCTTTTTCGATCAAACTCGCCGCTTTTCAGAATTTAGCACCTCAACTCCCTGACACCCGAAACCTGACGTGAAACCTATAATAGTGTCTTAATGGCACACGCGCTGCGCCAACCTGCGCCACTAATTAAAAGCACGGTCTTGGAAGAAGTCTATCCCATTATCTTTTGACATCCCCATTCCCTTCTGATATTTAGAAAAGCTGTCGGAAAATAAAGGGAAAATGTTCCCGGAAATCGTTAACCAACAGACAAGGAGGAATGACCTATGCTAAAAAAAATCGGTGTACTTTTAACTTTGATGGTTTTTCTATGCGCCGGGACGGCATTGGCAGGGCCCAAACAGGGCGGCACGCTGATATTCGGCCGCGGGGGTGACAGCGTCGGACTCGATCCGGCCTACGAAACGGACGGCAACTCCTTCATGATCTGTGACAACATCTTTGAAGGACTGGTTGCCTATCAGGATGAATCCACCGCCCTGGAACCCGGCCTGGCCGAGTCCTGGACGATCGCACCGGATGGCAAAACCTACACCTTTAAATTGCGAAAGGGGGTCAAATTCCATGACGGCACGCCTTTCAACGCCGATGCGGTGGTCTTTTCCATCGGCCGCATGATGAAGGATCGCAAGGTAAAATTTTTCGGCAAAGGCTGGGATATTCCGGCCCAGGAACGTGTGCCCGAATACTGGGTTTCCATGGAAATGGATGATACCATCGGTTCCATTGAAGCCACCGACGAGTACACAGTGGTTTTCAATCTCAAAAGAGTCGAAGCGCCTTTTCTGGCCAACATGGGTATGGACTTTGCGGGTATCATCAGCCCGACGGCCTTTATGATAAATCCCAAAGAATTCCTGAGAAAACCCGTTGGGACCGGCCCGTTTAAATTTGTCAAATGGGTCAAGGACGATCGTATTGTCCTGGCAAAAATTTCGGATTACTGGGACAAGTCCGGCGGTCCCTACCTGGACAAGGTCGTATTTCGCTCCATCCCGGAAAATTCGGTGCGCTTTCTGGAGCTGAAAGCCGGCGGAATCCATATCTGCCAGTTCCCCAACCCGGCTGATATCGATTTGGCCCGCAAAGACAAGAATATTAAGCTGATCGAACAGCCCGGCATGAACATTGGCTACCTGTCTTTTAACCACACCAAAGAGCCCTGGAAGAGCAATCTGCATCTGCGCAAAGCCATTGCTTACGCGCTTAACCGCAAGGCCTATGTCGACAATATCTACCAGGGGATGGGGCAAGTTGCCAAAAACCCGATTCCGCCCACCATGTGGGGTTATAACACGGACATTCCCGGCTACCCCTTTGATCGCGAAATAGCCAAAAAAGAACTTGCCGCCGCCGGGTATCCCGAAGGCAAGGGGCTGGGGGAAATCACCCTGTGGTCCATGCCGGTTCCCAGACCCTATAACCCCGACGGGCTGAAAATCGGAGTGGCCATGTCGGCCGACCTGGCCAAAATCGGCATCAGGGCCCGCATTGTTAGTTATGAATGGGGAACCTATCTGAAGCGGCAACGCGAGCAACCCGATGACATGGATCTTTTTCAGCTGGGCTGGACCGGGGACAATGGTGACCCGGACAATTTTCTGGCCGTTCTTTTTGATGGCCTGGCGTCTTCTTCCATCAGGACCCAGTGGCACAACAAAGAATACCACCAGCTGATCCTGGACGGCAAACAGACCGTCGACCAGGCCAAACGCACTGAAATTTACAAAAAGGCCTTAAAGGTTTTTTATGATGAAGTGCCGGCGGTTGCCATTGCCCATTCCACGGTCATCTGGCCGACTCGAAATCCGGTCATGAACTTCAAACTTCATCCCACCGGCTCGGTTCGGATGAAAAACGTCTGGCTCAAATAAGAAGCCCGATGTATTATTGATCCTTAAAAAGGGAAAGGGGCCTGGCCGCTTTCCCTTTTTTGTTTACTCCGATACCCATTTAGTAGTAGGACACATGGGGCACAATACCCATGCACGGTTTTTAACTTTTCTCCCATCTTAATCCCTCTTTTGGGATGTTAGGTCCCAGCGCCGCCTCTGGTCTGAAAAGCGGCCAGTTTGATCGAAAAAGAGACTCTAAAAAAGCGAATATCGAATCATGAATGTCGAATATCGAATGTCGAAGGAATGTATTCTGTCTATTTTAAAAAAGACTGAGCAAAGCGAAACCATCCTTCGAAATTCTGCGGTTCATTATTCTGCGGTTCTGCGGTTCGCTGTTTAACCCGGAACGAAGGTTTGCAATGTTAGCATACATCATCCGACGCATATTCATCATGATTCCCACCCTGCTGGGGGTATCCATCATCGTGTTTTTCATGCTGCACCTCGCCCCGGGTGATCCGGCCGAGCTGTTGATGGGCGAACGGGCGTCGGAGGAAGCCCTGCACGATATCAGGGAACATCTCGGTCTGAATAAGCCGATTTATGTCCAATATGGTATATTTTTAAAACAGCTGCTGAAAGGAGATCTGGGAGAAACCATCTGGACCCGGCAGAAGGTCTGGATCGAAGTCAAAGAGCGCTTCCCGGCCACCATTGAGCTGTCGATTGTGGCCCTTTTTATCAGCTGTGTTCTGGGTATGATTCTCGGCATTATTTCCGCCACCAAACAGTATTCGATTTTTGATTACCTCAGTATGCTCGGAGCGCTGATAGGGGTCAGTATGCCCATCTTCTGGCTGGGCCTGGTGTTCATGCTGATTTTTTCTCTCAATCTGGGATGGCTGCCGATGTCAGGCCGCCTGAGCGTGGGTATCGAGCTCGAAACCATCACTAATTTTTATGTATTAGATGCGATTTTGACCGGCAACTGGGAAGCATTCAAAGACGCCCTCTGGCACATCATCATGCCGGCCTTTACTCTCAGCACGATCCCGACCGCCATCATTGCCCGCATGACCCGCTCGTCCATGCTGGAGGTGCTTCGTCAGGATTATATTAAGACAGCCAAAGCCAAGGGGTTATCCCAATTTAAAGTTGTTTTTAAACACGCTCTGCGCAATGCCCTGATCCCGGTGGTCACGACCATCGGCCTGCAGTTCGGGGTGCTGCTGTGCGGGGCGATCCTGACGGAAACGATTTTTGCCTGGCCCGGGGTAGGCAAATGGATATATAACGCCGTTATGCAGCGTGACTACATGGTTATCCGCGGCGGCACGCTGTTTCTGGCGTCTATTTTTATTGTAATTAACCTGTGTGTCGACGTGCTGTACGCTGTGATCAACCCCAGAATCAAAGTCCAATAGCTTGGTGTTTCGTGTTTTGTCATTCGCAATCAAACTTCCAAACACCAAACACTAAATACTAAACTCAATTTAATATGAATAACAAAAAGCCAAAAAAAAACCCGGAAGACCGCCATCCGTTTATTGATCAGCTGAGCCAGCTGTGGCGCAATAAAACGGCGGTGGCCGGTCTGATTATAATTACGGTCTTTATTTTCTGCGGCATTCTGGCGCCTTATGTCAGCCCTCACGACCCCCTTGAAACCTCCCTCTATGACCAGATCAAACCGCCGGTGTGGCATGAAAACGGCACCTGGAATAACATTCTCGGCACCGACGACCTGGGCCGGGATATCCTTTCACGGCTGATTTACGGGGCCCGGGTCTCGCTGGCCGTCGCCGTATTCAGCGTCGGCCTGGCCTTTTTCTTTGGGACCCTGCTCGGCAGCATATCCGGCTATTACAAAGGATCTCTGGACAACATCATCATGCGCATCATGGACATGATTCTGTCCTTTCCTTATATTCTTCTGGCCATTGTGGTGGTCGCATATCTGGGACCAAGCCTGCGAAACGCCATGATTGCCATCGCGATTACCTACGTTCCGCGCTTTGCCCGCATCGTGCGCGGAAGTGTTCTTGAAGAATGCGAAAAAGATTATGTCACTTCTGCACGCGCCATCGGCGCCAGAGATTGGCGAATTATCTTTATCGCGGTCTTACCCAACTGTCTTGGACCGTTGATTGTTCAAACCACCCTGAGCTGCGCATCGGCGATCCTGGATGCGGCGGCCCTCAGTTTTCTGGGCTTGGGTGCCCAGCCCCCAACCCCCGAATGGGGGGCCATGATCGCCCAAAGCCGTGCCTTGATTCTGAGAGCTTCATGGGTCATGACATTTCCAGGCCTGGCCATTCTATTTGCAGTGCTGGGATTTAATCTGCTGGGAGATGGACTGCGGGACGCCCTGGATCCCAGACTTCGGGACTAGTGCTGGGTCACACAAATATACTAACAAAATGGTATTGTGTTTTTAAATATGATCGAGTCTTGGAACTGAGAAAATCCCAAGCACCAAATAACAAATAATATCCAAATTCCAATTTCCAAAAAATCAAACAAGCGGAATTTGAATCATTGTATTTTGAGAATAGAGGTTTGATGAATTCGTACTAAGTCAGGAATCTCCCTCGCCCTTGATGGGAGAGGGTCGGGGTGAGGGTGATTTAAAAGACAGAGCGAAGCGATTCCTCACTTCGATATTCGATATTCCTTGTTCGATATTCAATATTTTTTATTTCTAAGAATTTAGTGGTGACACTACAACACTATGATTAACCCTGGATAGGTGATGCAAAAGAATAATCTACTAGAAATAAAAAATCTGCAAACCTATTTCTATGTCCGTGGCTATACGGCCAAAGCATTGGACAAAGTAAGCCTGACCATTAAGTCCGGCCAGACCCTGGGACTGGTGGGGGAGTCGGGCTGCGGGAAAAGTGTTACGGCGCATTCCATCATGCGCCTGATTCCGGATCCTCCGGGCAAAATTGAAGGTGGCGAGATATTCTTTGAGGGGCAGGATTTGTTGAAGGTCACGAAGGGACAAATGCGTAAGATTCGGGGCAATCAGATTTCAATGATCTTCCAGGAGCCCATGACATCGCTGAATCCGGTATTTCCGGTGGGCGATCAGGTGGCAGAAGTCATCCGTCTCCACCAGAGGCTGTCCCGCAAAGAAACCCGCGAACGTGTGCTTGAAACCTTTCAACTGGTGGGAATTCCGGCAGCAGAATCGCGTCTGGATGATTATCCTCATCAGATGAGCGGCGGTATGCGCCAGAGGGTGATGATTGCAATGGCCCTGGCATGCAATCCCAAGCTGATGATCGCCGATGAACCCACCACCGCTCTGGATGTCACCATTCAGGCCCAAATCCTGGATCTGATGAACAAACTCAAATCGGAGACGGGTGCGGCCATCCTATTTATCACGCATGATCTGGGGGTCATTGCGGAAATGGCGCAATTTGTAGCGGTTATGTATGCCGGCAAGGTTATGGAATACACGGATGCCAAAACCATTTTCTCCAACCCTAAGAATCCTTATACGGTTGGCCTGCTGCAGTCCATCCCGGTCCTGGGCCGAGAGACACAGGATAAGCGACTGCAAACTATTTCGGGTGTGGTACCCTCGCTGCTGAATTTACCCCCGGGCTGTCTTTTCAGTGACCGCTGCCAGGATGTTTTTGACGACTGCCGGCGGGTTGAACCCGACATGTACCGGGTCGCAAACAATCATTTTGTGAGGTGCCTAAAATATGCCTGATGGCCGACATACCGGTGGAGCCCTGCTTGAGGCCAAAAACATCGTCAAGTATTTTCCGATAAAAGGTGGCGTCTTTTTAAAGGAAATTGCTTCGGTTAAAGCCGTGGAAAATGTCAGCCTTAGTATCAGAGAAGGTGAGACGCTTGGCCTGGTCGGTGAATCCGGGTGTGGTAAAACCACCTTCGGCCGGGCCATTTTGCGGCTGGAAGAACCCACTGCCGGTGAGGTTTATTTTGAAGGCCAAAACATTCTCACCTACGATAAAAATCAGATGCGGTCCCTGCGGAAGAACATGCAAATCATTTTCCAGGACCCCTTTTCATCCCTCAACCCGCGGAAAACAGTCTCGCACATCGTCGGTGAACCCCTCCTTATCCATGGTGTCCGGAATCGCAGGGAAAGAGATGAAAGAGTTTTGGACCTCTTGCGAGTTGTCGGACTGCGCAAGGAAAATATGCGACGCTATCCCCATCAATTTTCCGGGGGTCAGCGGCAACGCATCGGGGTGGCCCGGGCCCTGGCGCTGCATCCCAAACTGGTTGTGTGTGATGAGGCCGTATCTGCCCTGGACGTATCCATTCAGGCCCAGGTCATTAATCTGCTCAAAGAGCTTCAGGACGATTTCGGGTTGACGTATTTATTCATCTCCCATGACCTGAGCGTGGTCGAACATGTCAGCGACCGGGTGGCGGTCATGTATCTTGGAAAAATCGTGGAAATTGCGCCAAGCAAGACGCTTTACAAGAATCCCCTGCACCCCTATACCCAGGCGCTCCTGTCTGCAGTACCCATACCCGACCCTTCAGCGCCAAGGGCTGACCGGATAATTTTAAAAGGTGATGTTCCCAGCCCTATCGACCCGCCTGCCGGCTGCAGCTTTCATCCGCGTTGTCTTTACGCCAAAGAAATCTGCGGTCAAAGTGAACCTGAGCTTAAAGAAGTGAATACCAACCATTTTGCCGCCTGCTTCTTTGCCGGACATGTGGGGAGGAAGAAATAAATCTCCAGGTCAGAGCAACCAACGATGCGGTGATAAAATTTTATCAGTCGCTCGGTTACGCCGATGATAAAGTCGTAGGGCTTGGCAAGCGGCTTGAAGAAGATGAACCCTATAGAACTTGACCAATCGATACCCAAAATTTTCCTGCTTTTAAAAGAATTGTTTCTTTTTCTGCCGGCTACTTCAATCAGTGGCGGGCCATGAATATACGGTTTTATATCATCCAACCTGGCTAATACCCCAAATATAGGCCCACGCGCCGTGCGCCCTGCCACCTTTTTTCGCTTGACACAGGAGGCGTCTTTCTCTATGTTTCTCCTCTGAAAAGGCAATAGTTATCAATGGTCTGCGTTATTAACCCTCTTCTACTGATCTTCCCGTTTTGGCAGAAAAAAATTTTAAAGACGTTCAATTCGTCAACGGACCCAATATTCATTCCCATGAGGGTGAAAAGACGCCCAACAACAAAGTCAGAAAAGGAGAATCTAAATGCGCACACGAACCTTATTAATTGTGATCTTATTGTCGCTCGCACTGGTGCTGCCGGTCGGGGCAAAAACCCTTAAATTCGCCTTTCAAGGTGATATCCAATCCATGGACCCCTATAATTTGAACGAAACATTTCATCTGGGTTTTCATGGCAACGTCTACGAGGGATTGACCCGTCGCGGACCAGATCTTACGATCGAACCGGCTCTGGCCGAACGCTGGGAAGTCATGGAACCAACCCGTTGGCGCTTTTACCTGCGCAAGGGCGTTAAATTCCATGACGGCACCCCGTTTACCGCCGATGATGTTGTATTTTCCGCCACCCGGGTGCGCCATCCGGATTCAGACTTAAGAGTCAGGCTGTCGGCCGACACCCAAGTCGTTAAAGTCGATGACCATACGGTGGATTTTATCACCAAGTCGCCCAATCCGATTCTGCACGTGGAATGGGACACCTGGTACATCATGTCCAAAACCTGGACCGAAAAACACAACGCGGCCCTGCCGCAAGCGGCCACCAAGGAAAAAGAAAATTATGCCACCCGCCATGCCAACGGCACCGGACCTTTTATACTGGTCAGCCAGCAGCCCGGGGTGAAAACCGTCTGCAAAGTCAATCCCAACTGGTGGGACATCAACAATAAAGTAAGCAACGTCACCGAAGTCATCTTCACCCAGATCGCCAATGACGCCACCCGCGTTGCGGCCCTGCTATCCGGCCAGGTTGATATGGCCTACCCGGTCCCGGTACAGGACATGAAGCGCGTCGACGGCAATGCCTCCACCCGCATGCTGGTTGGACCGGAATTGCGTACGATTTTTCTGGGAATGGATCAATACCGTGATGAACTGCTGTATTCCAATATCAAAGGCAAAAATCCGTTCAAAGACAAGAGAGTCCGCCAGGCCTTCTACCAGGCCATCGATACCCAGGCCATCAAAAAGAAAGTCATGCGTGGATTATCGGAACCGTCTGCCATGATGGTCGCACCGGGCGTGCACGGCGGCGGAAACCCGAAATTCAAACGACTGGCCTATGATCCGGCCAACTCCAAAAAACTTCTGGCTGAAGCCGGGTACCCGGACGGGTTTGAAGTCAGCATGGACTGCCCCAACAATCGCTACGTCAATGACGAGCAAATTTGTCTGGCCGCGGTATCCATGCTGGCCAAAGTGGGGATCAAAGTCGACCTGCTGGCCCAACCCAAAGCCAAATATTTCGCAAAAATACTGGCACCCAAGCGCGATACCAGTTTCTACATGCTGGGCTGGACGCCGGGCAGCTTCGATTCCTACAATCCACTTAACTTTTTGCATCATTGCCCCGAAGAGTCCGGAAAAGGCAAGTTTAATATAGGTGGCTACTGCAACCCCGAAGTGGATAAGCTGACCACAAAAATTAATAGCGAAACCGATCAGGCCAAACGCGATGCGATGATTGAACAGGCCTGGGCGATGACGATCGAAGACGTTGCTTATGTTCCCCTGCATCAACAGGCCCTGGCCTGGGGCGTCAACAACAAAGTGCAGCTCAAACAACGTCCGGACAATCAGTTTAAATGGCGTCACGTAGTGATCGAGTAGTACAGAGCAATTCAGCAAGCCCGGAATCCTTCCTGTTTGAGCCCGATTCCGGGCTTTTTTGATTGAAAATTGGTCGATTGGTTAAGTGGTTGAGTAGTTGATTGGTTAAGTGGTTGTAAATAATGATTGCATTAATCATCCGTCGCATATTCCAGTCGGTTATCGTCATGCTCGCGGTCGCGCTGGTTGCATTCACGTTGTTTCGCTATGTGGGGGATCCGGTTTCCCAGATGGTCGGACAGGAAACCAGCATTGCCGACATGGAACGGATGCGGGAAGAATTGGGCCTGAACGACCCGGTCATTATCCAATTTGCCCGCTTTTCCTGGAACACGCTCCAGGGCAAATTTGGAATCTCTTACCGCCTCGGCCGCCCCGTCAACGAATTGTTTGTCGAACGGCTCCCGGCCACCCTGGAATTGAGTTTAATCGCCGCCCTGTTTTCATTAGTCGTCGGGATTCCCATGGGCGTATACACCGGTCTGTATCCGGACCGCATTCTGAGCAAAGTTTTCCAGACGGTATCGCTAATCGGCATCTCGCTGCCGACATTTTTGATCGGGATTTTGTTGATACTTTTTTTCGGGGTTCTCCTGGGGTGGCTACCGACTTTTGGCCGGGGAGAAGTGATCCAGCTAGGCTGGTGGTCGACCGGACTGCTGACCGCCAGTGGTTTGAAGGCTATTATCATGCCGGCCTTTACCCTGGGTATGTTCCAGCTGACATTGATCATGCGATTGGTGCGTTCCGAAATGATGGAGGTACTGCGCACCGATTATATCAAATTTGCCCGGGCCCGCGGTTTGACCAACCGGGCGGTTAATTTCGGCCATGCCCTGAAAAACACATTGGTCCCGGTCATCACCATCACCGGGCTTCAAGTCGGATCGATCATTGCCTTTGCCATCATTACTGAAACCGTTTTTCAATGGCCCGGCATGGGGTTGCTGTTTCTGCAATCAATTGAATTTGCGGATATCCCGGTGATGTCCACTTATCTTATACTAATTGCCTTTTTCTTTGTGGTAATCAATCTGATTGTCGACCTTCTGTATCACGTGGTGGATCCCCGGTTGAGATTTGATAGAGCCGTCGCAGCAGGTTAAGCATATGAAAATTACAGCACGTATCCAGGATACCCGCCATCGTTTTTTCGACAGCGACATCTGGTACAGTTTTAAAAAATCCAAAGTCACGGTAATCGCCGCCTGCGTGACCGCCGTAATAGCGCTGGCCTCAATTGCGGCACCGCTCATCGCACCCCACACCCCTTTTGATCCGGCAACCCTCGATCTGATGGACGCCTCCACACCGCCGGCCTGGTATGAAGATGGGACACGCAAATTTTTACTGGGAACGGATGATCAGGGCAGGGATATTTTATCAACCATCCTGTATGGCTCCAGGATCTCTATTTTCGTGGGCTTTGCCTCCATGGTGCTGGCCATGACGATTGGCATCACCCTGGGTAGCTGGTGGGCCTATTATGAACTTGGCTGGGGCGGCTGGTGGTTCTGGGACCCGGTCGAGAACGCATCGTTCATGCCGTGGCTGATCGCAACGGCGCTGATACACTCACTGGCCGTCACCGAGAAACGGGGCGCCTTCAAGCGCT
>Ga0209013_10006029_pt1 | contig 10343 bp, 8 predicted proteins | sample Cruoilmetagenom2_FD_187291 | JGI IMG/M metagenome (GOLD analysis project Ga0209013, IMG submission 187291) | Oil polluted marine microbial communities from Coal Oil Point, Santa Barbara, California, USA - Sample 2 (SPAdes) (version 2) | ecosystem: Environmental > Aquatic > Marine > Oil seeps ...
CCGGTTTTTCGTAAAAAATAATATCAACTACTGTGAATACGACATGGAAAAAAATGCCATTGGCGCGAAACTTTATCAGAAGGTCAACGGCATGGGCGTACCCATTCTATTTATCGGCGAGCACCGCATTCAAGGTTTTAATGCAGATACGGTTACCAGGGCTTTGCAGGATACAGGACTGTTATAGAACATTATGAAATCACTCTGCTTGTTAGCAACGCCATTAATGAACACTCGACCAGTTGATTTTTTGTGTCCTGCTAAATCAGCATTTCCAGAAACCGCTGGCGGCTCTTGGGAGTCAGGTCCCGGGTGTTCAGATAATCGACATGCTTCCAGGGTTCTTCGGGCTTCAGCTGGATCACCCATAATGGCGCAAGCTCGTTGGGAAGAAGTGAATAGCGAACATCCATGATCATTAGATTATTATCTGGATTTCGCGCAATAAAACCGTCGGAGAACCAGCGAAACCGTTCAATGTCCCGTGCCTGAATACTATCCGGCGGCAGCCAGGGGTAGCTCCAACACAACAGGAAGCAACAACACTTTCTCAGGTAGAAATACGGGCTTCTCTAACACGACAGGAGACTTCAACACCTTTTTAGGTATAAATGCAGGCTTCTCTCACGAGACAGGGGGGGATAATACATTTTTAGGTGCTGAGGCGGGTTCACACAATATCGCTGGATCCGGTAACGTCTTTCTTGGGGCGGCCGCGGGTAATAATGAACTCGGCTCAGATAAGCTTTACATCGACAACAGCAACACACCCGCACCGCTGATATGGGGAAATCTTGCCTCTAACTTTCTCGACGTAAATGGCCGCTTGCATGCGAGGCGCTCTGTCAACGATTTTGCAACTTCAGCTAATCACGTTGCGATTATGGAAAACACCTCTACCGGCACTTCAGCCGACGTGATAGCACTGAAGATCGGCATGACCACGAATCCCGGTGCTGCGGTGAATTTCATTTCATTTATAAATGGTAATGACTCAAGCGTTGGCGCCATCCAGGGGAATGCTTCTGGCAGCGTAACATTAGCCGGTGCCGGCAATGACTATGCTGAATACCTGCCACGCATGAATAAAGACGAAGTGATCGTTCAAGGCGACATCGTGGGTGTGTTTAATGGCAAGGTCAGCAAAAAATCCCAGGGTGCCGGTCGTGCCATGGTCATCAGCAGCAATCCCATTGTTTCCGGCAATGATCCCGGACATGACAACCGGGGTGAGCACAGCCTGATCGCCTTTGTCGGTCAGGCCGAAGTAAACGTCCGTGGCATCGTGAAGGCCGGTGATTACCTGATGCCCAATGGTGAACAACAAGGTGTTGGCATCGCCATCTCACCCGAAGCCATCAGTGCGGACCAATTCACCATGGTGGTGGGGCAGGCCTGGGAATCATCCGCGCAAACCGATGTGAAACAGATTCGCGCCCTGATTGGTCTTCAACATGCTAATCCGGTGATCACAAAACTGGTAGCTGAGAATCGTGCCCAGGCGGAAGAGCTAACCCGGCTTCGCGCCGATCTCGCGGGTGTCATACAACAGGTGGTACATATTCAGAAAACACAGCAGCAGCGAATGTACTCAGTGAAGCTGGAGCAATAAATAACAAAAGGTGGCAGACGGGTATCAACAGCGAAAGGGAGGTGCATCGTGAAACAGACAAGCGTTTTCGGCACATTGGTTATTCCCGGCAGCGCACTGCTATTGGTTTTCACCGGTAGTTTGGTCCAGGCCATGGGCTCGTCGAGCCCCAACTACACGATTCCCTGGGACGTACTGGATGGTGGTGGGGGTACATCGAATTCCGCTAACTACACCGTGACCGGCTCCACGGGTCAGTCTTCAGCGGTGGGTGATTTGACCACGAGCACCAACTATTTGGCTAACAGCGGATTTCACACACCGCCGGATTTTGACGAGGATTCGCTCAAGGATTTTCTGGATAACTGCACACTGGTTGCCAATGCTGACCAGCGGGATACGGACGGGGATGGCTACGGCAATATGTGTGATGGCGATCTGAACAACGACGGCAGCACCAACACCCTGGACCTAAATCTGTACAAGCAGGCCCACCGCACGAGCGTAGGTGGCGCCAACTACAATGCCGATGCAGATTTCAACGGGGATGGAACGATCAACACGCTGGATCTGAACATCTATAAGGGCCTGCACCGCCTGCCGCCCGGGCCGTCGTGTTGCGGGGTGTTCTAGGCTTCACCGCTGAATGGGATGCGGTGAGGGCCGGTTGAGCCATTGATTTCGAAGATGGTGGGCCCGGGTAACAAAATTCAAAGAATATCCGATGGAATCTGAAACCTATTGATTCCATGTCTGCCATGAAGGCCAGTCAGCCAGATTTCGTTGAACTGCTCGCCTGCTGGTGCAAGGTCGGGCTGAAGCTTAATCTCGATTCGTTGATAAAGATAACTCTGGCACCATACATACCTCCCTGCAGCTTGATGCTGATATTAAATTCCCCTTTGCTCAACGCGGCGATGACGTCGGCCAGTGTGATTCCGCTCTGCAGGTCAAATACAATTCCCAGTGATTCATTCGACTTGATACCATCCTGCATTGCATCAGCATCATTCGGGTAACCCTTGACTATCCGGCAGGTACCGGAGTCGTGATACGGTTTGTGTGCGGACTGGTAGTTTCCCGGTTTGGTCAATTTGGAGCATGCAGGGTCTTTAGGCCCGTCCGCGTCGTATACATTCTGCACGTATATGGAGAATACATTACCATCGTGGAAGTAAAGTTCAGTGATCGAGCAGGTATCCGGACCCCTGTTGGAGAAAGTGAACACTACCTGACGATTGCATTTCTCAATTATATCCAAAAAGTAGTGTGATTGGCCGAGGCAGTCATCCTTGGTCTCATTGTCGGTAATATGCTTGAATCCAAGCCTGATTCCATATGTCGGCCCGGTATCACCAGCGGAGAATAAAAAGAAACGCGGTGTGCTCAATAATCTGGATCTCGACATTCCATGCTCTGGCAAAACAACTACTGGGTTGTCATGCTTGTTGTCCTGAACTCCAATCATGATAAATCTAGCATGTCAATTGTACTGAGACTATTAGGGTTTCTACTTAGATGAACTAGATAACTGCTGAAAACTTGATATGGATCAAGCAGGCTGTATCACGATATTCCTTTTGGCCGTGGGTGGTGTTTTTGGAACACTTCCGGCCATTCATATATTTACTTTCAATGACCGTAGTTGGCGTGCGCCGTGCAAAGGCGGCGTTTCTCAGTGTGTCCCACAGGCAACTTTACTCCAGCCAGAAGCAATCGGAGTAGTCATGGATGCCCCAGCCGATTGATGGTCACAAAAAAGCCCGCCGGTGGGGCGGGCGTGAGGGGACTGGAAGATCGTGGAGCTGAGGTGGAGCTCAGTCAGGGGTGGTCAGGGTGGATTTGGCAACACCAGCCGGGTTAACCAACGAGATGACTTGGTTGCGGGTTAACAAGGGGCAAGAAAAATAATTCGAAGAAATTTACAAAATGTAAATCACCTGTAAGTCAGCATGACGTAAAAGGTAAGGCAAGGAGAGTAGTGGGGGGAAGAATTGCATTATTCGTACTTAGCGCAGAGACCATAGCGACCCCGAAAGACTGACCTGTGTGCCTGAGTTGGTAGAACACGAAACATGGCGCTCATCCGACACACTGAACGGCCTGTGTGCGCTACTGGCAGTACCAGCAAGCGATCTAAGGATAATGAAAATTACTCAATAGAGGGGAGCAACAATGAATACAAAACTGCTGCAATTAATCGGTGCGACTGCATTAATATTTAGCACCAGCGGACTAGCCGTGGCCGACACGGTGGGTTTCAATCCGGACCCCGCTAATGTTCCCAATGTGGGCGATACGTTTAGTGTGGATATCGTAGGAGATTTCACTGAAAATGCACTGGCCGGTGGTGTCATAGATCTGGGGTTTGACAGTGCCGCACTCCGAATTGATTCGGTGGTTATCGATTCCTATTGGGACTTTCTGCCTGATCCTGGTGGTCCGGCCGCTGATGATGTCTGGCCGGGAATCAGTTTCGATGCCTTTATCAATGATCCCGCCATGGGGAGCCTTACCATTGCCACAATTAATCTGACAGCACTGGACGCAGGCACCTCAAACCTGTGGATCCTGGATACATCGATATTTTTCAGTGCCACTGAACAGATCTTCCCGACTCTGGGTCATGGTACAGTGGGAGGAGAGGTGCCCGTCCCGGCTGCAGTATGGCTGTTTGGTTCCGGCCTGCTGGGGCTGATCGGTATGGCACGGCGCAAGAAGACAGCTTAACCATTACCGCTAATGGATTTGTGGAGGTCACCATGAAGAAACCACGCCTGTTGGGCGTAGTGTTTTCCTGTGTGCTTATTACTTATGCATTTTCTGTGAGCGCAGAAATCATAACCTATAACTTCACAGGTACCGTGACCGATGCGGGTAATATTGGAGGTGTTAGCGCCTCAGTTGATGATGTCATTACGGGTGAATTTACATATGATACGGCAACGCTAGACAGCAACCCCGGCGACACAACAGCCGGGGATTATATAAATTCTACAATCACTCCCCCTTTAAAAATAATACTACCAAGCGGATCCATTACATTCGACCCAGGCCTGTCAGTGCTCGTAACTAAACTCACCAGTATCAATATTGTTGCAGGTGTACCCGATCCCACTGTGGAAGGTAATAATATCGACATTGATATTATATTTTCTGGATTGAAAGCGAGCTCTACAGCACTAGCTACAGATGCATTGCCAACTAATATCGACCTGAATGATTTCGATTCAGCAACTGGCGCATTCTCTAGCTTTAGCGTTGAAAACGGGCCTGCCGGTGATCCGATCTTTTTCTCTATAGATACATTGACAGTTCGTGCGGTGACCATTGAATACGAGCTTGGGGGAGGTTGGGCCTATGAGCCGGAGTACCCGGATACCGTTGAGGTGACAGATAATCCAAAGGGTGGTGTAACCGTCTCAATAAATGTACCAAGCGGTATCTATGATGGTGGTTTGACTGCATCAATTCATAGCTTGCCCGGGTTCTCGTTGATTGATGGTGTCTTCATTGAACTGGAATACAATTCTTTATCCTCAACTATAGATGGCAATGCTGCTTACTCAGACTTGAATCTAGAGTTAGAGCTGTTTGATGAGGAATTAGCTTTGTACCAAATTGGAATGAATCTATCGACTGGTGCTGGGTCAATAAGTTTTGAATCTTGGTTTGAAAAGGAATCGTTTGATGGTAATCCCGTGTTCAATAATTATGAGTCGGCGCCTGTTCCCGATGGGGTCGTGACTGATCAAGGCGCACTGGGACTATTTGTAACTGGTGCCAGCATGATTCCATATTTCAAGGATGCTGGAGGTGATCTGACATTTCCATTCGCAGGTTGGGATATTTCTCAGATTATTGGTGCTCATGATTTTAGTGTAGATAATGATTTCGAAGCAGATACTTTTGAGGGTGGATCAGTTATGGGCTCTGTCAACCTAGAGCGTGTTGTATACGGGATTGCTTCGCTGGTACGCATTGACGAATTTAGCATTGTTAAAAATGGGAATACGATATTTCAGGATTCCTTCGAAAATAATATTGCACCACCTGACACCGGTGGGAACAGTCAGTCATACCGTGTATATGGCGTACCGCTGAGCCCTGAGGCAGGCGGCAAGTTGACGCTATCGGCCGCTAATGGAGAGAATGTTACACGTCCCGATGTGGGGGCTATGGCGCGTCAGGGTGCGAGAGTCAACACGAACACGGATCCATCACAGCCTGACAACGGATTGCGCACTGATGACCTGTTTTCAGTAACCGGTATATTTGATATTGCAATGCCCACAGAAACTCGTGAACGTTACGGCGTGCGTCTTAACGATAGCGGCAGTTCCGTGCACAACGGCTCGATAGGCCTCTCGGTGATGCGCACATCAGCCTCACTGGTCGAGATAGTCCTGCACCATTATGATCAAACTGCATTTACATTGACTGATCTTGCTACTGTTCCACTTGAATCGGGTCATGACCAGGTTGCTCTGACGCTCAGCCGAGATGATCCAGGAAATAATGAGCTCACGGCGTCATTTGCCTATCTTGATGCTGGCGTCATGGGTTCTACAACTACCATTCCAACAACAGCGACTATTTTTGATGGTGAGGATTTCGTCAGGGCGGCTTTTATGTACCTGGTTCCAGTTCCAGATGTTGATGTTGATGGAGTTGCCGATCAAATAGACAACTGTACAAACATACAAAACACGGACCAGCTTGATACAGACGGGGACGGCTTCGGCAACCTGTGCGACGGTGACCTGAACGACGACGGCAGCACCAACACGCTGGACCTCAACTTATACAAGCAGGCCCACCGCACGAGCGTGGGGGACGCCAACTACGATGTCGATGCCGACTTCAATGGGGATGGAACGATCAACACACTGGATCTGAACATCTATAAGGGCCTGCACCGTCAGCCGCCGGGTCCCTCCTGTTGTGGGGTGTATTAGCATTCGCCGCTGAGTGGGCGACTCTGGTCGCTATTTTATTTGCGGTGTAGCTCCGTAATTGGCTGGTTAGCGAAGTTATGACTGCAGGATGGGAACGACCAGTATTGCGTGGTTGCCGTACAGAGAATTATTCTTAATGACAAGAGCCATGTAAGCAGTCGTTCCCGGATCTGACTCTGGTCGGCAATCTTCGACCTAACTCATAAGTTCACGATATTAAGTTGAATGCCCGAAAGACTGAATAATAGCCATTTGACTCATATCTGTTAAGTTGCATCGAAAAGTGACCCATTATTTGCACCGATAAATGCCCCACCAAAACAGCTGTAAGTATTTGGTTATAGAATGATGATTCTCGGCAGTGATGGGTCAGCGCAGAATGCAAATATCTGCCTCTATTGGATCTGATTTCGGTACAAATTAACATTCAGTAACCAGCAAGAAGAATCAGTCAGGCTGGAACATAAGAATTTACGGAGGGAATCATGAAGAAGTTACTACTATCAATTGTGCTATTGATAAGTAATTATGCACACGCGTCTTCTATATCAATAATAGATATAACACCAGAAAATCCAATTACTAGTGACACAATTCTTGCCAACATATATACGGAATATCCTACAACCGGTTATGACGTACCACCCAATGCAATTGCATCTATAACTGGTAACAGCATATTTGTTGATATAAATACAATTCCTCCTCCACCCGGATCAATTGTTCTTCAGGTGCTAACTTCGGGGCTGACAAGTGTTGACTTGGGTCAACTAGAAGCTGGTGAATATTCTATAAGAGTCAATTTATATGAAGGGTCTTTCAACTTCCAAGATACGCTCACACAAAGCTTTGTTGTCAGCGCAATTCCAAGCCCCGCAGCCTATGTTGTGCATAATTATCAGGGAAAACCGTTTGAAAACTTCAGTGGATCACCACCAATTGGCATCGATGCGATGTCCGGTTACATAAGTGTTGATCTCTCCACTGTAGATACCGAAACAGCGTTGGTTGATATATCTGCATTTGTGAATGACTTTTCGTTTACTGATGGTTTTCATACATTGAGCCTGGCAAATGGCGCCGTCTTCGACGATATCCTTATAAAAACCGATTCTTCAGGAAATATTGTGGAATGGTCGATTGATATCATTGGTTCTGGTGTCCTACTAAGCCCCGACTTTGATCCATTAGATCCTGATGGATCATCTGATTCTTCCAGCAATTTCGGTTCGTCCCCAGAATATTTCGTTTACGTCGAAAACACATCGGAAAGTCGAGGACAATGGAGTGTTGTTGTCTCTTCTGTTGACAGCGATTCTGACGGTATAGTCGATCTGGAGGACAACTGTATCGAGGTTCCCAATGGCTCGGTACTTCCGGATGCTGGCAGTAACAGTCAGTTGGATACCGATGGGGATGGAATTGGCAATATGTGCGATGGCGATCTGAACAACGACGGTAGTACCAACACGCTGGATCTTAACCTGTACAAGCAGGCCCACCGTACATCTCCGGGAGATGCTAACTACAATCCCGATGCAGACTTCAACGGGGATGTGGTGATTAATACACTGGACCTGAATATCTATAAGGGCCTGCACCGCAAACCGCCGGGTCCATCCTGCTGTGGTGCGTTTTAGGCATCACAAGGCAGATAACTCATGCTTGCGACAGACAATAACGAAGTATCATACGGCCGATACTTCTCTTTTATGACTTTGTCGTGCGATGGTCCGGGGGGTCGGTCTATGGCACAGATCGCCCTCAGACTACTTATGTTTGTGCTTATGCTTGTTGCCGGATCGGTATGGGCAGAAGGAATAACTAGCCAGCGGGTTGCCTCCGGTCTAAGTCGGCCGCTGTTCGCCACTGCACCACCCGGAGATACCGACCGTCTCTTCCTGGTCGAGCAGCACACCGGTCGGATCAAGATACTCGACCTCACTACGGGGATGATCGCCGGCACCCCCTTCCTCGACATCGACGGGTTGATGATGGGTAATGAACAGGGGCTGCTCGGGCTTGTGTTCCACCCGGACTATGCCACCAACGGTCTTTTCTTTGTCAACCTTACCGCAAGTGGAGGTGGGACAACCCATATCCGTCGCTACCAGGTGTCGCCCGATCCTGGTATCGCCGACCCCAGTACAGTCATGACGATTCTCACCTATGATCAGCCACAGAGTAATCACAATGGTGGCTGGATTGGCTTCGGCCCCAACGACGGCTTGCTCTACATCTCCAGTGGCGATGGTGGTGGTGGCGACGACAACGACACCGGCCACACCTCTGGTGTTGGCAACGGCCAGGACATCACCGGTAACCTGCTTGGCAAGATCCTCCGGATCGACGTAAACGGCGACGAGTTTCCAGATGATTCCAGTCGCAACTACGCCATCCCTCCCACCAATCCCTTCGTCGGGACAGCCGGGGACGACGAGATCTGGGCGTATGGTTTACGCAACCCGTGGCGTTCCAGCTTTGACCGGCTCACCGGAGACCTCTATATCGCTGACGTTGGCCAGAACAACCGCGAGGAGATCAACTTCCAATCCGCTGTGAGTCTTGGTGGAGAGAACTACGGCTGGCGCCTGCGCGAAGGGACGATTGCAACCCCGACCGGTGGCGTGGGTGGACCTGCACCGTCCGGCGCGGTGGATCCGTTCCATGACTACGGACATGTGGACGCCCCGAACGGTGGGTTCTCCATCACTGGCGGCTATGTCTACCGTGGCCCTGTCGAATCACTCCAGGGAGTCTATTTCTTCGCGGACTTCATTTCCTCCCAGGTCTGGTCGTTCCGGTTTGGTGGCAGTCAACTCATGGAGTTCACCAACCGCACCGCCCAGTTGGCTCCTGATGTTGGGTCCATGGACTCGGTCGCTTCCTTTGGCGAAGATGCTATCGGCAACCTCTACATCGTCGACCTGGGTGGGGACGTGTTCAAGCTCGTCGTGGACACCGATGATGACGGGATTGGCGATGGTCAGGACAACTGCACCCTGGTATCGAACCCCGGCAAATTGGATACAGACGGGGACGGCTACGGCAACCTCTGCGACGGCGACCTGAACAACGACGGCAGCACCAACACCCTGGATCTGAATCTGTACAAGCAGGCCCACCGCACATCCCTGGGAGATGCCGACTACGATGTCGACGCGGACTTCAACGGCGACGGGTTGATCAACACCCTGGATCTGAACATCTACAAGGACCTGCACCGACTGCCGCCTGGGCCGTCGTGTTGCGGGGCGTTCTAGGCTTCACCGCTGAATGGGATGCGGTGAGGGGCCGGTTGAGCCATTGATTTCCGACGACGGTGGCACAGCCGGAACCCATCAGCGTCGACCCGGTGACTATCGGTTTCATGATCATCCCCAATGACTGACAATGGGGGTTGTAAGCTGAAGAAAAATAAATGGCTCCCCGGGACGGGCTCGAACCGCCGACCTAGTGATTAACAGTTTTATCCAGCCGCATTCCCTTTCTTTTTTGCAATCAGTAACTTGAAATATAAGTGCCTGAATAACTAGCAATATCTGCCATTATTCATACAATACCTATACATGCCGGATACACAGGAAATACCTATTTCTTCCGACATAGTGCCGACACAGAATCATGTCGGTGACCGAGTGACCATTTGTCACTAGGTATGCGACCCCGGCCAGTACGCCAGTGCTGACCAGGGTCTAACCACAACTGATACGAGAGGTATCAATCATGGCTAAATCGAATTCTACCCGCCTCACCGACAAGTATATCCGCGCACTCACACCTCCAGCAAAGGG
>Ga0209013_10006030_pt1 | contig 10341 bp, 9 predicted proteins | sample Cruoilmetagenom2_FD_187291 | JGI IMG/M metagenome (GOLD analysis project Ga0209013, IMG submission 187291) | Oil polluted marine microbial communities from Coal Oil Point, Santa Barbara, California, USA - Sample 2 (SPAdes) (version 2) | ecosystem: Environmental > Aquatic > Marine > Oil seeps ...
TGGAAAGCTTTGACATGAGAAAAGCAATTTAGTAAAATCTGAACTGGGCGAATTTTCCCGAACAGGTGTGCCATGAATTTCCACAACAACAAAACCCATGAACCCGTACCGGAGGAAAAAGATGAATCGAATAGGGTTTATTGTCCTGATATTGACAAGCATCATTATCATGGGTGGCTGTGCCGCCCCGCAGGTAAAACTGTTTTCTGATGCATCGGATCCCCTCAAGGAATCGATATTGCAGGGAACGGAAAAAGGGAAAGTCCTGGTTGTCTCCCTGCGGGGGGTCATCTCCACCCGTCCGAAGGAAGGCACGTTCCGAACAATGCCAAGCATGGTTCAAGAGATTGTTTCCCAGCTACGCATGGCCGAAAAGGACAAGGAAATCAAATGCCTTCTCCTGAAGGTGGACTCGCCGGGCGGAACAGTCACTGCCAGCGATATCCTCTACAATGAAATCCTGGCGTTCAAGGAGCGCACCAAAGCCAAAGTCGTGGTATCCATGATGGACATCGCCGCCTCAGGCGGCTATTATGTATCCCTTCCGGCAGATGTGATCTTTGCCCACCCGACAACCATCACCGGCTCCATCGGCGTGGTATTCATGAGGCCCAATGTTACGGGATTCATCGACAAAATCGGTTTAACCATGGACGTCAACAAGTCGGGCGAAAACAAAGATATGGGCTCGCCATTCCGCCGGCCCACAGAAGAAGAAACGCAGATATTGCAGGATTTAACCGACGGTCTTGCAGATCAGTTTCTGAAACTCGTGGTAAAACATCGCGGCCTGGAAGAGACCACCCTGTCCATGATATCCACAGCCAGGGTCTATCTGCCGGCTGAAGCCAAGGCACTGGGGCTCATCGACAGGATCGGCTATTTGGATGAAGCCGTAGCAGAAGCCATCAAAATATCAGGGCTCCCCGAAAAAGCAAAAGTTGTGGCCTATCGCCGTACGGTATTTCCCAATGACAATCTCTACAATCCTTTGACCACGAGTTCAAATATCCAGGCAAAACCCTTGTTCGACCTGGGGATCCAGAACGCGGCAACCCATCTCACACCCGGGTTTTACTATGTCTGGACACCGGCGATAGGGCTTTAGACCTTCCAAAACCAAGGAGGTAAATCATGACTATTCAGGAAATGAAACATAACATTGTCTGGCTGGGCCACGACAGCTTCAGGATCGACGCATCGACATGCATCTATATCGATCCTTACCAGCTCGATGGCGGGAAACCCGCAGATCTCATTCTGGTGACACATGAACACTTTGACCACTGTTCCCCTGAAGATGTTGCCGGGATACAACAGCCCGGAACCGTCATCGTTACCGAGAAGGATTCAGCAAAAAAATTATCCGGAGATGTCCGTGTGATGACGCCGGGAGAACGCCTGGTCCTTGACGGCCTGACAGTCGAGGCCGTACCTGCTTATAACACCAACAAGGACTTTCATCCCAAAGCAAACGGATGGCTTGGATTTATCATAGATATTGACGATGTCAGGATCTATCACGCCGGTGACAGTGATTACATCCCGGAGATGGAGAAACTGAATGTCGACATCGCCCTGCTGCCTGTGTCCGGAACCTATGTCATGAACCCTGATGAAGCGGTTCAAGCGGCCCTGGCCATCAAGCCCAAGCTTGCCATCCCCATGCATTATGGTACCATTGTCGGCGACCAATCCGATGCTGCCCATTTCAGGGACAAGCTGGCAGGCAAAATCGACGTTCTTATCTTTTAAATAGAAAAGGGGGAACCTGTGTACAAAGATTTAGAAGGTAAGAATGCCCTCATCACCGGCGCGGGAAAGAAAACCGGCATCGGGTATGCCATTGCCGGGAAACTAGCGGCCTGCGGTGTCAACGTTGCCCTGGCTGACCTGGCCAAAGCAGAAGAAAACGACCCCCTCCTCACCAGTGACAAGGCACAGCTCGCAAGATTGGCAAAATCGCTGGGTGAAACCTGGAAGGTCCGGACGGTAGCACTGGATCTCGATGTCACCAGCCCTGAGTCCGTGCAAAACATGGCCAATGTGCTTGCAGAAGAATTCAACAACATCCACATTCTCTGCAACAATGCCGGTACGGTGTTCGGCGTCCCCAATACCATACATACCTATGACGACAACGCCTGGATGAAAACAATCGATGTCAATCTCCACGGTATTTTCCGCGTGTCCAAAGCCGTAGTGCCGTTGATGCTGGAAAACGGTGGCAGCATCATCAATGCCGCCTCCCAGGCCGCAAAAAAGCCGCCCCTGTTCAACGGGGCTTATGCAGCGGCCAAGGCAGGCGTTCTCATGATGACAAAAGTCATGGCCATGGAGTTGGCCGGAAACGGTATCCGCGTCAATGCCGTCTGTCCGGGTGTTATCATGACCGACTTCACCCAGTGGCGCTTTGACCTCGAGGCACAATTTTTTAATGCCACTCCGGATGAACGCATTGCCGAAAAATGCAAAGAAATCCCTCTGGGTAGGCTCGGCACAGCCGACGAAGTGGCCAACACAGTGGCATTTCTGGCCTCGGGTGAATCAAGTTACATGACCGGTCAGGCCCTCAACATCACGGGGGGACAGACCATGGAGCTTTAGCATGGTTCCAGGTTTATTGCGTTTCTTGGGTTCTTTGGGTTACTAAAACGATTTTCTTAGCCGGAAGCAACGCAACAAACACAATGAACACAATAAACCCAAGGAGCAGATGCTCCTTTGAACTCTTTTCTAACCCAAAGAGGAGAAACCAATGTCCGAAATCACTGGTGGAGAACTGTTGCTGAAATGCCTTCATGCAGAGGGTATCCAATATGTCAATGCCATTACCGACGGAACCTACATGATGGTCATCGAAGCCATCGAACGCCTGGGAGACAAGCTGGGCATCAAACTCATCGTACCCCGGCATGAAGCAGCCGCTGCCCATGCCTGTGATGCCTACACCCGTGTTACCGGAGAACCTGCCGTGGTGATGGCATGTGCCGGCCCCGGTGCAGCCAATCTTCTGGCAGGACTTATGTGCGCCCAGGCCGAAGGAAGTCCGGTTGTCGCTATAACGACCACCCGCCGCAGTGAAATGTCCGATTCCTACGTACATCAAGGCGGTATGCAGGTAAGCCACCATCTGGACATATTCAGACCGGCTGTCAAATGGAACGGAAAGGTCGATCACTGGTCCCGGATCCCGGATATGATCCGCCAGGCATTCCGAATGGCGACATCCGGCCGACCAGGGCCGACCCACGTGCTCATACCCGAAGATATTATCGGCCAAAAAGGGGATGAGGCGAGTGTCGACATCTGGCCCCCGGAAAAATACCGTGTGACATCCACAGCTCCTGCCGACCCGGCCCTGATTCGCCAGGCAGCAGAAATGCTGGTAAATGCAGAACTGGTCAACATCCACTGCGGCAACGGTGCCGAACGCGCAGGAGCAGCAGCAGAAGTTCTTGAGCTGGCGGAGTACCTGGGATGTCCGGTCACCGCAACCATTCGGGCCAGGGGTATCATACCGGATACGCATGCGCTCAGTTTTCACCCTACCTGTATGTCTCGAATCCTCGCCAACAGCCAGGCCGATCTGGTCCTTGCGGTTGGGACGCGCCTGGGCGAATTGAACATGTGGGGAAAACCCCCCATGTTCGGAGAACCTGACAAACAAAAACTCATTCAGATCGACACCGAGCCCACGCATATCGGTCTCAACAAACCCACGGACGTCCCCCTGATTGGCGATGCCAAATGCATCCTTTCACAACTGATGAAAGCCGTGAAAACGTTGACCGACAAACGATTGCCTCACGATAAAATCGCGGAGTTGCGGATGATTCAGGATGAGTGGCAGAAAGAACTCGATGACCTGGTGGCCGATACGCAGAAAAAGCCCATGCTGACCGGTCAAATCCTTACGGCCTGCAACGATTTTTTTAACGAGGATGCCATCTTTGTCATGGACGGCGGTAACACAACCCTGTGGGATATCCACTACCACATAGCCCGCCGGCAACGATCGGTGATCTATTCCATGAATTACGGCCATCTGGGGACCGGCTTGCCCTACGCCATCGGTGCCAAACTGGCCTTTCCGGATAGGCATGTCTACTGCGTCACCGGCGACAGCGCCTTTGGATTCAATATGCAGGAGCTCGAAACCGCCGTGCGCAACAACCTGCCGGTCATCATCATCGTCGCGGTGGATGGGGCCTATGGCATGGAAAAAAGTGCACAACTGAGGCAATTCGGCCGCGAAGCTGCCTGGTTCGGCCACGACCATGCACCTGTCCGATATGATCAGGTAGCCGTCGCCATGGGCTGCCATGGCGAGTATGTGGAAACCGGCGCCGATGTTCAACCGGCCCTGAAGCGTGCTGTCCAGTCCGGGAAGCCGGCCGTCATTCATGCGGTGGTAGATCCGGATGCCAATGTGGATCCACCGGGTAATTGGCTCTGGGCTGCGGCACGGACGGGGAAGATGGAATAAAACAAAGGGTCCGAGGGTCCAAGGGGGATACAAGGGTTCGAGGGTGGCTAACGGCTGTTGGCAGAGAGCACCTAATAGTCTAACAGTCTAAACCCCTAAAATGCTAAAATGGGTTGGAGATTTAACCCATAAGCTCTAAGCCTTAAGCAGCTATTCACTTGACCCCTCGAATCCTCGGACCCTCGAACCCTATATATTGTAACTTCCGTTCATTGTCTTAATTGTACAAGACGTTCACAACCCACTAAACGCGACCCAGGAGAGTGCACTATGGACCCCGTCATCGTCGATCAGATCCGCCTCAATTTCAATGCCCAGGGATTGCTTGTCGTCAATATCGCCATCGGCCTGATGATGTTTGGTGTTGCCATCGATCTGAAGCTGGAAGATTTCAAGCGGATCATCAAGGCACCCAAAGCACCTGCCATCGGTCTGGCGGCCCAGTTCATCCTGCTCCCGGCATTAACCTTCCTGCTGACCATGATTCTCAGGCCGCTGCCGTCAGTCGCGCTGGGGATGATCCTTGTGGCGGCATGCCCGGGAGGGAATCTGTCGAATCTGATGACCTATCTCGCCAAAGGGAACACGGCCATCTCCATCAGTATGACCGCCGTTTCTACCCTGGCGGCCATCATCATGACACCCCTGAACCTGGCTCTCTGGGGCAGTCTCAACCCGGATACCGCACCGATCCTCCAGAAAGTGAGTTTGAGCCCCATGGATGTTTTCTTCACGGTGTTTATCATCCTGGGAATCCCTCTTGCCATCGGTATTTTCCTGTCCCGAATGTTCCCAGGCATGGCCGACAAGGTTCGAAAACCATTCAAAATCTTTACACTGGTCTTCTTCATCCTGATCGTCCTGGGTGCTCTGGCCGCTAACTGGAAGATCTTTCTCGATGTTATCGGACTGGTCATCCTGGTGGTACTGCTGCACAATGCTCTGGCATTGAATATCGGGTACTGGTCGGCACGACTGTTCCGTCTGCCGGAACGGGATTCACGGGCCGTGGCCATCGAAGTGGGAATCCAAAACTCAGCACTGGGCCTAGTGCTGGTATTCAATTTTTTCGGGGGCCTGGGGGGCATGGCCATCCTGGTTGGATGGTGGGGCATCTGGCATATTGTGGCCGGACTCATTACGGCCTTTATCTTTACGCGCTTTGCGTTACCGGAATAAAATCGTTTCACGATTTTATGGAACGCGGCTTCACCGCTTATTTATTACCTGAACTGAGCAACTAAATAGCTCAACACGTTATAGCTGTTAGCTACCCTTGTATCACCCTCGAACCCTGGAAACCTCGAACCCTATTTTAGCCCCTTGCTAAAATCGCCTTGGCGGGTATCAATCCTGTGGCACTGGCGGATACGATGTTTCCTGCCACACCCGGGCCATCACCGGCCACATACATGCCCTTTATTTTGGTTTCCAGGTGATTGTCGGTTTCAACCTGTGTGGCAAAAAATTTAATCTCCGGTGCGTATAGCAGGGTTTCGTCATTCGACACACCCGGTACCACAAAATTCAGTTTGTCGAGCCCTTCGATAATATTCGTTAAAATCCTCTCTGGAAGGGCCATGGCGATATCCCCGCACACCACGTTGTTCAGGGTCGGTTCAATATACCCTTTTCGAACCCGGTTCCAGGTACTCCGGCGCCCCCTCTTCAGATCGCCGAAGCGCTGCAGAATAGGCCGACCGCCACCGATGAGGCTTGCCAGGCTGCCAATGGCCTCCCCGTATGCCTGGTTGTCCGTCACAGGTTCCGTCAGAACCACTTTAGACAGGAATGCAAAGTTCGTGTTGTTCGATTTTTGGTTCAGGTATGCATGGCCGTTCACACACACAAAATCTGCATAGGTTTCCTGGGCCACATATCCCCCTGCATTGGTACAGAATGTCCGGGTTTCATCGTCATATTTCCCGGTCTGGATAAAGAATGTCGGATCGTAGATAATGTCACATAGATCCTGCATAATGTCGTTGTGAACCTCCACCCGTATCCCCACCTCGATACCCCGCTGTGCAAGGCCGAGACCATGTTTCATGGCCAGACTGCCAACCCATTCCGCACCCACACGACCGGGTGCCAGTATGACATTATGGGCCTTGTATCGCTTTCGATTGGTAAGAACACCGGTAACCGCTCCTTTTTTTACGACAACGTCTTTGACCTCCTCGGACGTATGTATCACGATGCCTTTTGATTTGATTTCCTTGGCCAGGCCTTGGATATGATTTGGCAGACAGTCACTTCCCAGGTGCTTCTGCTTGATGATCATGAGATCGATACCATATCGCTTGGCCTGCTTGCGGATGTTCCGGGCTTCGGCCATGTCCGTGGGGTAGACAGGGCCGTCCATGCCAAAACGGTTGAATATTTTTTCTGTCTCATCGATAAGATCTTCGGCGCTGTGCTGGGGCATAAACTGAGTCAGGTCGGTTTTCCCCAGCTTGTGAATATAGTTCAACTTCCCGTCTGAAAAAAGGCCTGCTCCCCCTATGCCACAAAGGATATTGCAGGGTTTGCATTTCACACAACCCTGATCTTCTTTGATTGGGCATTTTCGACGGGAAATCCCTTTGCCCTTCTCGATGAGTAATACATCGAGATCGGCATGTTCGCTCAGATAATATGCCGCAAACAGGCCGGCCGGTCCCCCCCCCACAATAATGACATCGTAGGTTTTCGGATCACTTTTGATCGTTTTCATATGGAGTCATTCCTTGGTTAGGATAGCCTTTAATGGATACATGCAGTTTAGCGCCTCTTTAGATCTGATGTCAAACCGTTGATCCTGAAAATACAGTTTAGAAACAATAAAAAGGGCAAATCCATTGGCTCGGATTCATTCTAAAAATTGTTATTTTAATCGAGTATCAAAATGTTTTCGAAATTCTATGCCGGTTATGTTAATGTGCCCGGCAATCATGCGCTATATTCTGAAAAATCGCAATTTACTCTTGCTGTTCGTCACTTCAGGGCTGTTCTTCTTCAATGAAATGCTGCTGATGCCCACCTTGCCACTCTATCTATCCGAATTAGGGTATTCCCATCTTGCTCTTGGTTCGGTATTGGGAGCGTTTGCGTTGGGTGTATTGGTTATGCGCCCGGTTGCCGGCCTGATTACCGATCGCAAAACACGCAAATTATCTTTGATCATCGGGTTGGTGGTGTTTATCGTTGCCCCCCCACTCTATCTGCTTTCAAACTCTTTTGTCCATCTTTTATGCGTACGTTTTTTTCACGGCACCGGCATTACTTTTTTCACCACCGCTTCGCCCACGCTGATCACCGACATAGCTCCCCCTCGGCATCGGGGTGAAATTCTGGGTCATATGAGTATCGCTTCCGTTTTTTCCATGGCCCTTGGCCCCATGGTGGGCGTGACGATCTTTATCCGTTTTGGCATGCCCTACCTATTGGCAGCGTGCTCTCTGGTGGGCCTTGGCGGTCTGTTGATGATTCTCTTTATTCGCGAACCGCATCGAAGCCCGGCTGAACAAACACCCATTACTTATAAAGAGGCGATTTTTACCCGGATTGTCATTGTTTCCTCAGTGGTCCTTTTCATAGAAGCACAGATTTATGGTGGCTTTTTCACCTTCTTGCCGCTTTTATTGGAAAACGTGGGCGATCAGAAGGTCGGATTGTTTTTTATGATCGCTTCCGGCACCATGATTATCGGCCGATTTTCTATCGCTCATTTCGCGGACATTTATGGACGGGGCCCTATGTTTTTCTACTCGTTTCTGATTATCATCGCTTCGGTGGTCGTTAGCGCTCAAATAGACTCTCTAACAATGCTAATTGCCGCCGCGCTGCTGTACGGGCTTGGCTCTACCATATGCCTTCCGGCATTGACCGCCTTGATTGCCGATACCAGCGATGCCGCCGTTCGGGGTCGCGTATACAGCTTTTTTTACGGAGCTTTCGATATGGGCGTGATCTCGGCTGGTGTCTCTCTTGGGTTTCTGGCCGATTTATTTGGATTGCGTGGTATGTTCATGATTGCCGCCGGCATGGGTTTCGCAGCAGCCCTGTTTTTCATGCTGACCATCCAGCCTCAGGTGGGTCACTCCGTACGCTGGACGCTTATAGGCAAATAATCCGTTTAATTAAGATCGAAATTTGAAACGCTCATCTTAGGCCTAAGTTTTCAGCGAAGGAAGGATTTAAGTGGCATCTTTAATCCGGTAATGTATTGCTATGGGTGAATCCAAGCCGCTGTCTTCACCTAACCAAAGAACGCCGGTTCCCTCAAGGTAAGCTTCTGTCTGTTTTACACAATACGGTTTACCCTCCTGTGGGTTGACAAAGGTACCGTTTGTACTCTGATCGTTCAGTACAAATTTGTCGTTTTTCAACTCAATAAGGGCATGGAACCGGGATACCGATTTATCACGGATGACAAGATCGTTTTGAGACTGTCGCCCAAGCTTGAGGCGAGGAACATGGCAGGTAATTTCATAGGTCTGATTTTGGACCGTCAGTTCGAGGCATCTGTTCTGGACAGTTTTCAGCCCACTCAATTTGTCCCGATCGATTGCAACAGTCGTATCATAATCTTCCCAAATGAATTCATAAAGATTGAGCGGCGAACTATTTCCTTTTACCGCTATTGTTGTAGTAAGCTGGGCCGATGGCTTTAGCGTGGCTTCCAAATCATTGAATACCTGTTCGGTGATCAGAATCTGCCGGGGCTTGGCTATTTTGGTAACTCTAACTACCATGTTGACCGTATCACCAAATATTTCATTTCCTTCATTTTGTACCGGACCGGAATGAATGCCGATATGCAGATTGATGGGCATTCCATCATCGGTATCATTAATAATATAGTTCTCGATAGCTTCATTCATCCCTTTAGCCGCCAGAACAGCCGAGGTGGCATCCCAAAATATGCAATTGGCCCTGTCGCCGGTTGTATTTATCACATCACCCATTTGCTGCTGTGCTATTTCTTGTATCAGTGAAAGACATTTTTTAATCATACTCGTTGCAGTAATGTCACCCATGCGATCATACAGGTGCGTGCTTTCCGCTATATCCGCAATCAACACGACGATTTTTTCGCTATTTCGATTCATTATACCCTTAACAGTTGGACGGATACGTTTTATCCCAGTAAAACCATCTGCCGTTATTGTTTCTTTACTGATGATTTCTCTATATTCTTAGGTAGTGAATCAGGATGGTAATTTGATCTCATTATTCTCCACTGTTCAATTCTTTTTTTTCTTAATTTGATAGGGTCTTTCAAAACATCAGATTGAAGATTATAGCCATCGCTTAGCTTCATGCTTAACGTTTTTTCTAAAGCTGATGCAATGAGCTCATACTGAGCTTTTTCAATGACATTGCCATCAAAGTCAAAACGAATGGTATCGCCGGATGCAAATGTCGGTTGATAAAACAAAGCAAAACAAAGGATACCAATAAACTTGATCAATAGTGTCTTCTTCATAATAGTCACCTTCCTGCCTTAGATAAAAATTTTCCCCAGACCAATTAACGATTTAACGATTAACTTACGCGGCTTTCTTTCATATTAATTATGGAATTATGGGGAATTAATAATTAAATTATTATCATAAAATTAGATCTTTAGCAAGCATTACTGCTAACATATGAATGTCCTTAGAAGCTTAAATAAATTCAGTGCAGAAATTTGACTTGGAAAATGGATGTGAGCTCCGATATGTTTTTTAACCGGCAATCTCCGATAAAATCACAAGGATAAATGTCCTTGATCATTGAGTAGGTTTCCGGACCGATAAAAAGACTGGTGTTTTCGGAAAGTTTGCCAATTCGGGCCGCTATCACTGTCACAAGGCCGGATGCCGTAT
>Ga0209013_10006031_pt1 | contig 10338 bp, 11 predicted proteins | sample Cruoilmetagenom2_FD_187291 | JGI IMG/M metagenome (GOLD analysis project Ga0209013, IMG submission 187291) | Oil polluted marine microbial communities from Coal Oil Point, Santa Barbara, California, USA - Sample 2 (SPAdes) (version 2) | ecosystem: Environmental > Aquatic > Marine > Oil seeps ...
TTGTGTTGTTTCAACAGCTCCGTCTTTCATAGAAGTAACACTGTCTTTTGCATCTTTACTCATGCTGATCATCGCATCTTTCATATCTTTAACCATTGAATTCATATCAAAATCAGAGTCGGCCTGTACGCTTGTTAACAATGCAGCTACTGCTACAGATGTAGTAATGAATTTTTTCATTTTGTATCCCTTTTATTTTTTTGTTATAACGTATTATATTAAAATTTATGTTAATAATAACTTAAAATTATGTTTTTAATAAGTAAAATTAATCATATTTTTTAATAAGAAAATCTTTTAACATGAGAAGAAAACAAAATACCCATAAAATATCCATGATGATGTTGGGTTTATATTCAAGACCGTAATAAAGAAAGGGCCATCCAAAAAGGATGATGTATTTCATATAATAGAAGAAGAGTATCCCTACTCCGTAGATCTCTTTTATTATCTTATTCATTATTTATACTGTAAAGTTAGGTGTGCCGTCCGGCATATGTATCGCTTCTTGCTCTTTTGCTTCTATCTCCGCTTCGTATGTCATGATCTGCTGACGTACTTCATTGATCTGTGCAAGGCTTACATTGTCTTCACTTGACCAGGCTACCTCCACTTCCCCACCATACTCTTCACCCATCATCTCAATTTTTTGGGCATACTCGTTGACGTCTAAACAGATGATTCTATCTTCACCTTCTTCTTTCATGCTGTCACTTAATTCAATATACCAACGCCCCATAGGATTGGTCTTGATAACTGATTCTATCACTACCATTTACACGCCACCATGAAAGTCTTTCTTTTTCAAGTCACCATTGTAGATAATATCACGAACATCCACAGAATCCATATTGAGCATATCAGGTACTACATCTGCTTCCTCAAGCTCCTTTATGGCACCCTCTAGTTCTTCTTGGTAGGTTTGCATCATGTCTGCAGCCAAAACACCTTTTGTTTTTTGGATATGCACAAGTTTTTTTATCTCTTCTTCTACCCCTGTGCCCTCTACGGTGACTATCATTTTTCCTTTTTCTTTGTCTCCAAAGTGATAATCACAGATACCACTAGCCTCTAAATCTTCTTTAACCATATCATAATTTTCTGGTTTAACTTGTACTACTATACTTGAAACATTCATTATTTACCTTTCTTACTTCTTTATTCTACTAAAATGCATAAACTAAGCACTCAAAAAAAGATGCACTTAACCCTCGATAGAGGGCGCTTGCGTTTGCATCTTTTTTTGAGGGGTTGGTTTTATGCTACTAATCCAACTTCCACATCATTACTGTATTATCATCACTCGATGAAAATAACGTATTTTCATCTTTAAATATAATGGTATTTAGTGTACTCTTTTGCCCTTTAAGTTCTGCTATTTTTGACTTACTATTTGTATTGAAAATAGTAATATTATTTTGTTCATCCATAGCAAAAGCTACTTTTTTGGCACTGGGACTCAGTGACGTAGCATAGATAAGAAATGAACCTTCTATATACTCACCTTTTCCTAAGTCCGCATCATAAAGTGACCCTCTTCTGTCTTGTCCGGCGCCGGAGACTATGCCTTTTTTAAAATCTACCTTATAGACATTATCTACATTCAGACCTTTTAGTTTTTTCAGTACTTTTCCTGTTTTTGTCTCTATAATATTGAGCACACCACTCTCACATGAAAAGACAGCTTGCGTTTTCTCTTCATTCAATGCAAAGTCTGAAAATTTAGACTCACTTAATTGTACACAGAACAACTCTTTTTTGCTTTTAACGTCAAATAGTGCTGCCTCATTACTCAAAAAACCTAACAATATATGCTCTTTATCTATAAACCTTGCTTTAATCGCTGCCTTTTTATCGTTGGCATTTATTACTTGTGTTGTTACATTATTTTCATGTATCCAGAGATTGCTATACCCGCCTTTCCCACTATCACTTAAGAGTAAATATCGTCCATCCGTTTTATCTACAGAAAAAACTCTTGCCGGTACTTCATCACCCATAAAGTCCTTCACTTTCTCCAATGCAATACTTTTTGTAAATACTTTAGTCTTATAATCATACACTTGAAGGAGACCATTATCAGTCCCTACAATAAGTGTATCATCTCTCTGTACCATATCTTTTACTGTACCATTGGTTTCTATCTCTTGTGTAGGTGTTATAGCTATGCTGGCAAAAAGCGTTAGACTACTTAAGAGTAAAAACAATATCACTTTTTTCATACTATACTCTCTGCAATTTCTAGTGCCATCTTGGCAATACCTTCATCTTTTAACTCTGTTTGTATCCCATAAAGATCAACATCTGAAAGATAAAAAAGTGCCACATCATCATGTGCTTCCAATACTTTAATAAAAGTAACCATACCAGCTTCACCAAGTACTTCCTGCAACTGTTCAGTTACATAGACTAAATAGTTATAATCTTCAGGGTCTATAGCATCAAACTCATCTGAGTCTACATCATTATAGTTTTCATCTATCACAAGAAGATAACGTAACTCATCAACATCGTCATCAACTTTTGCAAAAATTTTGGGGTATGTACTTCGTAATGTCTCTATATTCATGCTGCTTCCTTGTCAAGTGGTATCACTGTAAAATCTATGGCAAGAGTGGGACACCGTCCCAGGCAAAAGCCACAGCCTGTACATTTGTCCATATCTATCACTGGATTGAACATCCCATTAAAAAGTATGGCATCATCGATACAAGGCTCTTTACATGAAAAACAAATCACTCCATTATGTGCCACACAACCTTCTGTTGAAATGGCAAATGTGGCATTGAGTTTTTCTGATGTATGCGTATTTTCCAAATTTAAAACATTTGGCTCACACGCAGAGGCACACTCTTCACAAAAAGTGCACCCACTTTTTACAAAATTAAGCATAGGCGTACCATCTGCCTGTATTACAATGATCTGTTCATCACAAGAAGCCACACATGCTTTGCTTTCACATGTTACACACTCACTCTGAAAAAGAGATTCATTTAAGCCATAAGGAGGTCTCACCACCGAGGGTGAGCTTTCCTTATTTTGCTGTAAAGGTTTTTTTATTGTTGCAAAAAAATCTCTACGTGATGCCACTATTCAACACCTTCATTCATACTTTCCAGCAATGAAGAGTGCGCTTTGTGTTTGTTATCACCATAGTCAGGTCTAAATGTATTGGCTACATCTGTTTTTACCTTCGCTTGTGGAGCATGACACTGAGAACAGTTAAAACGCCCTTGGTATAAAGTATCTGTTTTTTTAGCTTTTGCAATTAAAACATCTGCTGTATTACTTTTACTTAATGCCGTACCCTCTTTAAGTACTTCACCTTTTTCCATATGTGTTTCTGGTCTATAGTTTGTAAAGTGTGTAGCAGAAATAGGTGTAGCTCCTACTGATTTTGCGACTTCCGGCAAATGACATCCTAAACACTGATTATTCATTTTTGTAATAGGAAGTAATCCTTCTACAGAATGAGGAATCATCGGTGGCGCATCTTTAAATGCTCTTTCAAATTTAGTAGATGTTCCAGGTGCTGGTCTATTATAGTCTGCTTTAACACCCGTAGCCTTATCTTCACTATATAGATCTGTTTTTCTGAGACCTAATGCTTTTTCTGATACTGTATTTCTATTACCCAGATCTTCCTGCTCAATACGCATTTCATCTGAAGCACCCTCATTAAGATCTATATACGTTCCACCTGCTGCTGCCACTGCTGCTGCTGCTGCAAAACCTGTTGCCTTTTCTGTTTGTGTTCCATGTCCTATTTTCATAAGTAAAGACATAGCTTCAATCTCTGAATCTTCCAACTCTTTCATCTGATTGACCATAATCTGCTTCATCGCACCGCCATATGTACCAGCCTTATAACCTTTAAGTGCAGTCATAATATCTTTGAGTGACATATCTTTTACTATCTTTGATTGACCCAACGCGGGTTGTTCAAAGTGTTGTCCGTGACACCCCGCACATACTGCGACACTTGCGGCATAAGCACTCGTTGAAGCAAGTAAAGCCCCAAGTGCTACTGTTTTTATTATTCTTTTCATCTATTTCCTCCTTAATTTTGTTTCGTAAAACTTCTAATTCCAAATTCCAGTGCATCATCATTGCACACATCTACACATCTACCACAGTTGGTACACTCACCATCTGTTACAGAGATACTCGATTTGTTTATCATATGTAAAACTTGATTTTCAGGACAGACCACTTTACAATCCATACAGTTCGTACAGGCTTCATGATCATGCTTCACTCTCACAAGACTTTGACTTCCTATCACAGAGTATGCAGCACCCAAAGGACACAAGTGCCCACACCAGCCGTTCTTTACTCCAAAGAGATCAAAAAGGAAGATGGCAAGTACCACAGCACCACCCATACCAAAACCAAAGACTATCCCTCTTTGCATAATGGTAATAGGACTGAACACTTCAAACGCTGCCACACCGACTATAGCTGAGACAATAAGACCTACTACCATAAGCCAGTATCTCGCAGATCGTTTTAAAAATCTATAATTTACCTCTTCTTTATCAAGATTAAATTTTCGTCTAAGCCAATTTGCCAAGTCTGTCACCATATTAATAGGACAGACCCAGGAACAGAATGCACGACCACCCACCACAAAATAAAACAGTGTGATAATCGCAGCACCCAAAAGTACATCTGAACCTAAAACAAACCCTGTTGCCAATACTTGCAAGGTATTGTACGGGTCAGCTAAAGGGATAATTCCAAAAAGCATAGAAGTACCAAAGGTACCTTCCAAGATATGCCAACCATAGGCATTTGCCGCGAAGTATAAAAATAAGATAGCTATCTGTGTTACTCTTCTCAGGAGTAAATACTTTATATTTTTCATTAGTATTCTACCTCCATATTAAGATATTCAGAAGCTTCTTTTTCACTTCTTTTTGTTTTTGTGTGTATCTCTTTTGCATTTTGTACACGTTCCTGGTCTTTGGCATCCCAGCCTTTGACATAGTGATCTCCTGCTTTACCTTTGGCCACCTGGTTTGGTAAGACAAAAATAGCCGGCTCTTCTGTGACACAGGCTTGTTCACAAAGTCCACACCCTGTACAGGCATTATCATGTACTATAGGTAGAAGATATGCGTGTTTACCCGTTCTCTCGTTTTTTTGATATTCAATCGTAATAGCTGAATCCAATAATGGACAAGCTCTATAACACGCATCACACTGAATACCCCAATAAGAGATACACGACTCTTTATGTACCACAGCTAAGCCCATTCTGGATTTGTTAATGTCCAGCTCTTTTTTATCATTAAGTAAGCTGGGCATATCTAACGCACCTGATGGACATACGGGGACACAAGGGATATCTTCACACATATAACAAGGTACTTCCAGGGGTATAAAGAATGGTGTTCCTATAAGTAGAGAGTCACCGCCTTTTGCCATCTGTAACGTACCTGGTCTTTGTTTACCGGTCTCTTTGTCTACATTTGTATCTCTGTTTACACAAGCCTCCGCACATAGACCACACTTGATACATGCCGTTAAAAAATCTTTTTCAGGTAGTGCACCAGGAGGTCTAAGCACCAATGGTGATGCTTTTACAGAATCTGTGTAGCCACTCCACAACATTCCACCAAGTGCGGCAAGCCCTACACTTTGCAGGGTTGTCGCCATAAAGTTTCGTCTGTTAGTAGAATGTGCCATTTTTCCTATGCCTTATAGAGTTTAACTGCACATTTTTTATAGTCAGTTTGTTTTGACATTGGACATGTCGCATCCAGACATACTTTGTTGATAAATACTTTTTCATCAAACCATGGTACAAATACAAGCCCTTGAGGTGGTCTGTTACGTCCACGTGTCTCCACTCTTGCTTTGACCTTACCACGACGTGAGTCAACCCAGATAAGTCCACCCTGTTTAAAGCCTTTTGCTTTCGCATCTCCTGGGTGCATGTAACAAAGTGCTTCTGGTACCGCTCTAAAGAGTTCAGGTACTCTCATCGTCATCGTTCCTGAGTGCCAGTGTTCAAGTACACGCCCTGTACAGAGCCATGTATCATAATTTTTATCCGGCATTTCCGGTGGATCCATGTACGGTCTCGCATAAATTTTTGCTTTATTTTTAAGCGATTTTTTCTTTTTGTCTTTGATACCTTTAAGATCACCCTGTGCCAATGCTTTAGCAAGTGTTCCATAGAATGCAAAGTCTTTCGCCCCTGACTCTTTTGCTGCTTTAGCTGCATATGGGTCATACTTGACGTTAAATCTCCACTGTGTCTCTTTACCATTAACGACTGGCCATTTAAGTCCTCTTACTTTATGGTAGACATTAAATGGTGCAAGGTCATGTCCATGACCTCTACCAAATGATGCATACTCCTCAAAGAGGTACTCATGGATCATAAATCCATACCCTTTAAATACCTTGCCGTCTGAACCTTTAACATTTCTACTGTCCCCAAGACACTCTGAGTTATCATACCCTTTTTGAGGGAATTTTTTCATGTCAAGTTTATAAGATTTTGCTTTTTTATTGGCAAATAAGATATCGTACATTGTCGTAGTTGGTTTATACCCCATTTTCTTAGCAGCTTTAATAACATTTGGCAATTTCTTCTTGTTTCTAAGTGTATAGTCACCCCAAAGATCTTTCACTGTAAAGCGTTTGGAAAGTTCTACCCACTGCCAGGTATCAGACATTGCATCACCTACAGGAAGGACTTGTTGTCTCCAGTGCTGTGTACGGCGCTCTGCATTTCCGTATGCTCCCCATTTTTCATAGATCATCGCGGAAGGAAGTACAAGGTCAGAAACCTTCGCTGAAATACCAGGGTAACCATCTGAAGTTACAATGAAATTATCCATCTCACGTGCTGCTTTTATCCAGTGTGACGCTGACGCTGAATCTTGATAAGCATTACATACATTCACCCATGCAAACTTGATCACACCATCTTCGATGTCTCTATGTATCTTCATAATATGTTGGTTACCTACAGGGTTGATCGTACCATTTGGTACATGCCAACCTTTTTCAGTAATTTTTCTGTGTTTAGGATTTTTCACCATCATATCTGCTGGAAGTCTGTGACAGAATGTCCCCACTTCTCTAGCTGTACCACAAGCAGATGGCTGACCAGTCAATGAGAATGCTCCCGAACCTGGTTTAGCTTGCTTGTTTAGCATAAAGTGTACGTTGTACGAAAGTGTATTTACCCATGTACCACGTGTATGTTGGTTCATACCCATTGTCCAGAATGAAACAACTTTTCTGTTTTTCTCTATATAAAGGTCTGCAAGTGCCTGAAGTTTTTTCTTAAATACTTCGATATCTTCATTTGGATCACCTTTGGCTACCTTGGCAGTATATTCAAGCGTATATGGCTCTAATGATTTTTTATACTCTTCAAATGAAATCTCCCAGTGCTTTAATGTACCAGCAGTATGCTTCATAGTGTCACCAGCTTTATAACCATATGGTTCTAAGGCTTTTCCTTCATTTTCAGAAAGCACTTTTGACATTTCTTTGTTGATTGTTTCCATTTCTAATGCGGAGTATTTACCTGCTGAACCATCTTTTTTCACAGGAGTGATAGATTTTTCACCTGATCTTCTCATACCATAACCGATATTAGCAGGACCCGTTGCAAAGACCATATGCTCTTTCACAAAATCCCAGTCGATGATCTTCTCTTTTGCATCTCTCATGACTATTTCACGAGCGATATAGTTCCAGAGTGCCAAGTCAGTATTCGGCGTAAAGATAATCTCAATATCTGCAAGATCCGATGTTCTATGTCTATAAGTAGAGATATTCACTACTTTTACCTTATCCGGGTTAGAGAGTTTTCTATCTGTTACTCTTGACCATAAGATAGGGTGCATCTCTGCCATGTTTGAACCCCATGAAACAATCGTATCTGTAAGCTCAATATCGTCGTAACAACCACTTGGCTCATCGATACCAAATGTTTGGTAAAAACCAACAACCGCAGATGCCATACAGTGACGTGCATTTGGATCGATCGCGTTTGAACGGAAACCTGCTTTCATCATTTTCTGAGCAGCATACCCTTCCATAACAGTGTATTGACCAGATGCAAAGACACCGACACCTTCTGGACCGGAAGCCTTAAGTGCTTTTTTGATATGCACTTCCATCTCATCAAAGGCACGTTCCCAACTTACTGGTTTAAACTTACCTTTTTTGTCAAACTTACCTTTGTCATTCATACGAAGCAGTGGTGTTTTAAGTCTATCTGCACCATACATGATCTTCGCATTGAAATAACCCTTGATACAGTTCAGTCCTCTATTGACCGGTGCAGCCGGGTCACCTTTAACTGCAACAATTCTACCATTTTTCGTTGCAAGCATGATCCCACAACCAGTACCACAGAAACGACAAGCCGCCTTGTCCCATCTCCACTTAGATTCTGCCTTGGCGGCGGCTGCCTGTGCTTCCTGTGGAACGCTTATCCCCACTGCACCTGCTGCGGCTACTGCTGCTGAATTTTTTAAAAAATCTCGTCTATTTAATGACATCTTTCCTCCTTTAGGTAATTAGATAAATGTAAATATACATAATAATGATAACGATATGGCATAGATGAATTATTGATTTATGTCAAGAATTGGGAGTTGAGAGAGAAAAATAAAAGAAATATAAGAAAGAATTAATTAAGAGTCTTTTACTCTCATATTAAATTAATTGTCCTTTTGATTTTATGCTCAATTAAACTGATAATCTTTTTTTCATAGTGTTGGTATCTATAATACCCTGAAGTGCATTTTTATCCAGTACGGTCACGACATGTTCACGGATCGTGATGATCGATTCTTTTTTGAGTTTGGTCAAGACACGGGAGAGAGTTTCAGGTGTGATATTGAGGATCGAGGCAATTTCATTATTTTTCAAATGTTTAAATATTGCAGCGTTAGTAGAGATCAGATCTGCGATCTTCGCTTCTGAAGAGAAGACGGTCTCTTTATGCAGGAGATTTTCAAGTAACTTCATTCTTTGTGACATGGTCTTGATGATCGCCAAAGAAAAATCCAGGTCTTTTAAACACTTATGAAATTTTTCAAGAGGTAGTAGACCCACTGCACCATCGGTAAGAAAAGAACATGTTGCAGGAAACGGTACATTTTCCAAAGCAGGGAACAAAGCGATTACAGCAGGGGCATCAATACCGTGAAGATGCACTTCTTTTCCCATCGGAGACGTCTTGTAAAGTCTTACGCTCCCCTGGATCAAAAGATGTAAATACTCACTCTTATCCTCCTCAAAAAACACAATACTGTCTTTCGTATAGCGTCTCACAATGAGATGAGCCTGCAGTTCTTCCAATTGCGGCGCACCCAGTCCTGCGAAAAGTGGTATATCTTTTATTTGAAACATAAGTGTAATCCTTGATTTAAATCAAGAAAAGTATACCACAGGAACCTAATAATACTCTACCAGCTTACATTCCGCCCAATGCTTTTTTCACATTATCATCTGCCATAGAGATATTCCAGGCCGGTTCCCACACCACTTCAACCTCAACCGTACCTACACCTTCAAGCTTTTCTACCGCTTCAGCAACCCACTGTTTGATCATCTGATGCAAAGGACATCCCTGTGTGGAAAGTGTCATGATGACATGTACGTTACACGCTTCATCGACAATGGCATCGTAGATAAGTCCCATCTCAACAAGGTTAAATCCTACTTCCGGATCAATGACGGTAGAGATAGCTTCAAATGTTGTTTCTTTTGTTATGTTACACATGTTTTATTTTCCTTTTATTCTTGTAGGGTGGGTTTTCCAACCCACCATGAGCGAAGCGAAATATTTAATATCAATAGTAAATAATTATTGGCAGGTTGAAAAACCCACCCTACTCACCATATGACAACATATTCTTCATAGTAATATAAAGAAATATTGCTCCCGTAAACAAAAAGCTTCCCGCTGCTTTAAAAAGTAATACATTCTCAAAAAGTAAACCAGCTCCACCCAATAATACACCCGCTGTTGTAAACCAGAACATCATAGTTGCACCCTCTTTGCTGTACATTTCATGAAGCATAGGTACTTTTTCTTTTCCTACCAGTGGTGCAAAACGTTCAAACCATACTAAAAACGGTACGATCTTATAAAGATGTCCAGTAATGAAAGAGGAGATAAACCCCAAAAGCAAAAACCATACTGAAGCATGCAGCATACTGTTTACATCTGTTATGAAATAGAGTAAGCCCAATACTATAGAGAGTATCAATGAGATAAAAGCAAAGATTATTGACTTTGCCCATACATCCAACTCTTTTCTTACAGTCAGTTTCGCGATGATATAGATTTGCCAC
>Ga0209013_10006032_pt1 | contig 10338 bp, 6 predicted proteins | sample Cruoilmetagenom2_FD_187291 | JGI IMG/M metagenome (GOLD analysis project Ga0209013, IMG submission 187291) | Oil polluted marine microbial communities from Coal Oil Point, Santa Barbara, California, USA - Sample 2 (SPAdes) (version 2) | ecosystem: Environmental > Aquatic > Marine > Oil seeps ...
TGGTGTCGGCGCTATCCCTCATGGCGATCCGACATCAGTCGGCAGCTTCTATCTTCCTGGTGATGTAGAACTGCTGCGCCAGCGAGAGACCTGCGTTTGTGGCCCAGTACAGCACCAGCCCCGCCGGGAAAAAAGCAAACATGATTGAAAAGACGATGGGCATCATGGTCATCATTTTCTGCTGCAAAGGATCCATGCCAACCATCGGTGTCAGCCGCTGCGTGGCAAACATGAAACCGGCATTGAGCAGGGGCAGGATAAAATAGGGATCCCTGACCGAAAGGTTGTCTATCCACAGGATGAACGGCGCCTGGCGGAGCTCTACTGATTCCAACAACACCCAGTACAGAGCTATAAAAATTGGTATTTGCACCAGTATTGGCAGGCAACCACCCAGTGGATTGACTTTTTCTTTCTTGTACAGCTCCATCATCGCCTGGCTCATGCGTTGACGGTCTTCGCCGTAGCGTTCCTTGAGTTGCGCGATTCTGGGCTGTAGTTTGCGCATGCGCGCGGTGGAGCGATACTGCGCCTCGGTCAGCTTGAAAAACGCCGCCTTGATCAGGATCGTCAGCAGAACAATTGACCAGCCCCAGTTACCGACAACGTTGTGAATGTTTTCGAGAAGCCAGAACAACGGCTTCGAAAAAACCGTGAATATGCCGTAATTAACCGTATATTCAAGCCCTGGAGCGATCTGGGGTATTTCATCCTGGAGTTTCGGCCCGAGGTAAAGCCGACTCTCGAACTCGGTACTTTCGCCGGCGGCAACCTGCCGCACTGGAGATACGTTGCGTGCTACATACCGCGGCCAGCCGTCCCCTGTAATAGCCTGGGTTGAATACGTAACCTCTTCTTCCGCTGGCGGAATCCATGCCGTGAAGAAATAGTGCTGGATCATTGCCAGCCAGCCGCCCCCGCTAGTTTTCTTATACGGTTCTTCAGCAACATCGTCAAAGTCGACTTTCTCGAATTTGTCCTCCGGGTTGTAAAAGCCGATTCCTTCGAAGCTATACCGGCCAGGATTTGTGAAACCCACGGATTCTTCATCGGCTGGCACCGAACGCTGGAGCTGGTCATAACGACTGCCAGACCAGCTCTCACTACTGCCATTTTCAACCTGGTGCAAAACTTTGACTTCATACTCGCCGGGGCGAAATACATAGGTCTTGGTAACACGGACACCAGTGTCTGAAGCCCAGATCATGGGAACACGCAACTCTGTGGCGCCTTCCGAAAGTTGATATGTCATGATGTTCGAGCCGTAATGACTCGTGTGGTTTGGGGCTTCCTGGTGCGACAACAGCCCTGATTGAGCTACGAACAACTTATCGCCCCGTGGCGTCAAAAGCCTGACCTTGTTATCCGGTTCTTTCTGCCGGATCGGATAGTCCAGCAAAAACGCCGATACGACGGTTCCGCCGACCAGATCAATCTCGACATCCAAAACATCTGTTTTGACTGATATGAAGGGGTTTTCCTGTCCTGCAGGGGCTGTATTGGCAAGATCACTGCTGGCTGGCTGGTTCTTCTGCTGCTCCATCGGCTCGGGTAAATCAACCGCGCTGGCAGAGCGTTCTGCAGGTGAGCCTGGTACTGCTGGTGTGTCAGACTGTGCCTGTGTTTGGGCTTGTGGCGCCACCGCCTGGGGCGCAGACCCATAATCTTTCTGCCACTGGACCCAGATCATATAGCCCAGGAACGCCAGGCCGACGATCAGTACCGGTCTTAGATTTCCCATCTGTGTTTATCCTTCAAACTGATTTTCCAGCCGTGACCAGTGGCCCTGCAGGGAACGGAATAGCTGCCTGTTGCATATGGTGGCGGTCTCCCGCCTGGGCAAGACCACGATATCGAGACAAACATTGTCCGCCGGTTTTCGACACCGGAAACTTTCTCTTACCACTCGCTTTATCCTGTTGCGGCCCACAGCGCGTTTATCAATCTGGCGCGAAACCGCCATGCCCAAACGCGAGTTTTCCTCATGGTTTATACGAGCCAGGATCTTGAAACACTGATCCGAAGAGACGAAGGGTTTTTTGAAAACCCTTTTAAATTCAATGGCTTTTATGAGCTTATGTTTGCTGGTAAACACCGCCCCGTCAGACGGCTTTGTTTTCTTGCCAACTGAAATCGCACCAGACATTATTTTTTGCCTCTAGCGATCTGGCTTTTGTTGCGCCTGGGTCTGTCCGGGATCAGGCAGACAGGCGTTTTCTGCCCTTCGCTCTACGGGCTTTGATGATTGACCGGCCGGCACGGGTCGACATACGTGCACGGAACCCGTGTCTGCGCGCTCGCTTTAGGAGGCTTGGTTGGAAAGTACGCTTCATTGCTCTGGTCCTTCAAAATACGTTTCATGTTCCGGCCTGTCACAAATGGCCGACAAAAGAGGGGAATTGTAACTTTTTTGCTGGCTTCAGACAAGACTCCCCGATCGCTTCTTTATTCTGATGGTCAAGTTATCCACAGCGGGTTAGACTTAGCCGTTCAGGGCCGCAGACTATGCTCTTCGGCTAAAAAGAGAACAAGCAACATAAAAATCCCGGAATGCCCCAAACAAACTGGCAAACCTGCTTGAAACATCTGGAGCGAGAGCTACCGGCAGAAGACTTCAACACCTGGATCCGGCCTTTGCAAACCAAGGCTTCCAAGGGTCGGACGGTGTTATTGGCTCCCAACGAATACGTTCGTGACTATATTTCACTGAACCATCTGGAGCGAATCCGCGATATTTTTGAACACCTGGGCTCATCGAGGGACTCTGTTGTAGTTGATGTCAACCGGCTAAACAGTCCCGCGTCTACCACCAGCAAGGCCGCGCCCCGTCAAATCCGGGTGCATACCGGGCTTGACCATCGCTACCGTTTCAAAAATTTTGTTCAGGGTAAATCCAACGAGCTCGCTTATGCCGCAGCTCAACAAGTCGCCAAGAAACCCGGGGTTGCCTACAACCCACTGGTCATTTACGGCAGTACGGGTCTCGGCAAGACCCACTTGCTTCATGCTGCCGGAAATCTGCTGCACAAGAGGAACCAGGAATCAAAAATAATATATCTTGGCTCCGAACAATTTGTCAGCGAGATGATCAGTGCTCTGCGGGGTAGTCGGATAGAGTCCTTCAAGCAACACTACCGCACTGCCGATGCCCTGCTTATAGATGATGTTCAGTTCTTTGCCGGAAAAGACCGCACCCAGGAGGAATTTTTCCATACTTTCAATGCCTTGCTGGATAGTCAGCAACAAATAATCTTAACTTGTGACCGCTACCCCAAGGAAGTGGACGGCATTGAGGCGCGCTTACGATCCCGTTTTGGCTGGGGGTTGACGGTGTCGATTGAACCACCTGATTTCGAAACCCGGGTCGCCATCCTGATGAACAAGGCGCAAGAGCGGGGGGTTCTCCTTGAGGAGTCGGTCGCATACCTTATTGCGCGCCGGGTTCGCTCTCACGTCAGAGACCTGGAGGGCGCCCTCAATACGCTTTTTGCCAACGCCCGGTTTGCCGGGAGGCCCATTACAGAGGGGTTTACGCAGGAAGTACTTCGGGATTTGTTTCATGTACATGACCGCTTAATAACCATTGAAAACATTCAAAAAGCGGTATGCGAGTATTACAAGCTGCGTGTTACCGACCTGTTGTCACGAAGACGCCCCAGAACCATTGCTCGCCCCAGGCAGGTTGCCATGGCGCTATGCAAAGAGTTGACGGAACACAGCCTGCCGGAAATCGGTGACGCCTTTGGTGGTCGCGACCATACCACTGTGCTGCATGCTTGTCGTAAAATTGAGGAGCTCTGCGAAACGGACGGTAGAATTCGGGATGACAAGGCAAAACTGCTGCGCTTGTTGACTGCATAATCAGGCGATAGCGCATAACATTGTGTCTAAACCCGAGAACAAATTGTGGATAAACGTTGTATATCTTTTGAGGCTCTTTTTATCCACAGGCTGTAAACAGGCTGTTAGCCTTGCTATGCTATATTTGTTGCGAGGTAAGGCTATGAATTTCAAGATGATTTAAAGGTTATATAGATACCCACAGGGCTTACTACTATTACAGTTTAATTAAGTAAATATATATTAATAATCATTAACAGGAAGACGGTTATGAAATTCAGCATCCAACAAGAAGATCTTCTTCAACCCATTAGTCAGGTTGTTGGGGTGGTTGAGCGTAGACAGACGCTACCTGTCCTGGCCAACTTCCTGGTATCAGCCCAGGGTAAACGCCTGTCTATCACAGGCACTGACATGGAGGTTGAACTCATCGCTTCTGTAAACGCTGATATTCAGACAGAAGGCGAGATCACAGTACCGGCCAGAAAACTGGTTGACATTGTCCGGAAACTACCCGAAAGCGTGAATATCACAGCTGTACTTGAGGGTGATAAATTAATGATTTCATCCGGGCGAGGTCGTTATACACTGGCCACCCTACCCGCCACTGAATTTCCTGCTACAGATCAGGTTGAAACACTAGAAACCGTTAAAATACAAGAAGTTGAATTAAAAAAATTAATAGATAAAACATCGTTTTCGATGGCAAACCAGGATGTTCGCTACTACCTGAATGGCCTGTTGTTTGAGTTTCATGACGGGACTTTGACAACGGTAGCAACCGACGGTCATCGCCTGGCGGTTTGTGACCTGGTAAACGACCTTGGCGTAGCCCAGGACCGGCAAATGATTGTTCCAAGAAAAGGTGTTCTGGAACTCTCAAGAATGCTGTCAGAAAGCGAAGAACAGGTTGAATTGGCGCTGGGTAAAAACCATATTCGACTGGTAAAAGGAAGCATGGTATTTACTTCCAAGTTGATTGATGGCCGCTTTCCTGACTACCAGGCTGTCATCCCCAAAGGAACGGACCGGCACATCAAAATTCATCGGGCAAGTTTTATGCTGGCGCTTCAACGGGCAGCCATCCTTTCCAATGAAAAATACAAGGGTGTCCGCCTGGAAGCATCCGGCGACGCTGTTAAAATTGTCGCTCATAATCCCCAGCATGAGGAAGCGGTCGAGGAGCTGGAAGCCGAGTTGAATTTTGATCAGGTGGCGATAGGTTTCAATGTCACTTATTTGCTTGATGCCTTAAGCGCTATTGAAGGAGACACGGTTGTTATGGCGCTGAAAGACGCCAACAGTAGCTGTCTCATCTCAAGCGAGGCCGGTGGCAGGGACAAGCACGTAGTGATGCCCCTGAAACTCTGAGGTTTGTTAATGGCAAGCCTTTGTTAATTAAATCATTACAGATAGATAACATCAGAAATTTGGCGCGGGTTGATATTGAGCCGGACCCAGGTCTAAATATATTGTTTGGCGCAAACGGCGCCGGAAAAACCAGTGTTCTCGAGTCTTTGGTTGTGCTTTCCCGCGGAAGATCCTTCAGAACCAACCAGGCTAACGAACTGATCGGACCCGAAGGGAATACTTTTCGGGTGTTTGCTGAGACATTGAATTACTCGCAAAAAACAACACGTATGGGCCTGGAGCGCTCAGGCAAACACTGGCGCGCCAGGAAAAATGGCGAAGATCTCTCACAACTCAGTCAACTGACCCGTGATCTACCCCTGGTGTTGATGGAGCCAAACAGCCATTTGTTGGTAAGTGGCCCACCGGAAGTTCGAAGAAAGTACCTGGATTGGGGTATGTTTCACGTGGAACAAGAGTTTCTTGACACCTGGCGACGCTTTTCGAAAATACTTAAACAGAGGAATGCTGCACTTCGTTTCAGGCAGGAAAACGTGCTGGAAAGCATTGATGCTGTGTTTTCGGACCTTGGTACGAGACTGGGGCAACTCAGGCGCTTACATTCAGAGGCAATATCGGAAAGAGTTCAGGGCATTCTCGGGGATTTGGGTTCAAATCTGGAGACTATCCGGTTTGAATATCAAGACGGCTGGACGAAGGAGACTTTACAGGAATCATTACACGCAGGCCGGGAAGGGGACTTACTCCGCGGCTCAACCGGTTCTGGTCCACACCGGGCTGATATAGCACTTTTCTACGAAGAATCAACGGCTCGCAGCGTTCTGTCACGCGGCGAACAAAAACTTCTTTCGGCAGCCCTGTTGTTATCACAGGTAGAGATACTGGCAGAACAGGGCGAAAAGCCAGTGGTGCTGCTGGATGACCTGGCGTCTGAGTTCGACCAGGATCACTATGAGAGCGTGTTATCCAGAGCATTGAAGGGTGGGGGCCAGGTTTGGGTCTCAGGTACACGCATAAACAGGGTGGATACAGATCATAAGGTGTTCCACGTGGAACATGGCCTGGTTCAGGAAATGGTATAATCAAAAATTGGTACTATCGCTTATTAGCACCCTTTTTCATTAGCTAAAAACCCTATCGGAGGGTTGATAAATCCCATGAGCAAAACAGATTACGATTCCTCGAACATTAAGGTGCTCAAAGGCCTTGATGCAGTAAGAAAGCGGCCCGGAATGTACATTGGGGATACCGATGATGGGACCGGCCTGCATCATATGGTGTTTGAGGTGGTGGATAACTCGATAGATGAGGCCCTGGCAGGGCATTGTGATGCAATCCAGGTCACCATACATGAAGATGCCGCACTGAGCGTCAAGGATAATGGTCGAGGCATTCCTGTAGATATGCATGAAGAGGAAGGGGTTTCTGCTGCTGAAGTAATCATGACGGTGCTTCATGCGGGCGGTAAGTTTGATGATAATTCATACAAAGTGTCAGGTGGTTTGCACGGAGTTGGTGTATCTGTTGTAAATGCCTTGTCAGAAGATCTGGAGTTGCGCATAAAACGTGATGGACACGTTTGGAGACAGACGTATCACATGGGGGTACCGGAACACGATCTGACAAAGACGGGTGACAGCGACGAAACCGGTACGAAGATATACTTCAGGCCAAGCCCGGAAGTGTTTACTGACCTTGTTTTCCATTATGACATTCTGGCTAAGCGCCTGAGAGAACTTAGTTTTCTTAATTCCGGTGTGCGCATCGAGTTGCTTGACGAGCGAACCGGAAAATCCGATATCTTTGAATATAAAGGCGGAATAAAGTCTTTTGTGGAACATCTGGGGCGCAATAAAAACCCTCTTCATCCTACCGTAATGTATGTTTCGGACGAAGCGAATGACATTACTGTTGAGGTAGCGATGCAGTGGACGGATGCCTACCAGGAAACGGTGTTCTGTTTTACCAACAATATCCCACAGAAGGACGGCGGCGCGCATCTGGCGGGGTTCCGCGCTGCGTTGACACGCACAATCAATAATTACATAGAAGAATCCGGAATCTCCCGTAAGGACAAGGTTTCCACTACGGGTGACGATGCGCGCGAAGGTTTGATAGCCGTTCTCTCTGTGAAGGTACCCGACCCCAAGTTTTCATCTCAAACCAAGGACAAACTTGTTTCCTCGGAGGTCAAGCCGGTGGTTGAGTCTTCCGTTGGGGGGAACCTGAAGGACTTTTTGCTGGAAAACCCGGCTGAAGCCAAGACCATCACCGCAAAAGTCGTCGAGGCGGCGCGGGCACGAGAAGCGGCGCGAAAGGCCCGCGAAATGACTCGCCGAAAAGGCGTTCTCGACATTGCTGGTTTACCCGGTAAGTTAGCGGATTGTCAGGAAAAAGACCCAGCGTTATCAGAAATATTCCTGGTTGAGGGTGACTCCGCCGGGGGTTCCGCCAAGCAGGGAAGAAATCGCAAATACCAAGCGATTCTTCCATTGAAAGGTAAAATTTTAAACGTGGAAAAAGCACGTTTTGACAAAATGATCTCATCCGCTGAGGTTGGAACCCTGATTACGGCACTGGGTTGTGGGATTGGTCGGGATGAGTTCGATGTTGAAAAACTTCGTTATCACCGGATTATCATTATGACGGATGCCGATGTTGACGGCTCCCATATACGTACCCTGTTGCTCACGTTCTTTTATCGCCAGATGCCGGAACTCATTGAAAGGGGCCACATCTATATCGGCCAACCGCCTTTATATAAAATCAAGCAGGGTAAACAGGAGCACTATTTAAAAGACGATGCAGAACTCAATGATTACTTGATGGCCAGGGCCCTGGACGATGCCTCTCTGGTCTTTGACCCGGAAGCGCCGCCGTTGAGAGGTGAGGGCCTGGAACAGTTAATGCGGGATTACTTGACGGTATACCTGACCAACACTCGGCTGGCGCAGCGGTATGATCCGATGTTTTTAGAGCAATTAGTTGATATTAAAGCATTTTCTAACGATTGGGATCGGTCGGAAATGGAAGCCTGGTGTAAGGAAATGACAGCTCGCCTGGGGGCTAAAAGCCCGCCAAGCGTCCGATACGGTTTGCAAGTCACTCAGGGTGAAGAGGGCAACGAATTGTTGTTCAGCAAGACCACGCACGGTGTGACGGAAGAGAAGCCCATTAAGGCGCACTTTTTCAAAGGGCCGGAGTACCGCCTGATAGGAAAATTGGCCAACACCCTGCATGGCTTGATCCAGGATGGCGCCGTTGTGAGCCGCGGAAAATTTCAACAGGAAATCGTATCTTTCAAGCAGGCTTATGACTGGTTGATGGCGGAAAGCCGCAAGGGCCGAAGTATTCAGCGGTTCAAAGGTCTTGGAGAAATGAACCCTGAACAGCTTTGGGATACAACCGTGAACCCGGAAACCAGGCGTCTGCTTCAGGTTACGATTGAAGACGCAGTCGCAGCCGACCAGATATTCACCACCCTGATGGGTGATGAGGTGGAGCCGCGCCGGGAGTTCATCGAAAAGAACGCGTTGGATGTCACCAACCTGGATGTTTGAAGAGCTGGGCTGGTCTTCAACCGAGAACAGAAAGGTCTGCTATACGGTCGAACAGGGCTTTGAGATTTGCCAGCAATGATAAACGATTGACCCTTAGAGCGGCATTGTCGTCCATAACCATCACCGCATCGAAAAACGCATCAACCGGTTTTCTCAGACCGGCCAAAAGCTTCAGGCTGGTCGCGTAGTCACCTTTTTCTACCAGCGGATAGATTTGCTCATCAAGGTTTGAAATTTCTTCGAAAAGAAGCCTTTCTTCGTCTAATATCAGCAGATTTGCGTCGATCGTCTTAGATGTTTTTTCATCGGACTTGCGTAGAATATTGCTGATTCTCTTATTGGCAGCGGCCAGGCTAGCCGCATCTTCCTGGCCCATAAATTCAGAAAGAGCTTTTAATCGTCTGTCCAGATCGGGCAGGGTGCCCCAGTCAGAAGCGACTACCGCGCTGATCAATTCCGCCCCGTGACCCTGGTCCCGGTAATAGTTTCTCAACCGGTCAACTACAAAGTCACGTATCTCAAGCAACAATTCAGGGCTCACTTGCAATTGATCTGCAAGCTGGCCTGAAGCCATCGCCAGAAGGCGGTTCAATGGTATATCCAGGTCAGCTTCGATGAGTATTCTGACCAGGCCCAAAGCGGATCTTCTAAGGGCAAAAGGATCCTTGTTACCACTGGGGCGCAGACCGGCGGCAAAAATACCAACCAGGGTATCGATACGATCAGAAATACTGACAACCTTTCCGCAGGCAGAGGCAGGGATTTCATCACCGGCAAAACGAGGAGCATAATGCTCGGCGATGGCCGCGGCCACCTCAAGCGGTTCGCCGGATGACAGGGCGTAGTGCTGCCCCATGGTACCCTGAAGCTCAGGAAATTCGCCCACCATGAGGGTCATCAGATCACATTTTGCGAGCCTGGCTGCCCGGGAAGCAATCTCAATATCCAGAGAAAGATCTTCGGCTATTTTCTTCGATAAAATAGATATTCTTCTGGATTTGTCACCAATTGTTCCAATCTTTTTTTGAAAAACAACCCGATCCAGGAGCGGTAAATAGGCGTCCAGGTTCCGCTTTTTGTCCTGCTCAAGGAAAAAGCGGGCATCTGCCAGCCGGGGTCTGATGACACGTTCATATCCCTCCCTAACGGAAGGGGTGTGAGTGCTTTCAATATTGGAAATTGCAATGAAACGGTTGCTTACTCGATCTGGATTGTTTTCATCCAGCACGGGAAAGAATTTTTGGTGATCCTGCATGCTGGCAATAAGCGCCTCGTGAGGAACCTCGAGAAATGCTTCTTCGAACGTACAGCTCACGGCAACCGGCCATTCAACCAGGTTGTTGACTTCATTCAACAGCGAACTGTCGATGTGAACGTGGGGGTTGGACTGTTCAAGCGCTTCTCGAATGGTTGATATGCGAACGTCCTGGTTGGCGAGGACATAAGCGCTTTGAAGAACCCGTTCATAGTCAGAACTATGTGGCAGTTCATGCGGTCCAGGCGAATGAACACGGTGTCCCATGGTGAGGTTCGACGCTGTCTGGCCAAGCAACGCACCCTCGATGAC
>Ga0209013_10006033_pt1 | contig 10337 bp, 5 predicted proteins | sample Cruoilmetagenom2_FD_187291 | JGI IMG/M metagenome (GOLD analysis project Ga0209013, IMG submission 187291) | Oil polluted marine microbial communities from Coal Oil Point, Santa Barbara, California, USA - Sample 2 (SPAdes) (version 2) | ecosystem: Environmental > Aquatic > Marine > Oil seeps ...
CGTAGTGGTCACCTGGGATAACAGGCGTCTAATTATTCCCAATTCCATTATCAGTGAAGAAGCTATCATAAACTGGTCAATTGAAGACCCCACCGTAATATGGCCTGTGAACATCGGCATTAGTTATGATTCTAATATCGACCTGGCCCGGGCCATCATGGAAGATGAAGCCAGGGATCATCCCAATGTCATGGACCACTACGAAGTCAGCCGGATACACCATGAGGTGGTACAAGGCAGTGAAATCAAAGTCCTGCTAACAGAACTGGGTGATTTTGCAGTAAACCTCAGGTTGATGATCTGGGTACGTGACAGAAGCCTTGCTTATTTTACAGGCTGCGAATTAATGGAATCCATCAAGAAACGATTCGATGTAGAAGGTATAGAAATTCCCTTCCCGTACCGCACGATCCTGTATAAAAAAGATATGCACCCCTATGCTGTACCAAAGCAGGAAGATGAGGGCCAGGGAACCGGTGTAGTTACAGGTGCAAATGCAGGTGGACTGCATTTCCAGGAAACCAGTGAACAGTCCGATGATCCGGACGAATAGTAAAAGTGTGCTAAATGTGTATCTACTTCAAATCCAAGGGTAATTTATAACTATTCAGTCGTGTCTGTCGTGTCCGTATTTGAGGTGCACTCCAACGACCTCAACTCGTGACAATGATACAGGAAATAGAAAACACTGAACTTGCACAGGACAGGGTCAAGGACTATTACGAACTTAAAGGATACCTGCTGATTGGATTGAAAAGAGGCTCTGGGGCATAACAATCAGGCAGGATTTGACAGATGAATGGAAATTTAGGGACATTCAAGAGCAAAAAGATTTTGCGATATTCACGAATGAGATATCAAAAGCAACATTTGGCAAAACAGTCGGTGAATATAAAAAATTCAAAAGCTTAAAAAGAAACAACCAGAACCTTAGAGACCATATGACTGACTGGGAGTTAATCCTTGCAATGGTTGGCGAAAAAGCAATCACAGATATCACAATCTCAAAAGATTCGTAGGGATTCAATGAATGCAAAGATTCTGCTCTTGAAGGTGGTACTACCAGAAAGAATACACGGAAAGAAATAGAGCAAAAAACAGGAAAATCTATTGTTTCAAATGAGAATTATCTTCACGCAACTGAAAAGAAATTAAATAAACAAATCAAGGATTAATCAATCATAATTATAACTGGAAAGCGAGATTAAATGATTGGTATACAAACTCTACGACCTGACCCCCCTAAGAGATAATTATGTTTCGAGGAGTTCAATAATGGAGAATTAGATGGATTCAGCAAACATAATTAATTAGATTACTTTCACCCTGCTCACCTAGCCCTTTTAATCCCTGGCAACCACTTAACACTATAAGATTATCCCCACAGGTGGAATTACATGAACTCAAATGATGCACTCGTAGTTTTTGAAGGTGCTAAAATAAGAAGACTCTGGCACGATGAACAATGGTATTTCTCAGTTGTTGATATAGTGGGAGTTTAAACAGATAGTTCCATACCCAGAAGATATTGGTCAGATTTAAAAATCAAGCTTGATGAAGAAGGATTCCAGTTGTACGAGATTATCGTACAACTGAAACTGCCATCATCCAATGGCAAATACTACAACACAGATTGCGCAAATACAGAGTCCATGTTCAGGATAATCCAGTCTATCCCCTCGTCCAGGGTGGAGTCGCTCAAGCGCTGGTTGGCACAGGTGGGCAAAGTTTGAAATTACCATTAAATTTGAAATGGATACCTAAATCCTCTTAAAGAGCTTATCCAGGTCTGGCCTGCTAAAAGTAACCACGGTTGGCCTGCCGTGCGGGCATGTATGCGGATTTTTTGTACTGTACAATTGGGCCACCAGATTTTCCATCTGCTCCCGGGTCAGTGCGGCCCCGGCCTTGATAGCACCCCTGCATGCAGTGCTCATGTACACCCGTTCAGATATACCGGTCCCGTCCCTGACCCTGCCGCCGGATAATATATCGCTTATAATATCATGTACCACGCCAGTATCTTCCAGCTTCCCCAGGATGTGAGGCACTGCAGTCACAGCAAAAGAATCGGGACCGAACTCTGAAATAACAAAACCTGCCGCCACAAGATGTGGTAAATAGTCTTTTATCATCACCTTTTCCTTTGAATTCAGCTCAAGATTAACAGGCGTTATTAATTCCTGCACTCTCCTTCCCCTATCACCTGATTCCAGCACCTGTTCGTACAAGATGCGCTCATGGGCCGCATGCTGGTCGATCAATACCAACCCGTCCCCGCTCCAGGCCACAATATAAACATAATCTACCTGGCCCAGTATCTGCAACTCAAGGTACGGCCCTGTTTTTGTTACTTCATGAGTCTGCGCCAGATACCTGTCCGTACGGGTAAGCCTGCGCTGTGTATCTGCAACAGGCACCTTGAATTCTGTCTGTATCTCACGGATGTCCTGGACTTCGGTTGAAGGGGCGGGATATAGTTTCGTTTGGGTTACTGTCTCCTTTGTCCCAGGCACCAGTTCAGTTTCGGATAGTATAGAACCCACAGCTTCTGACACAGCATTCGTAAGAGAAAGTTCATTGCCGAACCTCACATGCTGCTTTGTGGGATGTACATTTACATCCACTTCCGATGTATCCAGCCTGATATTAAGCAAGGCCACCGGATACCTGCCCTTCGGCAGCATGGTATAATATCCCAGGCGTATAGCGTCGCTTATTATCTTTGACCTGACCACCCGGCCATTTATGAAAAACACCTGATGGTCCTTATCACTCCTTGTAAATCCTGGTTTTGAGACATATCCCGATATTTGCACAAGGTCATTTGTGAATTTTACTGGTATCAGTTCCCTGGCAATACCTGGCCCGTAAATATGCACAATAGTATCAAACAGGTTACCAGATGCAGGGGAGTGAAACAATTCCCTGCCATCGTGGGAAAGATAAAATGATATATCGCTGTGTCCCAATGCATTCCTGGTGACCACGTCCACGATATGTGCCAGTTCGCTTCGTCCCTTTTTCAAGAATTTCCTGCGCGCAGGTGTGTTAAAGAACAGGTCTTCCACCACAATGGACGTACCATCGGCCGCCCCCGCATCACCCATACTCTCAACCTCGCCGCCGTGCACCACAACACAAGTGCCGGCAACTTCACCGGGACGTTTGGTGATGATCTCCACCTTTGACACGGCAGTAATGGATGACAGGGCCTCGCCCCTGAACCCCAGGGTCAGCACCATTTCAATATCATGGGCGTCCCTTATCTTGCTTGTGGCGTGTTTTAAAAACGCGATGGACACATCCTCACGACTTATCCCGCTACCGTTATCAGTGACCTTGATGGACTTGATGCCGCCGCCCGTAACCTCTATCCTGATGTCAGTGGCACCGGCATCGATCGAGTTTTCGACAAGTTCCTTAATAACAGAGGCCGGGCGCTCGATCACCTCACCCGCCGCTATCTTATTTATGGTAGCCTCATCAAGGACATGTATCTTATTTATGGTAGCCTCATCAGGAACCTGTATCTTACTCACTGCCACCATCTCCACCAGCCTGTTTTTTCAGTTCATGTAATTTGTTAAGTGCTTCCAGTGGCGTCATCCCGTCAATATTTAATTCTTTCAGGGTCTCGACAACCGGGTTGGGCTGCAGGGCTTCACTGCTGTCCGGGTCGAACAGCATCAACTGGGTGTAAGTTGCACTGCTCTTTCCTTTATGTCCCAGGCTTTCGCTCTCGACTTCACTTAGTACTTCTTTGGCTCTCTGGGTCACCTTCAGGGGCACTCCGGCCAGACGTGCCACATGGATGCCATAACTTTTATCAGTAGCCCCGGGTACGATCTTGCGCAAAAAGACCAGGTCATGTCCCTCTTCCTTTACAGCAATGTGATAATTCCTGACCCGCTTTAGGCTTCCTTCCAGGCTTGTCAGTTGGTGGTAATGTGTGGCGAACAAGGACCGCACTCCCACCCGGCCCCTGTTGTGGATGAACTCTACTACAGCCCTGGCGATGCTGTACCCGTCAAAGGTACTGGTACCCCGACCTATCTCATCCAGCAGGATCAGGCTTTTTGGGGTTGCATTATTCAGGATGTTTGCCAGTTCTACCATCTCTATCATGAAGGTACTCTGCCCGCTTGCCAGGTCATCGAATGCACCTACCCTTGTGAACACCCGATCAACGATACCGACGGACGCATATGATGCAGGTACAAAACATCCTGCCTGTGTCATGACAACGATGAGGGCAGTCTGCCGCATATAGGTGGATTTACCTGCCATGTTGGGACCTGTGATCAGCAGGAACTGGTCGCTGTTACAATCCATATGGGTATCGTTAGGCACGAACCCGCCAGGGACAGAATTCTCTACTACCGGATGGCGTCCGTCCCGTACCAGGATCTCGCAGCTGTCATTTATCTCAGGCCTGACATATTTGTTGTTCACTGCTGCTTCTGCCATTGTAATGATGACGTCCAGTTCGGCTATTAGCCGGGCTGTCTCCTGGAGTCCGGCGGCCTGCTGTGCTACTTGCTTTGTGATCTGGGTAAACAGTTCGTATTCAAGCGCCACTCGTTTGTCGTTGGCTGAAAGTATTATTGACTCCTTTTCCTTCAGTTCAGGTGTGTAGAACCGCTCGGCATTGGTCATGGTCTGCTTCCTGATATATTCATCAGGCACCTGGGACTGGTTGGCCTTTGTTACTTCAATGAAGTATCCGAACACTTTGTTGTATCCCACCTTCAGCGACTTAATGCCTGTACGCTCCCGTTCCTGCTGCTGCAGTTTGGCCACCCACTCCTTGCCGTGTGCACTCATGTCGTTCAGCTCGTCCAGTTCGGGCTTGTATCCTGCCTTTATCATACCGCCCTCGCGCACAGTGACAGGCGGCTCGTCCACTATTGAGCGCTCAAGCAGGTCGGTGAGCTCAGCGAAATCGTTGAGTGAGTTGCTTATGGATGAAAGTATGCCTGAGCTGATACCTGCTCCATGAAGTGCCGATTTTATCAGGGGCATGGCCCCCAGTGAAGTGCGCATTGCCACCAGGTCCCTGGCATTGGCATTGCCGTAGACTATGCGTCCGGTAAGCCTCTCAATGTCGCGTATACCTTTTAGGATTGCACGCAGGTCATAGCGCAGCAGGGTGTTTTTAGACATTTCTCCTACACTGTCCAGTCGCCGGTTAATATCATTTACCGATATAAGTGGTTGGAGCAGCCATTTTTGCAGCCGCCTGGAACCCATGGGTGTACTGGTGTTGTCCAGTACTTTTAGCAGCGTGGAGTTTGTACCTCCGTCGCGCACGTTCTTGACCAGTTCCAGATTGCGTAGTGTAATGGCGTCCAGTACCATGAACTGGTTTTCAAAGTACGTCCTTGGGGTCTGGATGTGGTCCAGTTCCCTCATCTGGGTATTCCTGGCATAGGCGAGTGCGGCACCTGCGGCCGTAGTGGCAGCGCTCAGGTCCTGGAGTCCCATTCCCTCCAGGGTGGCTGCGTGAAAATGGTCCAGCAGGCGGCACCTGGCTGTGCTTGGTTCAAAGGCGTCTTCCTCGTATTGATGAATGATGAGTTTCAGGTTATCTTCCAGCCTGGCTGCAAGTTCGCTCTTGCTGTACAGTTCAGGTGGCATGATGCATTCGGCAGGTCGCATCCTGACCGCTTCACTTACAACAGCGTCATAGGGTGCTTTGTCTTCCACCTGTGTGGTCATGAACTCGCCTGTGGAGATGTCTAAAAATGATATGCCTAATTGGGCATCATGGCGGGCCACAGCCATCAGGTAGTTGCTGCCCGAATCAGAGAACATGGATGAGTCCATGGCTGTACCTGGTGTGACCACCCTGACCACGCCACGCTTGACCACACCTTTGGCTTGTTTCGGGTCTTCAAGTTGTTCGCATATGGCAACTTTGTAGCCTTTCTTTATCAGCCGGGGCAGGTATGAGTCGATGGTATGGTATGGTATGCCTGCCAGGGGCATCTTTTCGCCTTCTTTGTCCTTGCCCCTGGTGGTGAGGGTTATATCCAGTTCCTTGGCCATGGTGGCAGCGTCTTCACCGAATGATTCGTAGAAGTCGCCCATCCGGAACATTATGAGGGCATCGGGATGCTGCTGCTTGGCGTCGTAGTACTGTTGCATGGCAGGGCTGAGTTTTTGCATGGGGTGGACTCCGGTCGGGATGGTGGTTGTATGTGGGGTATGTATTGGTGCGGGAGGTATTTTTGTTTTGGGGTTTTGGGATGGATGGAATCTGATATTTTGATTTGATATAAGTATAACAATATTGTTATATAACAAAAATGATATATAACAATATTGTTATACATCATCAATTAGAGATAATAAATATGATACCAGTTGGCAATCCGGCAGTAGGAAATGATTTTATTGACCGTGAGACAGAGATTTCACTAATTCTCTCCACATTAGAGAAAGATAGTATTCTTCTAATCGCCCCGCGAAGATTTGGAAAGACCTCGATTATGAGGAAGCTGGAAAAAGAACTGTTAGATGCGGATGAAATATGTGTATTTCTCGAAGTAGAAGACGTGAATTCCCCACATCGTTTTATTTCTGAAATAGTAATGGCTCTGATTGAAAATGAAAAAATTGAGCAAAGAACAAAACTGATTCCTGCTTTTAAAAATGGTTTTCAATGGTTCAAGGATAATATTGAAGAAATTGGAATATCAGTGTTTAAAGCTAAATTAAGGACTAACATTAAAAATGATTTAAAAGAAAATTGGATTGATAAATCCACACAGATATTTGATATAATCAATGAAGTGGATTCAAAAATTTGCTTCATAGTAGATGAATTCCCCATATCAATTGAAAAAATGGACCAAAGTGATGCAAAAGATTTTTTACATTGGTTCCGAAAGCTCCGCCAGGTGTCTCCAAACCTGAAATTTATTGCCGGTGGTTCAGTTAGTATGGATCGTGTCGTAAGGAATGTGGGTGGAACAAGCGTTATTAACGATTTTAAGAGGGTTCGTGTAGATGGCTTCCAAAAACAGATAGCACTTGATCTCATTGAAAAGGTTTTCCAGGAAGAAGGGTGGACCTACACACCATCATACGGTGAAAAAATATTAGGTTGTATTGGAGAGACCTATATACCTTATTTTATTGCGATTATGCTAAGCACCATAAAAGAAGAATACATTTTGAGGGATGGAGAAATTAACGCTGAATCGATAGAGAAAATATATAATTTCCGTATTCTTGGCAATGAAGGAAAACACTATTTTGAGCATTATTCCCAGAGGTTGAGAATTTTTTATAGTGATATGGAAGAAAAAGCTGCAAGAGCTATATTGAAAAGCGTCTGCATGTTGATTTTTATCCTGTTGACATTGCCTTTGGGATTTTCAAACAGGAAACGGCAATCGATGATTACGAACAGTTCATGGATTTAATAGCTGATCTAAGTAATGACTTTTACCTGGAGCACGATCCTGAAAATGGACTCAAGTTCTATTCTAAAATGCTGCAGGACTGGTGGAGGATATATCATGGCGATGTCTAGTGATATTATCTTCTATAGATATTCACCTGAGAATATGTCTGAAGACATTTTACGCAAACTTTTTGTAGGCAGGGAAAAGCTGCTTGAAAGCTTGGTGACGGAAATCGGGAATGCTGCAAAGAATAAGACACCCAGGTTTTATCTGGTGGTAGGACCAAGGGGAATTGGAAAATCCCACTTTTTGACTCTATTATATTATGAAATTGAACATAAATTTCCCTCGTTATTAATTCCGGTAAAACTGGCCGAAGAGGAATATTCTGTCTATCGTGCATCCGATCTTTTCGTGAGGATTTTAGAGGAATATTCTGAGAAGTATTCAAAGGGAACTCAAGAGGACATTTCTGATATCTTATCTTTGGAACAAGAAGATGAAATCCTGTATGCTACAGTGGAAAAACTAAAACAGATATCAAAACAGGATGGGAAGAGATTTATTATTTTTGTCGAAAATCTACACGAGCTATTTAAGCAGTTGGAAAAAGAAGAACTTCAGAAATTAAGATCGATATTCCAGAAAAAGGATATTTTTTCTTTAGTTGCCACGGCTCCGTTGATATTTCCTTTTTTGTCAGGACATGATGAACCTTTTTATAATTTTTTCCAGATCCAGCACCTTAAGGAGTTTTCGTATCATGAGATCAAGGAGTTGATGCAAAAAATTGCTGAAACTGAAAATGGCGAGGAATTTTTAGAAAAATTCGAACAATACGAAGAAAGGATACACGGAATGTTGCACCTTACAGGAGGCAGCCCCAGACTTGTATTCCTTTTTTATGATATGATAACTGGTGGAGAAATCGAGAACGTTGAGAAGGCATTTTTCAAGGTCATAGATGAACACACACCATTATATCAAGAGATATTTCAGATGTTAACTGGACAGCAGAGAAGAATATTTGATGTTCTGATCTCTTTTGGGGAAACTGCCACACCCAAACAGATTTCTGAAAAAGCAAGGATCAAACTCCAGACTGTTAATACGCAGCTAAGGAGACTGGAAACCGATGGTTATGTGATATCACGGCCAATGGGAAGACACACTAAGTATGAAGTAAGAGAGAGGCTTTTCAGGCTCTGGCGGGAGATGCGACAACCATTTGGGAGAAAAAGAGTATCTATTCTTTTAGATTTCTTACAGTTATGGTATACTGCTGACGAACGGAAAGAGCTTTTCAAAATAAAATTTGAGCTTCTTGAAGCGGGTGAAAAATCAGTGCTTAAGGAACTATGTTATTATGCTGAAATTCAGCCTCCTGAATTCAAAGCAGACGCTATGCTAAAACTTACACCTAAACTTATAGAATTAGGAGAACGGGATGAAGCCATCTATGAAATTGGCAAACTTAAGAAGACTGCTTTCCAGACCAAGGATAAAGAATTAGATAATAAAATACAGCTTTATGAGGGACAAATACTATTGTCTGAAAATAAATGTGAAGAGGCACTTGAAACTTTTAATGAAGTACTGAAAGTGAAATCAAAAGATGAAGCCGCATTATCTTATAAAGGAATAGCGTTGTGGAATCTTGGGATATTTGAAGAAGCACTTGAAGCTTTCAATATAGTTCTTGAAATCAATCCAAGATATGAAGTAGCACTATATGGCAAGGCTTTTACTTTGTTTATACTTGAAATGTATGAAAAGGCACTTGAAGCTTTCAACTTAATTCATGAAATCAATCCAAAGGATGAAATTGCGCTGTTTAATGTAGGGTCGATGTTGAGGATACTCAAAAGGCATGGAGAAGCACTTGAAGCTTTCAATATGGTTCTTGAAATAAATCCTAAGGATAAAGAGGCACTATTTAGCAAAGGTTTGGTGTTGGGAATACAAGAAAAATATGAAGAGGCACTTAAAGCTTTCAATATGGTTCTTGAAATTAATCCAAAGCATGAAGAATCTCTCAGAAACAAAGCTGTTGCGCTATTGAAATTGGATAGGTATACGGAAGGGCTGGAAGTTGCGAAGGAAACATTAGATGTTGTAACCGAAGAACATTCGAAAATTGATGTTTTGCTTATTATAATTGAAGCCTATATCAATCTCAACAGAAAGATTGAAGCTGCCTTTGAAGTAGAAAAAATATACACTAAAATGGCCGACATGAAGCCGGAATTGATTGGACATTTTGTCGAATGTTGTCTAGTTCTGGCTCTGGAAGAATTGAAAGAAGGCAATCGCGGAAGTGCAGCCAAATTTATCAAAATGGCTTTTGAGAATAGCTCCAAACTGGAAATGGATATAGTCAAAGAATCTACAATAAATTTTATAAAGACTGCAACCTATTCCGGGGAACTACCAGTTATTAAAGCAGCAACAGAGGAAATCTTAGATCAACAAAAAGACGAATTTACAGGACTCATCAGACCCATTACTAAGGCAATAGAGATCATCGAATCAAAGGACCTTAATAAATACTATGACCTGCAAGTCGAAGAAAGGGAGATTGTGGCAGATGTAGTAAAGAAAATCACAAAATCTGATGAGTTGGTGCCGTATGAAATCAAAAGGAAGGACAGTTATTAAAACCGGTGGATATGAAAAAAAAGAAATCTTCCTTGGACATTTTCTCCACATCCCCATGTATCAGTAAGTGGAAAGACTCAACACACCGTTTACACTATTTCAAGTGCTCAATAGGCTCAAAAGATACAGTTCATTGTCTAATGCCCATAAAACTAATTAATATGGGTAACAAAATACCGGCCTTGGGACAAAATTCACTTATACTGCCTTACGTGGCCAATGCGGTACAATGCCATCTATAATCTCAAGATATCCAATTCTCCT
>Ga0209013_10006034_pt1 | contig 10337 bp, 11 predicted proteins | sample Cruoilmetagenom2_FD_187291 | JGI IMG/M metagenome (GOLD analysis project Ga0209013, IMG submission 187291) | Oil polluted marine microbial communities from Coal Oil Point, Santa Barbara, California, USA - Sample 2 (SPAdes) (version 2) | ecosystem: Environmental > Aquatic > Marine > Oil seeps ...
ATGGCACGAACTATAAAAATCTACTAGATCATCATGAGTAGGGTCCTGTTTGTACTCAGTAAGAAAACTATCATTATTCACATTAAGTCCAAATGCTGCATACTCATAACTATCACCCAACATTTGAGATAAACTTACAAAATCTTCCCACCGCTTGGTCTTCTTCTCTTGATACAGACAACCTATTCTTATTTTATCTTTAGATCTTAACTGCCTATCTTCCCACCAATCAAAATCTATACCTTGGTATACTACATTAGATCCTGCACCATAAGAAGCAAGTTGTTGTTGCAATCCTTTAGAATTTACTATATTAATTATATCGTCGTTTCTATAATATTCCTTCAAAAGATATTCAGGATTAGACCACGATTCATGTCCCCTTATATACCACGCTTTTATTGGAACGTCCATCTGTAATGTAGAATCAATATCAACAGCAGCTATATTTATAACCGCATCTAAATCATCGGGAACATATCTAATTGCAGGTTTGTGATCAAACCATTTGAAATTATCAACATTAGTTATAACATCACACCTATGTCCTAAATTATTAAGTACCTCACTACATTTCAAAATAGTTCTAGACCCACCATTATTACCTAACCCACTTGTTAAACCATTAAATGCTAATTTCATCTATCTTACTCCTTAAATATTTGGCTGCATGTACAGTAGTTAAATTCTTTTTGTAATACTCTCTAGGATTATATTTATCCATATTAGATAAAACATACCTAACCATTTCCCAAAAATGTCTCCTATCCGAAATCTCACCTGTTGCACATTGAGTACTAGAATCAACAACACTTTTTATATATTTATCAGACCAAAATTCTACTTCATCTAAAACTACAATCGGAAGTCCACAAGCTATTAGTTCCGGTATAATACGTGGGCAAGAGTCATATGACAACCCAAATAAACCAGTACCTTTAGTAGATGCAACTATACCCATCTTACATTTCTGTATATGTTTAGGTAATTCTGGTTTCAATACTCTGTATGATGTTATATTAGAAGGTTTAGTAAATCTTTTTGTGGGGGATCCTAAATTCAATATCCTCAAATCTTTAGGAGCTGTGGGGTAAATAAAATCATGTCCTTTTCTTGTGGGCTCCCCACTAGCTGGATAGCATATATCATATTCTTTTTCTATGTTATCTAATGGATAAAACAAATTATCTGGCGCTGGTTTAAAAAATATAACAGCTCTAGCTCTTGGAAATTTTTCTTTCACTATTTCCTGCTGTATATGTGAATCAACTAACACTATATCGTAGTCATCAAATCCTGGCTGCGGTAAAAATCTTGTCCCGGCCCCATAATATATTTTAATTGCATTTGGAAATCTTTGTAATACAGAATGATATTGAGGAAATCCGCCACGACAAAATATAACATCAGGCACAAACTTACTTTGGTATGTATCAAATGAAGGCACCCAACGCTCTACAAAGTTAGGAGCAAACAGTTTTGTACGAGTACCACCCCAATACCAAAGTTCACCATAATCATCTTTCTCTAATAGATTATAGAATAAATGAGTCCACATGTCATCTACTTCATCTAATGTATCAAACACTATCTCCTGTGGATCTCTATCTTGAGGTACTTGACCTCTTAACATGAGATATTTCATTATTCCCCTTTTTCAATTCTCGTATACCCAAAAAAATTTAACACTTTCCAATCAACATTATCATTAATCATATCTACTAAATACTGTGTTAACTTAAAATTTCCTTCCGATAAATAAAACTTTTTTTGCTTAGCATTAAAAACTCTAGATTGATCAACTTGATTAGGTATAATTGCAGAACTAGTTTTTAATTCAATACCCAATTCTTTAGATATGTATCTCAAAACTGAGTCTGTATCGCTTATCAAATCCTCATACCTTATAATACACCCTTCCCCATAAATATTCTGAGCTAATGATCTGTAAAATTCTTCGTATCCTCTATATCTATCAGAATAAATTTTGTACTCATTTGATAAATTATCCATACTGAACTGAGACCTTCGATATCTACGAATAGAATAATACCAAGAGTAGGGATTTTTAATTATTATTATAAATTTAATTCTATTACCACGTTTAACTTCAGATACTATATTGGAATAATAATTATATTTTACTTCACCGTCCTCAAAATCGTTATATTTTTCCGGCCATTTTTCAAACCTTTCATTACTAAAAGGGTGGCCGTGCTTCCAACCAAATTCATTAGTAAATATCGTAGCATTTTTAAAATTTGCATAACACAGTGCTTTTAAAAAAGTGGTTCCAGTACGATGCATTCCAAAAATTTTAACATAATTATCTTCAAACTGTTCTTTACTTTTTTTAACTACCCTTTTAAAAGGTACCCTCACCACAGGTGGCTTTTCAATAACGGGCTTTTCTGGCGGTATCCCTACAGTTGGTTTTGGAATTTGTATTTCTTCTGGCTTCGCTTTAAATAATCCGGCTATCCATCTAAAAAATTTTAACATTGGTTTATTCTCCTCTAATCAATTTATTCACAAAATTTTTGCCTCACAGCATCGTAAACAACTTTAGCATCTATTTCCCTACAATCCCACGTCTTACAATCTTTATTCCATCTTCTACCAGCTTGACAAGGACGGCATTTTAAATCATCCCTACCCACAATAGTTGAATATTTATGAAACCTCTTATCATAGTTCTTTTCAACCGAGGTCGCTGTAAAAATTACTACATTAGGAACCCATAACATGTTCGCACAATGGTAAAGCCCACTATCATTACCGAGAAACACTTTGGCATGACCTATTATAGATAAGGTATCAAGTAGTGGTAATCCAGTTCTATCAACAGTACTCGTGATATATTCGTTTTTAGCACCAACAGAACAAACAGTGAATCCAGAATCTACAAGCATTTTTGCAACTAATTCATAGTATGGATAACTCTTAATCTGCCAGTTAGCTGACCCAACAGGATTATACCCATCATGAATTACAACATCAAAAGCCTCAGATATATCCTTATTATATTCACAGTGCCCAGTCCATATAAAATCTTTAGCACCAAGATCTCGAGCTATATCCATATAGATATCCACTTCAGACCTTGTCATACTCAACGGAGTAGGAGTATTCAACAATGGTAATGGTATTCTTTTAATATGATTCAATGTCCAATACGTAGAAACCAATCCTTTATACTGAGAAAAATCTAAATTATTAATTTTTGCGCCAACAATCCATTTATCTACATAAGGTATGACCTTGGGTATATAAAAACTGCCAAAGGCGTGCCAGAAGTCTATTTCGAAGCCTAAGACCTCATTTAAAGTACGTATCACAGGGATAGTTTGAATAACATTCCCAATACCTTCCCCCGTACAAAAAAGTAATTTACCTTTTGACATGCAATGTACCATCCCACTCTTCTAATTTAGGTGAAAACGTCAAGTAATCGTTGTACTGCTTAGTAGCACTCAACTCATACATTTGATTTGCATCTTTTATAATCTCTCTCAAATTAGCTAAACGTTCCTTAAAATTTTGGCCCGGTAACTTACCACCCGGCCGATTTTTGCCGAAATAACCTATATGCTGTTGACGATTTACACCTGGCACTATAACATACTTACCTTCCTCGATGAGAGCAACATCTACTAGTTTATTAATTAAACCAGCTTGTTCATTATGCATGCCTGGCTGATCACGGTATTTATACAACTCATTATCTGCATACTTCGCTGCTAAAGCCATACAAAATTTGTCCCTTGAGTTATAGTTTTTATAATATGTCTCTGTTATACAGTGTGTAATATAATTTTCAAAAAATTCTTTACTTATAAGTGGAGCTAACGCTGCATAGTGGTGGTCTTCAAGAACCTCATTAGCAAGGCCATCATCATTATGATTAAATGCTGACAAAATACTAAAATTCAAATTCATTTTAAGTAATACATCCATATATTGGAAATATGTTTTATGTAAAAGAACATCATCTTCCAAATGTATAACAAAACCATCTGCTATTTTGAAAGCTTGCTTCATACCAAGAAGTATATTCTTTGATAACCCAAACTTCTCTTTACGCATAATTTCTTCTTTTCTAAAAGGATAACTTGCTACTAATTCTAAAACAGATGCCGGAGAATTGTACTCCATTATGAATAAAGTAATTAGATCGCTAGGAAAATTAAAATATTCACGAGCAATCTTTTCATATTCTATAGACAAATAAAGCATTTCCGGACGATTGAAAACTGGCCTCATTATAACATTCATAATTTCCCCCTATAAAGACCTAATAGCCTTTAGCATTCTTTCTCCCATTTTATCCCATGTAAAATTGTCAGTAATATATTGCTTAAGTACTCTACCTTTATTAGCAGCTTCTTCCTGATTTTGATAGATATGCCTCATCAAACTACTAGCTTGTGCACAATCAGGCTCAGCCCACAACTGCTCCCCACTATAAAACGGCGACCAAGGCATACCAAACACCGGTGTCAACATATAATTAACCAAATAACTATGTTCTGGTTTAGCATATTCAGTAACACCGCCCCAACCAGTAACCATAATAGGATTTCCACATGCTCCAGCTTCAAATGGAACCAGCCCAAACCCCTCACCTCTATCTAAATGGGTAAGGCAATCACATGATTTGTGTAGACCTAAAATCTCATCCCTATCAAGCATGTCCCCTATTAAATATATAGGTGGGTATTTTTCCATGGGCATCATCGATTTCAATCTTTTAATAGTTTCTTTGACCGAATTTTTTTCCTCATCAGAAAAACCTTGGCGGTAAGTCTTTAAAACTAAAGCTACATTTTCACCACTGTGAAAAGCATGCCAATAAGATTTAATTAAAGCCATTGGATGTTTTCTTTCAAAAAATTGGAAAATCCCATAAAATTTAAAAGCGCCTGGTTTCACACCTGCAATATCATATGGTTCAATCCCTTCATATTCACCCATATCTATACCATGTGGTACACTAAACACTGGTATATCTACACCAGAATTTTTGTAAACATTGACCCCCCAATCAGACGCTGTCATTACACCATCTACATGAGTGTTAAGCCACTCAGTCCATTTGGGATGTATCTTACTAGTTTCCCAAACAGAGTAACCTACATTGGTTTTACCCGATTCCTTCATCTGTTCATAATGCTCAACAGTCAAATGAATTAAAACCACGTTATAATCAATGGGTTTATCCACTAATGATTTTAATATCCTGCCCGTCTCCCCAAAATCTGAACCTCCCTGCTCAAAAGAGACTGCCTTTATTGTAATAGGTATTCCTAATTTGTGAAGCGCAAGAGCGTACCCCCTAGCAGCTTGAGCGTACCCAGACATATCGAACAACGGCCCAACATACTTTATACCTTGAATCTCCATTATAATTCCTCCGTCTCAATAGCCTTCTTTTTACCTAATTGGCCTATAATATCGTTAACTCCCCCACTAAGATCATCTTGTTCTTGCTTCAAAGACATATAAGCCTTATCAAATAACTTAACCCACATAGGAGCTATGCCCCGCTGCCAATCCATCTCATCGTTAACCCATTTATATGCATTTTCGGCACGGCGTTTCGCTTCTTCGGGATTGTTATAAATATCCACAAGCGTCTCTACAAGACTATCAACATTAACCAACGGTCTAGGCACCTCGTTATCATGCTGAATTACAGTCCAGTGACTTGGGTCTGAACCACTATCACACAACCAACCCGTCTCTTCACTAATAAATTCCGGTAACATGGTGTTAGCTGGCATAACTATAGGAGTTTTAGTTCCCATTGCTTCCATCCACGCTAACCCAAACCCCTCACCTAATGTAGTACTCACAACAACATCGCTACAATTATAAAGCATATTCAAAATATGTCGTGGGTATCCTTGATTCGGTCCAAAATTTTTAGGAAAAATAACATCCTTACTTATATCTAACTCAAAACTTTTACATACCTCTAGTAGATCCCATCCCTGGTCTTGCATAGCCATATGGAGATAAAGAATAGAATTAGGTACTTGCTTACGAAGTTCTTTAAAAGCCATAATAGTTCTTGGAATGTCTTTCCGCTGTTGGTTTCTATTTACATTAGTAACAATGAAATGATCCGCAAATTGACCAAAGTATTGCTTTTTAAATTTAGCAACCTCTTCTTTTGGTAAAACATGATACTCAGTCGTGTTAACACCATGCGGAATAACTTCCATATCAGGCCTGTCAATGCGCTTTAAAGTTTCTTTCTTACCAAATTCGGAATAAGCAATTAAGTAATCAGCTGGATTAACATTCTCTGCCCAAGGTTGTTTAATTATAGAATCAACTGGGTAATAAAGGATAGATTTAAAAGGTTTAGCTTTATTCTTTCTCAAATTAGGAATAAGTTTTGGTATAAATTCCAAAATAAAACTATCTTGTAAAAAGAACAAAATATCAAAATCCATTTGTGGAATCATCTCCAAAACCTTTTGTCTCCCATAAGGATCTTTTTGTTGATTCGTACCTGTAGGCCAAATTCTATATGGAAAATTATGAGGGTCTCCCCAATAATTAATCCCAAGAATATCTATTTGATATCTACCAGTGTTGTAAAGCCCAGCAAATACATTCCGTGAAACAGTACCAAACCCCGTAGCACAGGTAGGAGCATCACAATATCCAAGTACCTTTATCTTTTCCTGCTGAGTTGGTTTATCCACAGACTTTCTCTTCTGTGATTTCTTTCTCATCTTATTTTTTGCCATTAACCCTCTCCTCCATTACTTCAAGTTTTTGTGTGCTAAAAATGGTGATGTATAATTTTTAAACGCAGTGTCCGTAATTTTAAGCTTTGCAGCTGGATGTTTACCTATAAATCCATCCACCTTACTTTTAGATATTTTCACCACATCAAGAAATTCATCCAGCGGCATTGATTCAAAAACAGTCTTTGGGTCATATACAGTAGATGAATTCTGTCTGATATACAATCTTTTACCTTGACCTATAATATCTTCCTCGCCTGATTTTATCTTATCCAATATATAAAATTTAAGTTGTTTCTCTCTATTATCAATTATTCTTTTCCTACTTTTTATATCGAGGTAATCTTTTACCAGTTCTTCTGTATCGTAGTCTTCTGGGTTTTTTTTAATAAATGATTTACCTGCCAGAGCTTCCTGGTATGCTGTACAATGATCGGTAAAATCACACCAATTACACATATCATTCAGCACAGGCGTACACTTCTCTTTCTTTAACGTTAACATTTCTTCATAAATAGCGAGCATGTATTCCAAAAACCCTTTACGCTCAGATTCTGTTCGATAAGTATACACAGGCACACCTCTCAAATAATCAAGAGACAAAATAATACGTTTATAATCTGGGTATTTAATATGTGCAACTGCATCATAAACTGATAGCTGTATATCCGCTTTCAATTCTGACATGGTTTCAAAATACTTAGAAGTTTTATAATCCGTAACTAAAATAGTATCTTCACTCAGTTCTTCAACCTTATCCATAGCACCTATCAGCATAACACCTTCATTTGTTGTTACTTTAAACCTATCTTCAATAGTTAATATAGTACCATTAGCAAAATCATTGACCCTTGCCATCACCATCGCTAATCCTTCATGATAAACATTAGTATCAGCTATACCTTCTTTAGCAGCAACCTTATTATACATAGCTTTTATCTTTACCATATCTTTCTCTGTAAACTTCTCATTCTTTTTCCATATGTCACCTGCTACAGCTAGTGATTCATGCACAGCTATACCTAACTTAAACGATGGGTTAGACTTACGTGGTAGATGTAGTACATAATTACAGTAATATTTCCACTTACAAGTTAAGTACATACTCATACGAGTGGCTGACATAGTTATAGTTTTCTTATCCGCCATTTTTATCTCCTTTTTCTGACAACACGTCGTACCAGTACAATCCCTGCAATGTTGCATCTGTTATATCATTACCGGTCTCAAACGTGTACTTCTTCAGCTTTACTTTATATTTATTTTTAACATATTCAAACACTTCTTTTTTATCTTTCAATTTATAATGACTTCTAACTGTTTGAGGACTTACAAATAAAGGCTCCTCGTCTAATACCTCAAAACACTGTGTGTTTACTACAGTGACGAACTGCATCAATGTTTTTAATGTTTTAACGTTCTTCAAATAAGTTTCTTCAACTATTATATAATCAGGATCAAAAATTTTCAGCAAAGCATTAACTTCATTCTTGAAATAATATAACTTTTCCTGTAAGCGGAAGCTCTTTTGAGGAGTTATAGTTCCAAACTCTTTAAGTTTTCCGCCAAATATAAAAGCCCAGCCAGTTGAAACAGATGATACGTCAAACGACAATATTTTATTCATGAGTTAGCACTTCCCATTTAAAACCACACACTAAACATTCGTATTCAGACGTTTCTGGGTCATACACAGTCATGGTTTCACCGCACCTAACACATGGTTTAATCAAATTCAGCATGGATCCAATATTTGACTCAGGCATCCACGTCATTTCAGGAGAGCCACATTCAGACAATAATTCTTCAAGATCTTCCACAGCTTCTCCCAATCCTTCAGTGGTCATTTGCATTTCATCTAAAAGTTCGCCATTATTTATACGACACGCATACTGACAGTTTGGGCACAAACAGTAGTCTATATTCATTGTAGAACCACAGTCCGTGCATTCTATTGAATCCGTATGAAGTACTAAAAGGTCCGCTTTTTCACATTTCGGGCATTTCATTTTAATTCTCCTTTTTCATCTCAATAATGTTACCTACAATTTCAACCGTTTCCTTTTTAATAATTAAAGCAATTGGTGTAAATGCTTGAGTATCTTTTAAATCTGGATATTGAGATGTAGCAAACAATACCCTTGAAAGAGATGGTAAATACAATATATGTGAAGCATCTTTCTTTGAATATTGCATTACATTAAAATCACCATCTTCTTCCGTAAACATTTCAGCATCCAAATCAACATATTTACCTTTTCTTGGTATTGTAATACTATATTCTTGATCCTGCACACTAAATTTATAATTTCTTGCTGGTAACATCATAGGGGTAGGTGTACCAACTACCTCTTGAAACGTGATATTTTCTTCTTTTTTCTTAGTCATTTATACCCTCCTTAATATACCGTCAAACTCTTTAAATTCTTCTATTTTTAAATCAGCTGGATCTTTATGTTCATATGGGAAAAATATAGGTATAAGTTTTATTTTACCCTTCATACTTTCTAAAGCTTTAGAGGTACCTTCGACCCCCGCAGCATCGCCATCTAAAAAAAGTATTACCTTAAACGCATAACTATATAATAAACTTTGTTGGCCAGTAGTTATCTTACTCCCCATACAAGATACAACATTTTTATAACCTGCCATATACAGCTTCCAAACAGATTTAAAACCCTCAACTACTATCAAGGTTTTGGACTCACCCATATACTTTTTAGCTCTTTGTAAATTATAGAGAACCCTATTCTTATCAAAACCCTTAGTCAATAAATACTTGAAAGCCTCGTCCGCTTGCCCAGTTATATCTCTACAACTATAAGCTTTTAATTCATCCTTATCATCTCTTATGGGTATAACATCCCTCTGAAATCCATATTTATCTACATACCCACCACCTATTTCGAACTTATCTAAAATCTCTTCTGTAAACCCGCCATTTTTTTCTTTTTTAAAAAAATTAGAGCGAAATTTTTTAAAACTATTCAAATATTCCTCAGTGACTAATGCTGATGGCACCTGCCTATTATCTAGAGATTGTTGAATAAACTCTCTACGATCCTTATCACGCTTATACTGCACATAAGCAGCATCATCATTAATGTTTACACCGGTTATATTCTCTAAATATTTAAGTGCATCAGAAAACGATAAATTAAGTACAGCCTTAACCAAACTTATGACATCATACCCCACAGTTTCTTGACAAGACCTTGAAAAACAAACCCAATTTTTAGTTCGTTTGTCCATACGAAACGAGCTTTTGTTAGAACCACCATGTAATTTACAAGCAGATCTAACTTCTGTTGAAGTAGTTCTAGAAATTTCAAAACCTAACAACCCTAATAACTGCTCGGCATCGATTGCTTCTTTTAATCTATTTATACGTACACGTTGTTCTTCTTTTTTAGAACTGCTCCACTGATTTGCTCGACTCGGTTGAGTCTGTACCATATTCTATTTCCTCTTTCTCTTTATATTCTTTACTATCATAATCTATTAGTTGAACCTCTGCTTCACTCATTTGTAACGTTCTTTTCAAGAAATCATATCCAATACCTTCTTCTGGGGTTG
>Ga0209013_10006035_pt1 | contig 10336 bp, 8 predicted proteins | sample Cruoilmetagenom2_FD_187291 | JGI IMG/M metagenome (GOLD analysis project Ga0209013, IMG submission 187291) | Oil polluted marine microbial communities from Coal Oil Point, Santa Barbara, California, USA - Sample 2 (SPAdes) (version 2) | ecosystem: Environmental > Aquatic > Marine > Oil seeps ...
CGCCCAGCAATTCCACATGTATTTGGTCCACGCTCGTACCTGCTTCCTGTTGGCTTTTCCTCATGATACTCCCTCAGGTGTTTCTAATCTGTAGGTCATCCCACAATGCTCGAGATAAACAGCGGGGGCCCTGCGCTTCATTGTACCACAATTGTCTGTTCTACTCAAGCCCTTTCAGACGCCGGACAGGAGCATCGACAGGGTTTCCATTGGACAAAGCCTGGAGATGGTCGGTGGCAGGAGGAATGGTTCGCCTCCGGCGGCGATCTCGGTGACGAGCCCCATGATGGCAGCTTTCACCTGGACGGGCTCGCCGGGCCATATCACAGGCCTCACCTTGCTCTGTGGGATCTGATAAAGGTGCCCGCATCCTACCCCCACAAGCCCTTCAAGAACCTGACCTTCTCTACGGTCTGGTAATTACCTCCACCCTCGTGGTCGTTGTAGCGGTAGACGCGGATCTCCTTGGGGCCAGCAAAGTGGTTGTACGCTGCAAACACTGTCGAGGGCGGGCAGGTCATGTCCATGAGCGCCACGGAAAAGAGCGCCTTGGCTTTCGACCGGGCCGCGAAATTGACGCCATCATAATAGGACAGCGTCTCAAAAACAGTGTCGACCTTGTCCCTGTGGGCCTTGCAGAAGCGGACGATCTCGTTATAGGGCGCCTCGTCTGTGATATCAGTCGCCCGCCGGTAGTGGCACAGAAAGGGTACGTCGGGCATCACGACCGACGCACCCGGCTCCAGGCTGCCGGCGGCTAGTGTGATACCGCCCCCCTGGCTGCCGCCAGTCAGGGCAATGCGCTCCGCGTCCACGGCGGGATGCGCCCGGGCGGCATCCACGGCTCGCACTGCGTCACTGAAAAGGCGCCGGTAGTAGTAGGTTTCCGGATCCAGGACGCCCTTGGTCATGAACCCTGGCGCCTGGAGACCAGAGCCCGGCGGCTCGAGGTCGGGTGTGTCACCGGTACGGACATGGCTGTAGCCTTGCCCTCGAGTGTCCATCACCAGGTGAGCGTAACCTGCACTGCTCCACACCAGCCAGTCGGTGGGGAAGGCTCGCCCACCGCTGTAGCCGATGTACTCCACGACACAGGGCAGCGGCTCTTTGCGCCGCCGGGGAAGCAGCAACCAGCCCTTGATGGGCTGGCCGCTATAGCCGTTAAATGTCACGTCAAAGGCCTCTACTGTGACCAGTCCATAGTCCACCGGCTCGAAAAGGGGCTGCAGGGGAAAGGCACGCACCTCAGTCAGCGTCTGCTGCCAGAATTGGTCAAAGTCGGCCGGCTCTTCCCTGGCCGGCAGGTAAGTCTTTAGTTCCTCCAGGGGCATGTCGAACAGCATTGTTCACTCCTTTATGTCTTTTTGGCCCAGTCGCCAGATCTCAATGATGGCAGACCCGCACTTCAAGACCGTAATCTAGCGGTCCGGCCGAATCGTGCTCCCGCATTATAGTCGAAAGGCCAACAGACGGCAAGCAGCCCGCGGCGTCAAGAGTTTGTTCACAATGTTTAATGGTACTTGGCAAAGGCGATATGCTGTGCTATAATGACTCCGAGATTGGTACTCGAACTGAACACGAGACAAGGAGTGTCCTGCATGATAGGTGAAAGGATTCGTGAGCGGAGACATGAGCTCGGGTTGAGCCTACGAGCTCTGGCGGAAGAGGTGGACCTCACGGCCAGCTTTCTCAGCCAGGTCGAGCGGGCTCAAGCGGACCCCTCCATCAAATCGCTGCGTAGAATCGCCGATGCTCTGGGCGTATCCTTGTTCTACTTTCTCGCCGAAGATGAGGTTGTCAGCCCGGTCGTGCGCAAAGATGAACGAAAGCGTCTGGAACTGCCTGGCTCCAGGGTGATCTGTGAATTGCTTACACCAAACATCCGTCGCAAGATGGAGGTTCTGATGATCAGTGCCGACCCCACCCGGGGGAACATCGCGCTGCCATTAGCCGAACCTACCGAGGAGTGCATACTGGTCCTGAAGGGCTGTCTGTGCGTCAGCTTGGGTGATGAGGAATACGAACTAGAGCCTGGAGATAGCATCTATTTCGAAGGACGCAGACTTCTATCTCTCTCAGCAAAGAGCGATGGGGAGTCTCTCTTTGTCTCAGCCATGACGCCCGCTGTCTTTTGATTGGCCAATCAGAGGGATCTAGCAGAAGGCGGCTGGTTGGCTTGTCTTCCCGACTCTTGCTAAGCCTGGATCGACAATTGCCTGCATGCTATGGGCTCATGCTCCAGATATGTGGGTCTCTTGTTACCCGATTGCCTGCAAACCTGGAGAGGTGTTAGAAGTGGCTATCCGTTTGCTGTACATAAGTACCCCCGAGTTTGGTGTCCCGACGTTGCGGCTGCTGGCACGGGACGAGCGGTTTGATCTGGTTGGTGTCGTGACCCGGCCCGACAAGCCTTCCGGAAGGGGTCTGAGAGTCACACCACCGCCGGTCAAGTCAGTAGCCCTGGAGCTTGGGCTCCAAGTGCTCCAACCACCAAGTCTCAGAACGCCCGAGGCTCAGGCCGCCATCCGAGCGCTGAGGCCAGATGTGGGTGCGGTGGCCGCCTACGGGCAGTGGATCCCAGCAGAGGTGTTTGATCTCCCGCCAAAACGCTGCCTCAACCTGCATCCTTCGCTACTGCCGCGGCACCGTGGCGCAGCGCCGGTTCCCAGCACCATCCTGGCAGGTGACAGTGAGGTGGGTCTCTCTGTGCTCTTTGTCGAGGATGAGATGGATTCTGGAGATCTGCTTGCCCAACTGGCCATGCCCGTTGGCGAGAGTGACACTGCCGGTTCTCTCATGGTCAAGCTGGCCGAGACCGGCGCTCCGTTCTTTGTGGATACGCTGGTCGCCTGGGTTGCTGGTGACATCGTACCCCAGCCTCAGGATCACGCCCAGTCCACGTGGATCGACCGTATGGAGAAAGCCGCAGGATGGATGGACTGGTCCCTGCCGGCGGACGACCTCGCTCGCCGCTGCCGCGCCTTCTCTCCATGGCCGGGGACCTATACCCTCTTTGAGCGCAAACGTTTATTGGTACACCGTGCCGCTGCTCTCCCAATCTTGCCTGGCGTTACCTCACGCGCCGAGCCCGGGATGGTCGTGCGGGCTGGGGGCGAGGTTGCTGTGGCTACTGGCGATGGCCTGCTGCGTCTCGAGAGAGTGCAGCTTGAGAGCCGGCGGCCGATGGATATTGATGACTTTGTGCGAGGCCAACGGAACTTCATCGGGGCGAGACTGGGCTGAACGGTGAGATTGGTGAAAGACACCGATGGCGACCATTTGCGCGCGTCCCTTGGCTCGCGTATCAGATGAGAGTACACACTGTACAGCAGAAGTTGATGAGAATCCGATTCTGTGATATAATCTTGCCCATTCTGAGCCGGATCCGGGCTTGCATTCATGGGAGGGAAGTAGACTGGAGGTGGCGGGTTCAAGAGCGCTTGCCGTCTCCTGCCGCAAGACCAGGTCATCTCGACGTAGAGATAGGATAAATATGACTATTCTTATCCGGGACGCCGCATACGTTGTACGTTCTGCAGAGCGCATCGAGCGCGATTGCGATGTACTCATTGAAGGGACACGCATCGCTGGTACGGGCCGCTATGCGCCCCAAGCCGGTTGGGATGTGATCGACGCGACCAACTGCGCTGTGATCCCCGGCCTGATCAACGCTCACACCCATCTTTATCAGAACTTTCTCAAAGGGCTGAATGATGGTGTTCCCCTGGTCGAATGGTGCGACCAAGTGCTCTTTCCTGCGGCCGATGTGATCCACAACGATCACTGGCAGGCTCACGACGAGCGCTTGGGATACGCCTGGTCACTGGTGAGCGCTCTGGAGATGATCAAGGCTGGTACCACCGGCTGCATTAACATGGACATGACCATGGATTCTGTTCTCCAGGCCTGGCTTGATGTCGGCTTCCGTGGCGTGGGGGCGGTGACCCTCTCGGACCAGTGGATCCCGGAAGGCCTCATTCGGCCGTGGGAGATCAGTCGTCCGGAGTGGCTGGGTTATGTCCAGCGCTGGCAGCATATGCCTCCTGGCAGTCCTCGCCTGCAGATGATTTTGGCTCCCTCCACGCCCTTCCTGGCCAGTTCCGATCTATTGCAGTGGACAAGAGAGCAGCGTGACCGCCTGGGCGTGGGAGTACAGATCCACGTGGCTGAAACCCGCTATGAGGTCGAGCGCATTGCCGAGGAAACTGGAACCACGCCGCTGCGCTACCTGGATCGTCACGGCCTGGTAGATGACCGGCTCACTGCTGTGCACTGTGTTCACATGGACCAGGCTGACCTCGACTTGGTGCAAGAACGCGGCGTGATCCCGATCCATAACCCTAAAAGCAATATGAAACTGGGCAGCGGCATTTCGCCCGTGACCGAGATGCTGCGCCGCGGCATTCCCGTTGCACTGGCAAACGACGGCAGTGCATCCAACGATCTGCTGGATATGTTCGAGGAAATGCGCTTCGCTGCGCTCTTGCAAAAGGTTGCTGCTGAGGATCCCTCGGTCATCTCGGCCGCAGACGTATTCCGCATGGCCACAGAGAACGGCGCCAAAGCCTGCCGCATTGACGCCGGTACCATCGACCCTGGACGTCTCGCCGACCTGGCCATCGTAAATCTGCGCAAGCCGCATCTTGTGCCCGTCCATGACATTGTGAACAGCCTGGTCTATTGCGCCAAAGGGGAAGATGTAGAGACTACCATCATCAATGGCTGCATCGTAATGCGCGATCGGGAACTGGTGACCATGGAGGAAGATGAGATTCTGGATCTGGCCCAGGAGTGGGGCAGCAGCTTGCGCCAGCGCAGTCTGCAGAGTGAGTTCTACCCCAAGGATCGTTGAGGCCCTGGCTCCACCGCGGAGCCGTCGGGTGCTATGAGGATTTTCTAGTTGACACAGAATGGCGACTAATCTGAGAGGAGGCGGCTTGTAATGAGCCAGTTGTTCGAGCAATTAGTGGACGTGTGCGCGCCGGAGCGGGTGTCCGACAAACTGCCGGATCGCATCTGTTATACCCGTGACGCTGGGCCCAGTCCGGGCGGAATCCCGGGATACGTGGTACGCCCTACGACACCCCAGGAGGTATCTGGGGTTCTCGAGGTCGCGAATGCACACCGCACGCCTGTTTTCATTTGGGGGCGCTCTACGACCTTTATTGGGCTGGGGATCCAAGATGGCTGCATCTTGATGGCGTTGGACATGATGGACAAGATCATCGAAATGGACTTTGATAACAAAGTGATCGCTGTTGAGCCGGGCACCGTGTGGCACGCGGTGGACGTGGAGCTGAACAAGTTCGGCTGGGAGTTGGCTGTCCCGGGACCGGGCGGTATGTTCTCCTGTACGATAGGCGGCTCGGTGGCCTACAATGCCGTGCCCCATGCACTGGCCGAGTATGGCATGACTGGCAACCACGTAATCGGCCTCGAGGTGGTACTGCCCGATGGACAGATCATAAACACCGGCAGCGGCGCTAATGAGGCGGCGGGACACTTGCACTTTGAGCGCTATGCAAATGGCCCGGATCTGACCGGTCTCTTTGTGGGCTCCTACGGCGTGTTCGGCATTATCACCAAGATCTACTTCCGCATCCGCCGGGTTCCCGACATGGAGGCGTATGCCTTCTACGGGTTTGATCACTTTGAGCAGGCCGTGGATGCAGCCCATGCCATCCAGCGACAGGCTGCAGCCACGCACATGGTTGGCCTGTTTGGCGGCCCCAAGCCGGCAAACTATGATGCGCATGACGCCTTTCTACACATCGTTGTCCGGGATTCCCGCGTGGCCGCCCAGGAACGGATCCGGGTGACAGAGGCGGTATGCGAGTCGTTCGGCGGCTACCGGCTGGACAACAATGCCACGCGGCTGTACTGGGAGGGCCACATGTACTCCTGGCTCCGGAACACGCCGCCCGATCACTACTATGGCAACCGTCCCTTCATGTGTCCAGAGGTGGCGGGCTTTATGCCCACTGATAAGGTCAAGGATGCCATCGCCTTCTTGCGCAATGATGCCCTGGAGCATGCCGACGAATGGGCCAAGTACGATATCCGCACCAAGTGCAACGATGTCTACTTTTCCAGCAACGCGGCCTTTATCTGGATTGACACCCTTTATCCTGAGATGGACGAGGAGGCATGGCAGTATGGTCTTGCCCTGCGCTCCCGATATACGGAAGAGTTGTGCCGGCGCTACATGTCCCCGGGCGGAATCCTGCAAGCAGTTGCACCAGAAGTCATGACCAAACTGGGCGCCGGGTTCGATTTCATCAAGTTCCTCAAGCGCTCCCTGGATCCGAACTTTATCCTAAACCCGGGCGTGATGCACCTGGAACCGGAGGCAAGCCATGTCTAGCGCAGAGAAAGGGACGTTGAGAATGGGTGAACGTCGCATCGACGAACTCAAGAATTTGATCTACCAGTGCAACCGTTGCGGACAATGTTTGGATTTCGCAACCATTGGACAGGCAAACAAGTGTCCAGCGTTCGAAGGTGGACTCTTTGAGTCGTATGCCGCCCGGGGCAAGTACAATATCGCCCGGGCATTGGTGGATGGGGTAATCGACTATGACATGGACCTTGCCGAGCGGGTCTTTGCCTGCAATGAATGCCGCGCCTGCGCCCAGGACTGCTTCAAGTACCTCGATACCACCGGCATGTTCACAGCGCTGAAGGAGGACTTGGCCCAGTTGGGCCTGATCCCACCCAACCTTAAGGAAGCCTTGGAGGGCGGGATGGGCCTCGATGAGACGCACAATGTCTACGGGGCCCCCCACGGAGAACGACTGGCCTGGCTGCAGGACCGGGCCCGGGTGGATGTTCCGGCCGAGACGGCCATCTTTGTCGGTTGCTCGTCGGCTTACGTGCGGCAGAATATGGCTGTGGATACCGTCGGTGCGCTGGAACGGCTTGGCGTCGATTATACGGTGCTCAGCGATGAGTGGTGCTGCGGGCACCCCTACATGGCAGCCGGTCAGATCGACAAGGCGCGCGAGGTTCTGGAGCATACTATTTCGCAGTACGTAGACCTTGGCGTCAAGCGGTTGGTGTTCAACTGCCCCGGTTGCCTGAAGACTTTTAAGCATGACGCGCCAGAGATACTGGGCAAGGCCCTTCCCTTCGAGCCGATGCATCTCCTGGAACTGATGGCTTATCTGGCCGACCAGGGCAAGGTTCAGTTCAAACCCATTTCGCCCAAAATCACCATCACCTATCACGATTCTTGTACCATGGGGCGCTGGCTGGATATCTATGAAGCTCCGCGCATCCTGTTGAAGCACATCTCTGGTGTGGCCCTCACAGAGATGCCCCGCAACCGAGGGAATGCCTACTGCTGCGGCGCCGGCGGCCTGATCCGCTACGACTATACCGATATCTCTAACCGCGCTGGTAACGAGAGATTCCAGGAAGCCGTGGCAACGGGCGCGGATGTGCTGATGACCTCTTGTCCGGCGTGCCTGGTCCAATTCCAGCAGACGCGCAGCAGGAACAGGAGCCGCATGAAGATTATGGACATCACCCAGATCATCTGGGAGCAGCTGGCCGTTCCTGGCGAGGGGTAGTACAAGGGAACGGAGCAAGGCCGATTGGCTCCGAACCCCGGCGTCTGGATGGCGCCAGCGGCCACTAGCTGAAAGGAGGTGACGTTCAAGGGAAAAACTGGACCCCAGGCCGGGTATATGAGTTTGCAGAGTCGCCATACTAGTCTTGAAGAGGAGGAAAGTATGAAACGTCAGGTTGTTCTGGTCCTATTGAGCATTGTTGTCTTGGTTTCTGGTGCGCTCGCTGGTTGTGGTGCTGCGGAACCGGAGGTCATCCAGCAGACAGTTGTCGTTGAAGAAACCGTCGTCGTTGCAGAGACGGTGGTTGTCGAGGAACAGATTATCGTCCAGGAAACAGTCGTCGTTGAGGAGCAGGTCACGGTGGAGAAGGAGGTGGTGGTTACAGCCACACCGTTGCCCAAGGGAGGCCAGCTTACATATGGGCTGCTCTTCTCACCCTCCGGCTTTGACCCTCACATAAACAGTTCATGGGACTTGGGTGTAGCTGTGGCCAACGTCTACGATCCACTGGTGTATGCCGATGAAAACGGCGAGATTCAGCCTGGTCTGGCAGAGTCCTGGGAGGTCACGGACGACGGCAAGTCCTATACTTTCAAGTTGCGTGAGGACGTTAAGTTTCACGATGGAACCCCGTTCAGCGCCGAGGCCGTCAAATTCAGTTTCGATCGCATAGTGAACCCTGAGACAAAGTCCCAGTTCTCGGCTGTGTTGCTTGGACCCTATGAGTCCAGCGAAGTCATCGACGAGTACACCATCCAGGTCAACTTTTCTGAGCCCTTTGCCTACTTCCTGCCCAGGCTCGGACTGCCTTACCTGGCCATGGTCTCGCCGGCTGCTGTGGAGGAGTGGGGGGAAGACTACCAGTTGCATCAGGTGGGCACTGGACCATTCATCTTCAAGGAGTATGTCCCCCAGGATCACTTGACCCTGGTCCGGAATCCAGACTACAACTGGCCACCAGCGTACGGCCAGCATGCTGGCCCAGCCTATCTGGAAGAGGTGGTGTTCGAGTTTCTTCCCGATTCCGCAACGCGCGGACCAGCGCTAGAGGCTGGTGACGTGGACGTAGCGCGCGAACTCCTCCCCGAGCAGGGCTCTCGCCTGGGTCAAGATGCTGATTTCTCGCTCCTGTCCACGGCAATGACGGGGCAGACTATGGAGTTCTTTATCAACACCGCGCGAGAACCAACCAGCGATATCAGGGTCCGCCAAGCACTGCTGTATGCCACCGATCCCACGGTAAGTACCAATACCATCTTCCGCGGCTACTTCCCACCAGCCTACGGACCGCTCTCTTCGATCACGCCAGAGTACGACCCAACGGTGGAAGATCTGTATCCCTACGACCTGAGCAAGGCCACGGCGCTCCTTGACGAGGCAGGCTGGACCGACACCGATGGCGATGGTATCCGAGACAAGGACGGCGAACCGCTCGTTTTGGAGATGATCGTTCAGGGTTGGGGACATCTACAGGAACTGGGCCAGATCGTCCAGGGCCAGCTTCGCCAGGCGGGTATAGATGTCCAGATGGAGATGATGAGCTTCCCTGCAGCGCTTCAGGCCGCATCCGATGGTGCATATCACTTGACCCCATATGGCGGTGGAGGATGGGATGCTGGCGTACTTGATGGCTTTTTCAAGTCCGGTGCTTACTTTAACTGGAGCAAGGTGTCCAGTGAGGAATTAGATGAGATTCTGGTCGCGGCTGCCCAGGAAATGGACCCAGCCAAACGGACAGAGCTCTACCAGCAGGCGCAGCAGTACATCATGCAGGAAGCCCTTATTCTGCCAGTGCTGAGCGAGGGCCAGCTCGTGGGCATCAATAATCGGATAAAGGGCCTCTCATATGATACCATGGGGCTGTGGCCACGATTCTATGACGTCTACGCAGAAGAGCAGTAGTCAGGGCCTGATCTGTGCAGCCGCACATGCCGTCAGCACTGACTGAACTGGTTGCGAGGCCGGTTCTGGCCTGTCTCGCATCCGACGCCGGTTTCTGGCGATAGTGGCTCTGTCTGTCAATATCGCTGCAGCTTTCCGAGTCTTTGGCAGACAAAGCTAGCGGACTGTAATTGGACAGCTCCAAAGGATAGGGATCACCGGTACGATGCTTCAGTTTATCTCGCGCCGCATTCTGATCTCCGTCGTCGTCCTGTGGGGCGTAGCGACGCTGGTCTTTTTGATGATGCACTTGCTCCCCGGAGATCCCGTTGAGGTCATGCTCTCCAGAAGTGGGGGCTCGGCCGAAGTGGTCGCTTCATTGCGTGAGCAACTTGGCCTCGATGACCCGTTGCATGTTCAATACCTTCGATTCTTCTCCAACGCCATGCGAGGGGAATTGGGAAGATCGATCTACTCCGGCATGAAGGTTTCAGATCTGATTGCCTCGCAGTTGCCAGCTACCCTGCAATTGGCCCTGGGAGGCCTCCTGGTTGCCGTGGTGCTGGGAATGGGTCTGGGCCTCGTTGCCGCCCTCAACCACAACTCCTGGCTGGATAACCTCTGCGTGACCCTGTCGGTACTTGGGGTTTCCATGCCTATCTTTTGGCTTGGTTTGCTCCTGATCTTTGTCTTTGCTGTTACGTTGGGCTGGCTTCCGGCCACCGGGGAAGGCAGTCTCAAACACTTGATCCTGCCCTGCCTGGTGTTGGGCTTTGTCTCTGCAGGGAGCATCGCTCGCCTTTTCAGAGCAAGCATGCTGGACGTGCTGCGCCGGGAGTACATGACTACAGCCAGCGCTAAAGGATTGCGCAAGACTGTTGTCA
>Ga0209013_10006036_pt1 | contig 10336 bp, 5 predicted proteins | sample Cruoilmetagenom2_FD_187291 | JGI IMG/M metagenome (GOLD analysis project Ga0209013, IMG submission 187291) | Oil polluted marine microbial communities from Coal Oil Point, Santa Barbara, California, USA - Sample 2 (SPAdes) (version 2) | ecosystem: Environmental > Aquatic > Marine > Oil seeps ...
ATTATACCTGGCAATTTGATCAAATGTCTCTTGTGTGATTTTGACCTGCGGCGCCTTGCACTCAACAATTATTTCAGAATCTCCATCCTTACTGTAAACTACTATGTCTGTTCTTTTGATCGTATTTTCAACCTTGCATTGTTTTTCTACTGCAATTCGGCCTTGTGGATAATTCTTGTCTTCAATAAGATATTCAATAAAGTGCTGTCTTACCCATTCTTCATCGGTCAAAAGCACATCTTTTTTTCGTAATTCGGCCAGCTTTTCTTCGTCAATCTCTGTCTTGTCAAACAGGCTGGTGAAAAGGCTGGCCAGCAGGTAGCCTTTTTTCCAGAGCGAGGTAGAGTGCCATGCTCTGCGAAGGGTAACACGGACATCCCTGTCGCAGAGGAGGACATCTATATTGTTTTTTTCGGCAGTTTTGGCCGCGGTCAGCAGTTCTGTTCCCGGCATGATGCCGAGTTGGCCTCCGAGTTTTTTCTGGTATGACGAAAGGACCAGGTTGACCAGCAGGGTGGAGAGCTGTTTGTTCCGTATCACCTGCTTGAGGTCGAGATTTTCCCAGCGCTGCTTTTGAGCAAGCGACATGTAACGCTTTTCATCAAGTTCAACACACACCGTGTCCGGTTTTTCCTGTTCAATTACCAGTTTGACCAGGTCTGTTGATTCCCGGGAAATATGAGCAGTGCCGATGAGCAGGACTGTTTTGTCTGCCAGCCGTATGGCTGAGACATCCTCGGGATAATCATATTGGGGAAACGGTTTGTCCGTCATATCTGAGACATGAGTCATTGTTGTCGATATTGTAATGCTTAGAGATTCCCTTTGGATACATTAAACGCGGTCAACGGGTTGAAAACTCCCGCACCGGTATGACGACAATAGGCACGAAAATGTGAATAGTAAAGAGGAATTATGAACGAAAAAAATGCGGGTTAAGCCTTTTTCACCACCAACCGTATTCCAGGATGGATAAGGTTTGATTTCAGATTGTTCCATTTCCTGATTTCACCGGCGGTCACCTGGAATTTTCTGGCGATTGCCCACAGAGAGTCACCGTTTTTTACACGGTAATACGTGATCTGGTGCTGATGTCCCGAGGTTGTTGGACTGGTGGAAGTATTACCGGGTGCAAGCGTAATCTCAGGTTGGACAGGATGATTAAGGTACAGGGCAAGGGGCTGGCCGGCCTTGATTTTATGCATGCTTTCAAGGTTGTTCCAGTACATTATAATTTCAGTTGGAACATTATAAAGTCGAGCAATCTTGGAAAGAGTTTCACCGCGTTTCACTTCATGCAGATAGAGCTGGCCATCCTTTTGTGATGCGGTAAAGCGGCTTTCCGGAGTTTCGCCGTTTTTCAGCAGGACGTATTTGGTCGCCTGGTACGGGATGCGCAATCTCTGGCCGGCAAGAAGTTTGGCGCTGTGGAGATTGTTGGCTTTCAGCAGGGTGGTCTTGTTCAGGTTGTACCGGCGGCAAATAGCAGTGAGAGTATCACCTCTGCGGACTCTATGGGTTTTGAAGTCTGTCGTCACGACCGGGTGAAGCCTGGACAGGTTTCTGGCAACAAGGTTGTATGTACCTCCGGGGATCATCAGCGCATATGAATTTTTACCCGGCGGGGTATAATTTTTCAGGAGTTCATTATTCAGTTTTCTTATTTTTTTCACGCTGATATTGCTGGCCTGGGCCACTGCATTGAGATCGGTACGCGGCGGGACCTGTATACGATCATATTGACCAGGTTCCTGATACTGGATGTTTGTAAAACCGTATTTTTCAGGTTCCTTGGCAATAAGAATAGCCGCGATCAGTTTGGGTACATAGCGCTTAGTTTCCAGTTTCAGATATCTCTTGTTAGCCAGTTTCCAGAAATCACGTGTTTTGTATTTTTTGATTCCACGGCCGATTTTTCCTTCACCCGCGTTATATGCGGCAACAGCCAGATGCCAGGAATCAAATTCCTGGTAGAGAAATGACAGGTACGCAATGGCAGCCCTGGTTGCCTTCTCAGGGTCTCGCCGTTCATCAACCCATGAATTGATACGCAGTCCGTAATTTTTACCTGTGGATCGGATAAACTGCCACATGCCTGCAGCATGAGACTTTGAATACGCGGAAGGATTGAAACCGGATTCAATCATGGCCAGATATGCCAGGTCCTCGGGTAAACCGGCATCTCTGAGTTGTTCTTGAATAAAAGGCAGGTATTTGGTGGAACGGGACAGCCAGCGTTTGAAATAACGGTGTTGTTTATTTTGGAAAAGGTCGAGATAAAATTCAACCTGCTTATTGATGACTACAGGAAAATCATATGTGATTTCTTCAGGTTCTATAACCTCCGCCTCTATCGTGCTTTCTTCCCATTTACCTACTTTATCGAGGGCTGAAAGCTCTTCTTCGAGTGACTGCTCTGGTTCATTCTCCGTGTACTGAACGACTGTACTGTTCCTGTTGTCGATATCATGTGTTGTATGCCGGTCAGTTTCCAGTTGAATATTGGCAGTTTCCGAAAGTGGAGAACAGCTCGAGAGTACTGCCGCCAACAGGACAGAGAACAACAAAAACGTAATTGAAGATTCGCTTGTTTTCATAAAATAAAATTTAATGATACTTAATATATTGATTTTATTAAGAAAAATAGTTGAATGAAGTAAGGCACACTAATAATTTATATTCTTATAAAAATTTACCATTAAAACTGGATTTTTTTCAAGAAAAAACGTAAAGATTCAAATTCCTGATAAAATGGAATGGTTTGAATTTTTTGTTTTTTTTTCTGCTTAACAAAAACTGGTAAAATTCTTTACCTATGCTGCGTTTTATAAAAAAACTGTTAGTTCTCTGTTGTATCCTCGCCGTATTGACGGTTGCCGGAGCCGGAACGATATTATACTGGCTGGTGGCGGTTAATCCCGGTCCGGAAATCGAACTGTCCTATATCGAAGGTATACTCGGACGGGAAAGCCCGGTTTTTTACCGGGACGGGGCTGAAAAAATAGGCGTTCTTTTTCAGGATGCGCACCGCCAGTATCTTCCCTATCACTTGGTTCCAAAAGAATTTGTCAATGCCATAGTCGCTGCAGAGGATGACCAGTTTTTTCACCATCATGGTATTGATTTTTTCGGGATCGCCAGGGCAATGCTTGCCAATATCAAAGCCGGGAAAATAATTCAGGGCGGCAGCACCATTACCCAGCAGACAGCAAAGAATCTTTTCAAACGGGAATCAAGGACCTATAAGGCAAAACTTAAAGAGCTCCTCTATGCCCTGCGCCTGGAATATCATTATTCCAAGGAGAAAATTCTCGAATTCTACATTAACCAATTTTTTGTCAGCGGTAACGGACATGGTCTCGGGGTAGCTGCCAGGTATTACTTTGATAAGAACGTCAATGAGTTGACGCTTCTGGAAAACGCATTTATCGCCGGCAGCGTTAAGCGGCCGAATTATTACAACCCTTTTACCAAATCAAGCAAAGAAGCTGAAGAAATGGCCCGTAAACGGGCAGGAGGCAGAGCAGGGTATGTCCTCAAAAAGATGAGCCGTCTCGGTTACGTTAACGATAATGATTACAGGCAGGCGCTGCGCAGCGATATTGTGTTCAGGCGCGGCAGGATGTCATTTTCGCTGAATACTATCATGGACCTGGTAAGGGACGGTCTTGCTTCTCCTGAAATCACCGAAGTACTTGAAGAGCATGGTATCAGCAATGTTTCAACCTCAGGGATCAGAATAATTACCACAATTGACAAAGAACTGCAGGACGATACACTCTATGCGCTGCGCAGGGAGCTTTCCCGTCTGGATGTCCGGTTGCGTGGTTATAATCGGACAGAGGTGCATCAGGAATACAGCGGTCTTGACTATACAGGCGACAGTATAATTCAGCCCGGAGCCTTTCTTTTCGGCCGCATTGAGGAAATTACTTCGGACGGGGACGGCAATCCGACCGTACGTGTTTTTTTTGGCAAGAACAAGCCTGAGGGATTGATTGACAGGCAAGGCCTGGAGAGAATACTTACGGCTTATGTCCGTTTTCAAAGGCAGCGCTGGAGCGCGGCCGATAAAAATGACATGCCGGCCTTGCTGGAACAACTTCATGAAGGTGACCAGGTATATGTCAGTGTACAGGACCTGGACCTTTCAGGTTCCCCCATCCTCAACCTTGAACGCTTTCCTGAACTCCAGGGTGCGGCCCTCGTTATGCAGGAAGGAGCTATCAGGTCCATGACGGGAGGCATGGAAAACAGGTATTTCAACAGGGCCATTGACGCACGGCGCCTCATGGGGTCGACTTTTAAGCCACTTCTTTTTGCAGCGGCATTACAGCTTGGCTGGAACTCGACAGATAAGCTGGACAATCATCGCAATGTCTTTGTTTTTCAGGATAAACCGTATTTTCCCCGCCCGGACCATATCAGCCCGCATGGTGAAGTGTCCTTGAGCTGGACAGGGGTGAATTCTGAAAATTTAGCGGCTATCTGGCTGCTTCACAACCTGGCGGAACATCTGACACCACCACGGTTAAGGGAAGTTGCGGAACATCTTGACCTTGCTCCCCTGGACAAAAACGGCCAGCTGGAAAGCTATGGACATTTCAAACAGCGCATTCGTGACAGGTACGGAATAGTTGTCAATCGCGAAATCCTCCTGGAGGCGGTTTATGACAAGGCGATCACAGCCCTTGAAGCAGATTTTCTTTTTGATGACCGGGCCCAGGAGTATCTGCAACTCAAGCAACTGCCCTACGGCTTACACTTTGACAGGTATGCCGAAGAGATACGTCTCGTACTTGAGGAGGAAGTCGGCCCCGAGGAGGAATTATCTGAACATGAGGCCAAAGAACTCCAGTTGCGGCTGGATATATTGGGCAGGAGTTATCTTGGTTTGCAGGCGTCAATGGAACTCCTCCGGGAGCACAAGGAGTTCTATGCCCAAGAAAAGACTTTCCTGGGACTTTTTGACGCCCTGGTTTTCCTTGACAGGGAGAGTGAAGCCCCGCAACCAGAAGGGATGTTTTACGAAGATGGCCTGAGCCATTTAATTTTTTCTATCAAGGGACAGAAGGATGACTGGTTTCCGGTGCCGGAAGATGTGATGCGGTCCAGGATCAGGAAGCTGGATGACCGGCAACGTGAAGAATTCTGGGACCAGGTTCAACTTGAGGGGTGCTTGAGTGTTTACGCTTACCGTCAGGTCACATCCCAGATAGAACGGGAAAAAGATGGACTGTTCTCAGCCAAGCCGTATTCCATGGAGGTGCTGAGTGCTGTTCGTGATTACCGCATTCTGGTATGTTTGCAGTACCTTATTCATCTTGGTCATGAACTCGGCATTGCATCTGAGATGGAACCTGTCCTGTCTTTTCCGCTGGGATCCAATGTCATTACCCTCATAGATGCTGTCCGCATGTATGAGTCCCTCGTCACCGGAAAAAATTATTCCCCGGGTTTTGCCGCTGGTCCCATGGAAGAAAACACATCCCTTAATGGACTGGCTATCATCGAACGGATCGACACGGTAGACGGGAAAAATATTTATTCAAGGCAGACTGAAGCCCGCAATGCCATTGATGTACAAATCAGTTCGGCAGTTGGCGATATTCTGCAGAATACGGTCCGGTACGGCACTGGAAGATATGCCCATAACAATGTTCGCTTGACCGGCAGTGACCTGGAAAGACAGGAAACTCTTCATAAACTGGACCTGCCGGTACCGCTGCTTGGCAAAACCGGAACAGCAAATCAGTTCAGGAATGCCGCTTTTATAGGGTATGTCCCGCTAATGGGTGGCCGGCAAACCGAGGTCAGTTTGACAAACGGATATACTATCGGTGTTTATGTGGGCTTTGATGATAACCGGAAGATGGTGAGAAGATCCACTCACATTACAGGTGCAACAGGTGCTTTGCCTGCCTGGGCCGAAATTGCTGAAAGTGCCTTCAATTTGCAAAAAACGGGAGACCATATTGATCTGGCCGACTTGAGTTTTAACGGACTGGCACTTCGCTATCCTGCTATCGATCAGGTTTTTGTGCTGGTCGACCCTGAAAACGGGGGGATTATAATATCGGGCCGCGGCGCACTGCAATCAACGATTCCCCCCACCTTGCCGGCAATTCTCACCTTCGGACGTGTGGGAAGCGGCGGCCATTTTGAACCGGAACGCCATTTCCTTCCCTTTTGGAAAACGCAACAGTAAATTTCCTGTTCAGACCCGTCGGCAGGCTGATGACGCCTGCCAGTTGCGGGCAGCACTCACACCCATGAGAAGGTAATACAAAAATTTTCAGAAAGGACACCAGGACGTTTTTTCCGGTAAAACAATTGTGATGAATTTGTAAAAAGGTTATAAAAAAAGTTTGGTTCCACCGCAATTCAACTCATTACAACGCTTAACCGGTATGTTAACAATGTTGCATCATAATTTTAGAAGAATGTTGAGACGGCTGCCTCTTTTTCTGTGCATTTTTCTTTTGAGCAGTTGTGCCGCTCAAAAAAAATCGGTCAGCCGATATCAGGACAGGGATTCGTCTCCTTTATATAGTAAGCAGGGACAAGCTGAAACTTCAAAATCGTTGCCGGTACTTAAGAATGCCGAGCCGGGAAAATATGGTGCTGGGCAGGAAAAGACCGGTAATGCAGATAAAACCGCCATGGGCCCGGGTGAGATTCTTCCTGCTCTGACGCTGGTTGATGACCGTATCATTGCTTATGAGAACAAACTGCAAGCATTGGTCGACTTCAGCGCCGAGGCGTTAAGGGTTCCTTTGGACGTGGAACAACAGGAAAAAATTGCGGCCTGTCAACGTCAAATACAGAATATCCTGGCCGATTATAACGCACTCCACGAGAATTTTCTGAAAGAAAGTTCAGGCCGGTTGGTGGAAATATCGCTTACAGATCAGCTTGTTTCAGTGGAACGTAAGGATATCGGCTTTCTTGAAAGCGACTGCCAGCAGATTATTCAGACCAACCAGCAGTCGGGCGCCTGGATAACAGGGACAAAGTACCGATTGATAGAGGAGAAGGAAAAGGAAATCGCCCAGGCCATGGCACGGAAAGATTACCTCCCGGTGATTGATATTTATGAGCAACTCCCGATGGAAAACCGCCAGGATTTATCGATAGAGACGACATATGATTACGGGAAGGCGTTGCTGCATACCGGCAGTGCCAAAAAGGCGGAACTCGTCTTTCTCGATCTGCTTGAAAGGATACGCCGGGAAAGCCAGGTAAAAAGAGAGTTCCACTTAATGAAGCTTATCGCCGACATTAATTTTGGCATGGAAGAGTATAACAAGGCATTTGAGCGGTACGTGGACATTATTAACAGGTATGCCGGGCTTGGAGGAAATGTTGAATGGGCCCGCAAACAGCAGTCTGTCATAGGTTCCAGGGGCCGGAAGGGAACAGAGGTGAGGTCCTATGCCGAACTCATGCTTGCTTATCTCACATATAACGCTGAACGTGACGGGTATAATGTTATTATGCTGGCCCGGAATTTTATGGGGAGTTATCCGGATTCAGTGCAATATCCTGTTGCGGAACGAATCCTGCGTGAATCAGGAGACAGGGCTGAGGCCTGGTTTGCGGGTATTGTTCATCATATTAACAGCCTGATGGTTGAGAAAAAACATGAAGAGGGACTCATGCTCATTGAGCAGCTTTCCCGATTAAATCTGCTTCCTGAAAAACGGGAACAACTCAGGTTGTTAACCGACGAGTTGGTGTCAGCCCAGTCTGAGGAGGTTGAGACAAGACGGCAAGCCCGTGAGAAGGAACTGCAGGAGATATGGAACCAGGGGCAGGCCCATCTCAGGGCAAAAGAATATGACAAGGCAATTGAAGTGTTCACCCTTCTTGCGCAGGATACCGCCTACGGTGATCGGGCATTGATGCAGATGAAAGAAGCGGTCCAGTTAGCCGCACAAGAGAACAGAAAAACGGCCGGGGATCTCTTTGTCCAGGCAAAAAGGACGAAAGACCTTGAGAAAAAGACGGAACTTCTCCTTGCATCGCGGGAGTTATTACTGAGCATTCTGGTGAAATATCCCCAGTCGGACCTGGTGGAGAAGGCGAAGAAGAACCTCAGCCAAATTGAAGAAGAACTTATGGCCATTGATCCGGCCTTATTACCTGCAATGACAAATAAATATCCATCCGGTAGTCTTCAACCTGAGTCTGTCATGCCTCCTGCGCAAGATTTTTCCACTATGCGCGAAAATGGACAAGTCGACTCATCAATGTATACCGGCAAAGAACTTCAGGAGTAAAAGCTATGAACAAGAATGTTGTGATTTTTATTTTGGTGATATTTACCCTTATCGGATCCATTTGGGGATCAGTGGCCAATAAAAAAAGAAGCGGCCTTGAAAAACAACTCAGCGATACGGCTGCCGAGATGCAGAAATTGACTGAACTGTCCGGCAAAGAACGTGAACAGGTCCTTGGGAAAACGGCCGACCTGCAGGAGTCTCTTGTCGAAAAGGAAGACCAGTTGCTCAAGGTCAGAAAAGAACTTATTGCTCTTCGGAAGTCGTCACAGACTGTGGAATCTCAACTTTCCGGGTGCACATCATCTCTTCAGGAAACGAATAAAAAAAATCAAGGCCTCCTGCAAGAGTTACAGGCATCAAAAAATAAAATTACTGAACTGGAAGCTGTGGTCCAAAAACAGAGAGATCAGGACGCCACGGAAAAGCTTGATTTACAAAAACAAGTCATAGACAGGATAGATGAACAAGCTTCTGAAAAACAGGGAAGTGAGGATGTCCGTTCCCTGCAGAATCGGCTGCAGACAGCATCACTGAACTTTGACCAACTGCAACATGGCCTTGATGCCTGTAATGCTCAGATTATAGGTCTTGAAAAAATGTTGGAAGAGAAGAATGCGGCCATAGACGAAACAGCCGGGGAAATGGACCGCCTGAAGATCAATATGGATGTCCTCCTGTCAAAAATAGCTGAGCAGCAGGATACCTTGCAGGAAATGCAGGAAGAGAACCGTGAACTGGTTAAAGAACTGGCAGCAAAAAATGAAGAGGTTGCAGACCTGCAGGAAGAGGTGATGCGGCAGCCTGTTCATCAGGAGTAAGATTGTGATTGAAATCCTCTGATGGGATGATGAAAGCACAGGTACTTGAACGGATTTCTGATCTTATGAAGGAGCCTGCACCGCTCCGGCTTATTGATTGTCCTGTGCCTGTCCCCGGCGAATACGACATCCTGATACGTGTTTCCGCCTGCGGAGTCTGTCATACGGAAATTGACGAGATAGAAGGAAGAGCGCCTGCCCGTCTGCCTGTCATCCCGGGCCACCAGGTGGTTGGACGAGTAGAAAAAAAAGGTCCCCGGGTAAAGCGCTTTGAGAAGGGGGACCGGGTAGGTGTCGCCTGGATTTTTTCAGCTTGCGGACACTGCGAACTCTGTTCCAGGGGGCTGGAAAATTTATGTTCCAAGTTTCGCGGGACCGGAATGGATGCCAACGGCGGTTATGCAGAGTATATGGTTGTCTCCGGGAATTTCGCCCATCGCATTCCTGATGTTTTTTCCGACTATGAAGCGGCACCCCTGCTCTGTGCCGGCGCTATAGGTTACCGTTCTCTTCTGCTCACCGGCTTGAACAACGGCAATAATCTCGGATTGACCGGTTTCGGCGGTTCCGGACACCTTGTCCTCAAAATGGTCCGTTTCAACTTTCCTGACACAAAGGTGTTTGTTTTTGCCCGGAATCCGGAGGAGCAGAGCTTTGCCCTGGAGTTGGGGGCACACTGGGCAGGAGATATTTCACAGTCATCGCCGGAACCCCTGCAGGCAATAATAGACACGACACCGGCATGGAGCCCGGTGATCGCGTCAATGGAAAAACTTTCACCCGGCGGTCGCCTGGTCATCAATGCAATCCGGAAGGAAAAAAATGACCAGGCGGCACTTTTGGACCTCGATTATTCAAGACATCTCTGGCTGGAAAAGGAAATAAAGACTGTTGCCAATGTTACCAGAAATGATGTCACGCAATTCCTGAAGCTGGCTGACAAAATAAATATAAGGCCCCATGTTGAGATATATCCGTTTCAAGAGGCAAACTGTGCCTTGCTTGACTTGAAAAGAAAAAAAATCAGAGGTTCCAAGGTCTTAAAAATTGCGTAAATTTCTCCTTTTGGGCCTTTCTCTCCACCACACCTTTTATTGAAAAATTAAAACTTGGTCCTCCGGGCCAGGTCAGAGTTATCTGGCTCTGCCGGTATATATTTGATTATTCATTTTCTTTGCTTGCCCAAAGAAAACGAGCGTCGTGTGGTCTGTGCCACACCACTACAGAAAAGGC
>Ga0209013_10006037_pt1 | contig 10335 bp, 10 predicted proteins | sample Cruoilmetagenom2_FD_187291 | JGI IMG/M metagenome (GOLD analysis project Ga0209013, IMG submission 187291) | Oil polluted marine microbial communities from Coal Oil Point, Santa Barbara, California, USA - Sample 2 (SPAdes) (version 2) | ecosystem: Environmental > Aquatic > Marine > Oil seeps ...
ACAATCAGAATTTGTAATTATCTATTTGCAAGAATTGTATCAATTACCTCTGGATTTATCCAGAGTTTAATAAGAAAATGCAAATCCCAGCATCAATTACCTCTGGCTTCAGCCGGAGGATTTAGAAAATCCCCTTTGAATTTATCCAAAAGGAATGTTAGAAACTCCATCGAATTCGAGCAAATGCCAGTTGACCAATATCGCCAAATTCGCTTCCTGGAGTTCCGAAGAACAATTGTGTTGTTAGCATGAATTCCATATTTTGACTCAGCGAATAAGTAAAGTTAGGACTGAGGTAAAAAGAATGATCCGAAGGATTCACAATACTCGATAAACTAGCATTGAACAAAGGTGTTAGAGGGTAAGAAACTTGTCCGAATAAGGAATATTTGGCTCTGGAAAGTTGTTTGGCAGATAAGTTTTGATCGAAAAAAAGCCTAGTATTACTCGCTTTTCCTTTTGTTCCCGCACTATTGAATAAGCCCTCGATGCTAAGAAATAGATTGTTTTGTAAAGTATAATCGTAGGATAAGGAAGCTACTGTGGTTTCAAAGGAGGTCTGTTTGTTTGGGAGAGGTTTAAAATAGGTGATCTCGCCCCGGAAACCGCCACCCATTACCGCTCCGGTCCATCCGCCACCAATCATATAATCCTTGCCAACCCATCCCGAGATCATCTGGAAATCGTAATTCCAGTGCGAGAAGCGATACATGGCAGCCAGAGCCATATCATGGTAAGAATCTCCCATCTTAAACACCAATTCCACCGAGGAGGTAACGCCCGTGTAATGTTGAATTTTAACAGCATCGCTTCCTGGTCTTTCCTCATAATCGAAATCAAAATAGGAGAAGCTGTTGAATACATCATTGGGATTCCAGACTTTATTGATACCCCAATTAATTCTTTGACGGCCAATTCTGAATTGCCAACTACCTTGGGTGAAATCCAGATATGCACGGTCGATAATAGTATGTAGAAACCAGTGATCTGATTGTGCGCTCACCCACGATAGATTCATATATCCATTATCCATATTTATGGAGGACTGATAATTGGGAATATCACTCACCAGATTTCCCGTGATCAATCGGTTTCGCATGCCCGCCGAAAAGCTTATTTTATCAGAAGGATACCAATTAAAATTTAGTCGATTGTGTATGGTATTGGAATGTAAATCCTGAAGCCTTGGTCCGATGGTTGTTTGTTCGGGATGATAGTACATGTAAAGATCCTTCACATAGCCATTCAAATTCCAGTTTTTTTCTTGCGAGAAGCAAAAGACAGGAAGGATGACTAATAGGAGAAGTAATATTCGTTTCATTTTCATTTTTCTGACATGTGCTTGTGTTCCAAAAGAAAATTATTTGTCATTCTGACTTTATATTGAGATCGTTTCTCTTTTCAGACAGACTTATTAATATTCGTTTCATCTGTTTTGTTTCTGAAATAAATTTCTAATTATTTAATGGCTGATATTAATTCCTTATCGTTTCCTTTCATCGCTGATAACTTTTCCATCTTCGAGGGTAATCACTCGTCGGGCTTTGTTCACCACTCTTTGGTCGTGAGTGGAAAAAATAAAAGTGATATTTTCTTTTCTGTTCAGCTCTTCCATGATGCTCAGCAATTGCTCTGTAGATTTGGAATCGAGGTTGGCAGTTGGTTCGTCTGCCAGCACAAATTTGGGTTTCGAAGCTAAAGCTCTTGCCACGGCTACCCGCTGCTGTTGTCCTCCCGAAAGCTTGTTGGGTCTGCTGTTTTCCCGTCCATCCAATCCCACTGCACGTAATAGTTCCATGCTGCGATTCTCTCTTTCCTGTTTCGATTGATTTTGCAAATGCATAATGAACTCCACATTTTCTTTGGCAGTCAAAACCGGAATCAGGTTGTAAGACTGAAATACAAAGCCTATATTTTTCATTCTGAATCTTATTAAGTCCGAAGATTTAAGCTTACTCAAATCTGTTTTGTCGATCAGGATTTTACCATCGTTAGGAGAATCCAAACCACCCAACAGGTTGAGTAGCGTTGTTTTTCCCGAACCGGAAGGACCTACGATTGCTGCAAATTCTCCCGCTTCAAAATTTAAATCCACACCATTTACTGCGTGTACTTTAACTTCTGATTCGTTGTATATTTTATGAAGATGTGTGATTTCTATAATATTCATGGCTTCTGATATTTGTAGATGTATTTCATTTCTAAGCATTGGTGTTTTATTTGTTATTCCAGATCCTGAATTTCAGGATATATGCAGTGATCTACTCTGTTCTTAATGCTTCCGCCGGATTATATTGCAGGGCTTTTCGTGCCGGATAAATGGAAGCGACAATGCCCGTAATAATCACTAATATTACAATTACGATTAAGGTTTTCACCTCCACAACCGGATATACATGCGGACTGTAACCTATTTCCTCAAATCCCTGAGCATAGTTCGAAAGATCGATTCCTTTTTCCATTGTGGCATAAGTTGCTCCCAGACCAATGAGAATACCTGTAAATCCTCCTGTGAAGGTAAGCATCACCGTTTCCAGCATAAGCATGCTAAAAATTCGCGCCTTACTCATACCAATTGCCATGAGCATACCCAGTTCTTTCACCCGTTCCAAAATCACCATCATCATGGTATTTACAATACCAAATCCCAAAGCCAGCAGAATAATGATTACAAAAATATAGGTGTACAGATTGCCTATTTCATTGATATAACCCAATTCCGGCATCGATTCTTTCCAATTCTCAACTTTCAGATTCTTGTAGCTTGCTTTTAGTAAAAGAGTTTCCTTGTCCAGTTCTTCAGGATTTGCCAGATGTACTAAAATCTCATGGGATACATCCTTTCCCAATCCTGTCAATCGGGATAGATCACTTCTTCGCACAAAAACATTTGTTCCTTCGTACATTCTGTTGGAAATGTCATAAATACCACAGATCCGAAATGCTCCACCGGTAATATTCCCATTGGCATCCTGCACTGTGATTACCAACTTAGAATGCAATTTTACTTTTAGCTTCATGGCTAGCTTGGTACCAATCAGAATAGGATTTCGCTTTACGCCCTCGAAATATTTCCCCTCCGATAGTTTGGTGTATAAATTGGTAACGGTTTTTTCCTTATCGGGATTAATTCCGATAATTTTCACTCCTGTACCTGTTTCGGCTGATGCAATCATCGATTGAATGACTATGCGGGGACTTACTCCGTTTATATTTTTGATATTAGAGATTTTTTCGGACAATAAATTGCTATCAGGAATATATTCTTTAAGATCGTAATTCTCGCCAAAGGCAGGTTGCTGAATACGAATGTGGGAGGCTTCCGTTTCTACGCCAGCCTCCAACCGTTGGTTCATCCATCCTTTGGTGAAAGTGGTGGTAAATATTCCGGCTGACATACCAACACTGATGGCAGCGATAATGATGCCTGATCGAAGCGGACTCCGCCAAATATTTCTCCATGCTACTGATTTGATCATATCCTTTTATTTATGCACGTAATGCCTTAATTGTTTTGATTCGTAATATCGTTATCACCGGATATATGGCTATAATCATGGTGATAATAAAAACACTAATGGCTTGCTGACTAAACACCTCCCAGGCGGTAGAAAAGAACATAAAAGGTTCGAACCCGAATTCCTCCATCATTTGAGCAGCTTGCCCGGTAAGCGGAATGGGATTCGCACTTTGCAATAATAGGATGGGATAACTCACCACCAATCCCGAAAGGATACCTAGCAAGCCAATAAAGAGTGTTTCGAAAAGAACAATGCTTGCCAGCTTGCGTTTTTGCATACCCACGGCTATCATAACCCCAAATTCCCGTCTTCTTTCCATGATCATCATCATGATGGTACCTAAAATCCCGAAGGCGATAACGATATATAGAATGGCTTTCATAATCACACTTCCTGCCCGATCTCCTTCTATTTGCTGCACTACTTCCGGTTGCATTTCTTCCCAGCTCATTACCGAATAGGGATGCTTTATTTTTTTCTTGAGATGACGAAGTGCCCTTTTCATTATTTTATTGTTGGCCACATTAATTACAAGGGATGTCAGGCGGTTTTCTGCACTAAAAAACTCCTGACATTTATGCAGACTCATATACACAATCGATTTGTTAAGTTCCGGAGATACATGTTTGATGATGCCCCGGATTGGAAATTTATCTGCCGCACTTATACCATGATATCCCTGGCTGATGATAACCAAAGTGTCGTTAACATTAAGGCGAAGATATTTAGCCAGTCCTGCTCCCATCACCACACCATTGTCATCTGTTTGCAGGTAGTGTCCTGTGCTGATTTTATCAGCAATATTAGTTAGTTGATTTTCTCCCTTAGGATCTATGCCAAAGATCAAGGCACTTTTGGTAAGTTCCTTTGATGAGGCTAATCCATAGGATTCCAGTCGGGGGATAACGTAATCAATATCCTTATCTGTAAGGATTTTATCCACTAATTTCTGTTGGTATTTAAAGGTGTTGTTGATGCTTTTATTCTCCCAATAATCTTCCTGATGAACCTGCATGTATCCCGAGTAGAATTTCACTACAATATCTACCATTTTGGTGTACGATCCTTCTTGCATGGAGGTCATGTAGGCCGACAACAGCACCCCGAAAAAGATGGAAGCAACCGTAATGATAGTTCTTCTTTTATTCCTCCACAGGTTTCGCCAGGCTAGTTTGATATTTGTTCCCATTTTTTATGAATAGACAGTTAACAACTATAGATTTTCTTCATAAGATCTGCGTCTGCTTAGGTTAGTTTTTACGACTAGTTTAGTAGGATTATCTGATTCGCTTCATATTTTGTATTGAAAAAAATGATTCCTTCAGAGCGATATTGAATTTAGTATCTCCGTATATGAGTATGGTTTTATGTCCCTTTTTGTCCGCGGGTATCATCTCCAATCTTGTTGGCATTTTCCTGTCATCCACCCATTTTATGTCCGATAGAATTTCATGCTTCACCAAATATTCATCTTCATCGTAGAATTCTGCTTTCAACCAGAATTTCTCTTTTTTACTGATCCACATATAAATCTTCCCCCACACAACAGGAGCATCTTCATTGGGAATCAATTCAATTTTATAACAATCGTAGCCTTGAATCTGTTCTTCTCCAGCGAGCCGATGCTCGTAATCTTTCACTAGTGAGGATTCTTTTACCAGATCGTCGTTGGTAAAATCAGAACCCATCCACGACTGCATCATCATTGATGGTGGAATCTTTACCATGCGTTCGATACTTGGAATCCAGTTCCACATTTCATTTCCACGTTTCAAAAAGACTTGCCCTTTCTCCTTGGCAGGAGAGGTGATATACATCAAGGAGTAATCGTTACCAATAGTCCAGCTTTTCATCTTTACCGTGCGCGACCATCCCGGGCGTTCGATGGTCATGCTAAAGTTGCTTTTGCTTGAGGTTCCCCTCATTTTTTCATCCGCTTCCTTTACCCATTTTTTCACATCTATTTGCTGGCTAAAGCCTGATAAGGAAAGTAGGCAGAGGATTATGATGCTTATTGTTTTCTTCATTCTGATTATTTGTTATTTATGCTGTAATATACAATTAATACTGTTGATAATATTTAAGAATATTACCTAATTGCCAGACTATGCTCTGTTATAATTGATTATCTTATGACATAAATCCACAAGATAATCCTGAAAATGCTTGTAGATCTAATTGGCTTATTATCTAAGGAATTTTATTCGTTGTAAACGATTATTTTAAGTTCCCGCCATAGCTTTTTTCATTGGCTTTAGATTAAAATTATCTGTCATCTAATATAAACCGTATCCTAATGCGAACTAGAAAATCTATCCGAAAGAAGAATATCGATTACAGTGCCAAGGGATGGTATTTTGTTACGATTTGCACAAAAGATCGCGAATGTTTTTTTGGCAATATTCAGAATGATGAATTATCTCCTAAATCAATAGGAGAAAAGGCAATTCAATTTTGGATGGAAATACCTGAACATTTTCCAATGGTTGAATTGGCTGAGTTTATAGTCATGCCTAACCATATTCATGGCATTATTGGTATCACCGTAGAGATAAGCCATGGCGTGGCTGATAACAATAATAAATTCAGTAAATCTATTCCCGGGTCATTATCCGTAATAATAGGTCAGTTTAAATCTAGTTTAACCCGTTGGTGCAAAAAAAATGAATTTCACAAATTCGCGTGGCAATCCCGGTTTCATGATCACATCATCCGAAATGATGAATCCTTTCAGCGCATATCCGAATACATCATCAATAATCCCGCAAAATGGGATGATGATAAATTTTACATTCGATAATCGAATCCGCATTCCGTAGGGACACGCCATGGCGTGTCCTGTTTTTTGTAATGAAATGTTTGCACGATTTCGAGGTTCACAGTGTCGGATGGTGTTGTGGTCTGCGTTTTGGGGAATGGAATGTTCGCCAAAAAACATAAATGAATTAAATCAAACCCCAAATTTTTTGGATGGTGGTATTGTAAATATGTATTTGAATTAGGACACGCCATGGCGGTGTCCCTATGGAGATTCCCCAAAAAAAATGACCATTTGATTAATTGCAGTCACCTATCAATAGGCTCTGGCTTCAGTCAGAGCAAAAAGAATAAGAGATTACAAATCATATCCAATTTTATTAGCAGAGGCAATTACAAAGGTGCTGTTGAAGCGGCTGATATGTTCGAATTGGGATAATTTCTCCTGAATAAAGTGCTGAAAAGCCTGCATATCCTTCACCATAATCTTTAGCAGAGCATCAAAATTTCCTGAGGTGTAATAAAACTCCATCACTTCGGGCAAGGCCAATGCTTCTGCCTCGAAACGTTCCACCACATCGCGGGTGTGTTTGGTCAGCGATATGGAAATAAAAACCATCATGCTGCGATCAATCTTTTCGGGATTGAGGATAGCTACATAGTTTTTAATGATACCGCTGCGTTCCAGCTTTTTCACCCTTTCGTAAACAGGTGTGTTGGTGAGGTGTAGCTTCTCCGATAACTCCTTAGTAGTGATTCTGCAATCTTGTTGCAAAAGCTCTAAAATTTTGCGGTCTGTTCGATCCAGGTTTTCCATTTCAAGAATATTTATCTAAGAATAATAATCTTCAGTAAGTTGTAAAGATATATAATCTTTAGAAATACGCATCACCCAGTATTATTTTCTGTATTTATGCGAAAGTATAGCAAATAATTACAGTAAAGTCTACATTTACAGAAGATTTAAGAGGTGGTTTTATTGCTCTTTTGAAAAGTGATCGTGCAACACTAATTACCCAACAAATCGAAGAAAAGGATTTTCACAACAACAACACATCAACGAAAGAAGTAATGCTTTTTTGGAATCAATTGGCAATAGAAAAATACTTTCGGGGTAATTAAAAAGGAGTTTTTACCCAAAACGAACGTATTGTCTCGTTGACTGATTCCAGCAAATCAGCTTAAAAAAAGGAAACATATGAAAGAAATTAGATGGCATGGAAGAGGTGGACAAGGTGGATTTACAGCATCTCGTCTGTTAGGTATAGCTGCTAGTGTTCATGGCGGAAAGCATGCCTTGGCATTTCCATCCTTTGGTCCCGAGCGTAGAGGTGCGCCGGTTTTGGCATTTACCAAGATTGATGATACCAAAATTCGGGATCGCAGCGAAGTGCAGGAAAGCGATTTTGTGGTAGTAATGGACGAAACTTTAATTACTCCGGATATGAGAAAAGGAGTAAGAGAAGGAGCATGTATCTTAATTAATACCGAAAATGCTGCGCCATATGAATCTGTTTTTGAAGGCTGCAAGATCATTGGATTAGATGCCACTGCCATGGCGATGGAAATATTAGGTCGTCCGATAACCAATACTGCCATGTACGGTGCTTTAGCCGCAGCTTCCGGATTGGTAAGTTTAGATGCCGCGATGGCAAGTATCCGAACAGAAATGAAACCATCTCTGGCGGAGAAGAATGTGGAAATAGTAGCGAAAGCTTATGAAACTGTTAAAACTTTAGCGTAATGAACCGACCAAAGAATAAAGAATATAAATTTCCTACTCATATTGATGATTACCCTACGGGTCCACAATACAAGGCTGGTTTTCTACCCGAGACCAATGCTGGTTGGAGAAAAGTTCGTCCTGTAGTAGATCATGAAGCTTGTGTTTTTTGTCTTCGATGCTATTTGGTTTGTCCGGATGGTACCATTTTTAAGGAAGATGGCAAAATTAAGATTGACTTGGATTACTGTAAGGGATGTGGCGTTTGTGCCCACGAATGCCCGAAAGATGCTATAAGCATGGTGAAAGAATAATTGTAAAGTATTTCGGTTACTCTCAGTAAGTTGTTAAGAGAAAGGATGAATTGTCGATTGGCTTTAGCCATCGGATATAAAATTCAAAACAATTTCTTGATAATATCATTCTCCTTTTCAGGGAAGATCTCAGACAGAACAGAGTGGTGATCTAGAAGCAAAAACAATTAAAGTAGACACCTATAAGCGAATAAAAAAGATAAAAAAATGAATAAGAATAAAATATTTATATCCGGGGATGAAGCTGCTGCATATGGCGTAAAACTATGCCGACCTCACGTTATTGCAGCTTACCCCATCACACCACAAACGATCACAGTGGAACGCTTGTCTGAAATGGTGGAGAAAGGCGAAATGGATGCCGAATACATGCACGTAGAATCAGAGCATTCAGCAATTTCAGTTTGCATGGGTGCTAGTTCTGTTGGTGCCAGAACATTTACCGCATCCTCCTCGCAAGGATTATTGTATATGGCCGAGGGATTACACTATGCCAGTGGCGGACGTTATCCGATAGTGATGATGAATGCCAATCGTTCGGTTGCATTGCCATGGAGTATTTATGGAGATCACAGAGATTCTCTTTCTCTTTTAGATTCTGGATGGATACAAGTTTATGTGGAAGATGCGCAGGAGGCTTTGGATATGATGATTCAGGCTTACAGAATAGCAGAGCATAAAGATGTACTTACTCCTATGATGGTGAATTTGGATGGATTTATCCTGACACATACCTACGAATTGGTGGAAATTCCAGATCAACAAAAAGTGGATGAATTTCTACCAGCCTTCGAAACACCCAATAAAATGTCTTTCGAAGAACCAAAAAATCTGGCCTTTAGTTCAAAACCTGATGACAATACCGAATTTAAGTATCAGCAAAATCAGGCTGTACTAAAATCTATTGATGTTATTAAGGAAGTAGATCAGGAATTCGAAGCAATATTTGGTAGAAAATACCACGATATGGTAGAAGAATATCGCTGCGAAGATGCAGAGGTGGTTTTGGTAGCCATTGGAAGTGTTTGTGGAACCGTACGTGTGGTAGTTGATAAGCTTCGCGAAGAAGGAATGAAAGTAGGGCTGTTGAAGATACGCTACATGCGACCTTTCCCGGAACAGGAAGTAAAAGATTTGGCGAAACGTGTGAAAGCAATCGGAGTAATCGATAAAGATATTTCTTTTGGATACGAGGGAACTGTGTATACCAATGTAAATTCTGCCATTTCGAAAGTGGAGAACTATGTGTACAAAAGCAATTTCATTGGCGGACTCGGTGGACGAGATATTACCAAAGCTGAAATTGAAGATATGTTCCATAAGCTTTATGCTGGATTGGAAAAAAATAGAGAAGAAAAAGTAGAGTTTTTTAGTCTAAATGTTGAAACCAATGAATAAAGTATTAGATATTCCGAGAGTAAATGCGAAAAACATGACCGATAAGGAATTCTTTTATGGTCATAAAGCCTGTGCAGGATGTGGAGGAAGTATTGCCGTTCGCTTGGCATTAAAAGTTCTGGGCGAAAGAACCTATACCGCTTTACCAGCGGGATGTATGTCGGCAGTAGGATTTATCTTTCCGCAAATGGCATTTAATTCCAATGCAATCATTACAACTTTTCCGGGAGCTGCCAGTATGGCATCAGGAATTGCGATGGGTGCAAAAGCATTGGGGCAAAAAGATTTTAAAACTGTGGTATTTGCAGGTGATGGAGGTACTGCTGACATCGGGTTCCAGGCTTTGTCGGGAATGATTGACAGAAACGATGATGTGTTGTATATTTGCTATGACAACGAAGCTTATATGAATACTGGTATTCAGAAAAGTGGGCTAACTCCTTACGGAACACAAACTACGACTACTCCTGCGGGTAAGAATCGCCCCGGAACTTTAACGCATAAAAAAAATCTGTTTGAGATTATTGCTGCACATGATATTGCCTATGCTGCAACTGCTAGTATTGGATATCCACAGGATTATCTGAATAAGGTAAACAAGGCAAAACATATCAAAGGAGCA
>Ga0209013_10006038_pt1 | contig 10335 bp, 8 predicted proteins | sample Cruoilmetagenom2_FD_187291 | JGI IMG/M metagenome (GOLD analysis project Ga0209013, IMG submission 187291) | Oil polluted marine microbial communities from Coal Oil Point, Santa Barbara, California, USA - Sample 2 (SPAdes) (version 2) | ecosystem: Environmental > Aquatic > Marine > Oil seeps ...
TTCCGCCTTCAATGCCTAAATACAATCCAGCATTTAGGGTAACTTGAGAAGTAATACCGCCATCAGCAAATTCAAGTACATATGTACCTATCAGATCAGGAATGAAAGATACTGCTTGAGAGGCAGAATCTAAGTCCTCAGTTACCCCGAATACAGTATTTGCTCCTACTGGACTTGAAACAACTGTCCAAGAAGGTGCTACTAAAGTCGTATCGCTTGAACCAGCGAGATAGATCTTTGTTTCTTTACCGACATTTAATAATCCATTATACGCCAGATCAAAAATGTCCAAAGTATCCATTTCAGTATCGCGTGGTGAAGCACCGTACGTTTCAACAGATATCTCTTGAGCGGAAACAGAAATTAAGCTTACTAGAATTAAAGTAGTAAGCAAGGAAAAGAATTTTTTCATGGAAACCTCCATTTTGTTTAAGAAAAAGTTATTGAATTATTTTTTGTACTGACCGATTTTATTAAGTTTAATATTTCATCTTTTGATATCGGTTTAATCCCGTAGAAATATACGCCGATAGGTGATATCTCTCTTCCAAGATCAACACTATTATCAGATGTCAAAAATATGATCTCAACATTTTTGGAAATTTGCTTTATTGATTTTAAGATTTTTGCAGAGTTTGGCTTTAGTATGTCATCATCAAGAATCAACAATGTTGGAGAAATTGAATGTACCGAAGAAATGACTTCAAGTGGATCATAAGATTTTTCATATAATTTGATCTCTCCAAGTTCTGTTATATTAAAATCGCTTATTGAACTTAGTAGTAAACTATCTTCGGTGATCAATAGAATTTGCATACTATTTTACTTGCAACATACGTACCAATAGGATATTTTAGTCTTGAAAAATACGCGATTTATAAAAATTAAATTATGTTCAGAAAATCATCTAAAAACAAGATATATTTTCGCAATCATTGAAGTATTATCATTTTAAGTTCTAACAATATTATGAATTTAGTGTGATATTAATGTCTCAGTGGGACATCAAAAAGACACTAAATTTAATTAGTTGTACTTGCAGAACTCAAATTAAAATTTAAATATTTCGAGAGTCTTTAAATGTTAAAAACGATAAAAAGCAAATTTGTATTTTTCTCAATTCTCCTGATCATGCTTAGTGTAGGTATTCCTAATTATTTTCTTATTCGACAATTTCAGTCAAACTTTAAAGAAAGATCAGAACTATACTTGAATTCTGCTGTTGATATGATCTTATACAATCTTAAAAGTTCTATGAATGAGAAAAGCTCAAATACTATTCAGCAATTAATTGATAATATGATACTAAATGAAAATGTTCATCATATTAGAATATTTAATTCTGATGGAAAAATTTTGTATTCGTCAGAGCATGAGTATATAAACGAAGATATTCGAATTGCTGCCCCAGATCACATCGATTCGAATTTTACTCAAATTAAAGAAAGAACAATTAGTTTGATGGATGACCATCATGCATTCGCAGCTTTTCAAGCGATAGAAAATGGTCCTAAATGTTATAGTTGTCACGGTAATGAACCGGTAATAGCCTTTATTGATGTTGATACTCATCTAACCTCACCAGAAAGAAATTTTCATACTGGTACGCAGCATTTTATTTATTTGGGAATTGTATTGATCGTTTTAATGACATTTGGTCTTCTCGTTTTATTCAATTATTTTATTAATAAACCTCTGATGCAGATTAGTGGAGCAATTGATAAATTGAAAGAAGGGGACTATGACCTTAAACTTCCTATTAAAAGAATTGATGAATTTGGTACACTGAATAACCACTTTAATAAGATGGTGAGAGAATTAAAGCTCTCGAGTGAAAAAATAGAAGAATTCCATCTTGAACAATTAAGACGAGCTGATAAGATGGTGACTTTAGGAGAAATTGCTGCAGCAATGGCACATGATATAAATAATCATTCTGCAATTATAATGACTAGGGCAGACTATCTTCAGATGCAGATGGAATCGGTTGGTTCGATGAAAGAGTACAGAGAAGAATTAAATGTCATAATTAATCAGGTTCAAAAAATATCCAAAACAACAGGAAGTATTTTAAAAAATGCCAAAAGAATTCCTTCAGAATTTATTGATATCAACCTGAATAGATTAGTTAGATCGACCTTAAATAATTTAGAACCATTATTAAATAAAAAAGAAGTTTCTATAGTAAGAAATTTAACATGGGGAAATAATATTATTCGTGGTAATATTGAGCAGATTGAACAAATCATAATGAATTTAATTAATAATGCTCTTGATGCTATAGACACAGAGGGTAAAATCGATGTATCAGTTTTAAAAAACGAAACAAGTGAAATTGAATTTACTGTTCAAGATAATGGGAACGGCATTTTATCTGATGATATCGAAAAAATATATTCTCCATTTTTTACAACTAAAGCAAACGAGAAGGGAACAGGATTGGGTCTTTACATTGTGAAAAATATCTGTAATAATCACAACGCTAAAATTGAGTGTAGTAGTTATTCCGGTAAAGGTACTACATTCACAATTACTTTTAAAAGTGAGAAGAGAAACTGATGAAAAAAATATTAATTATAGATGACGAACAAGAAATGCTCAATAGTTTAGAGAAAATTCTTTCTCATGAAACTGAGTATAGTTTAAAACTTGAACAAGATCCAAATCAAGCCCTTGAAGAAGTGAAGCAAAAAGAATTTGATTTAATAATAACAGATCTAAAGATGGGACAAGTTTCTGGTTTGGATATATTAAAAAATACGAGTGAACATTTACCTAATACACCAGTGATAATGATTTCCGGCTATGGTACTATAGAAGCTAGTGTTGAAGCTATTCAGAATGGGGCATTTGATTTTATTGAAAAACCATTTACTTCAAAAAAACTTCTTGATTGCATAAAAAAAGCTCTTCATGAAAAAAGTGTAGAATCTAATTCTTCTAATAATATTAGTGAATTAAGTGGAATAATTTATTCTAGTACACAAATGCAAATTGTGATCGACTCAATTAAAAAGATATCATCACAAAATATGAATGTTTTAATTCTAGGAGAAAGTGGAGTTGGAAAAGAATTAGTTGCTAGAGCAATACATAAATTGAGTAAGGGAAGTCAAAATCCATTTGTCCCGGTAAACTGCGGTGCACTTCCGGAAGATCTTTTTGAGAGTGAATTGTTTGGACATGAGCGCGGGGCTTTTACTGGGGCATTTAAAACTAAACCAGGTCTGTTAGAATTTGCAAATCATGGTACTTTTTTCTTTGATGAAATTGGAGATATGAGCATCCCCATGCAGATAAAAATTCTAAGACTTTTGGAAGACAAAAAAATTCGCCGAGTTGGGGGTAATAAAGAAATAGATATTGATGTAAGAATAATAGCAGCAACAAATAAAAATCTCGAGGAAGCAATTTCTGAAGGAAAATTTCGGGAAGATCTTTATTACAGATTAAATACATTTCAAATTGTTGTGCCACCATTAAGAGAAAGAAAAGAGGATATAATTTTACTAGCAAACCATTTATTAAGTGACCTTTGCATTAAAAGTTCTAGTATGATGAAAACTTTTTCTCAAGATGCGGAAAAGGCTCTCACCGAGTACTCCTGGCCTGGAAATGTTAGAGAATTATTCAACATAGTGAGTAGAGCATTATACTCATCCGCAGCAGAAAAAAGAGTTATCGAAAAGGATGATCTAATGATTTTCCTTTGCTCTGAAAAGGATAGATTGAACCAGCATATTTTGTCGCTGTCATATATGGAAGCGAAAGAAAGTGTAATTGATAAATTTGAGATTGAGTATCTGACTTATCACCTAAAAGAGAATTCTGGAAATATTTCTCTAACAGCACAAAAGTGCGGGATTGATAGGCGAACAATTCATAGACTTATCTCAAAGTATAAAATTATTTACAAAGATGAGTCAGGAGCTTCACATCTTTAATTTAACATATACCTAAGATATTTGTTAAATTTTGATTTAAAAAATTATGTTTTAGGAATATTATGATAATTTACAACACGCTCACCAGGAAGAAAGAAGAATTCAAACCAATAGATCCCCCAAATGTTTCAATGTATGTATGCGGTCCAACTATTTATAACTATTTCCATATTGGGAATGGTAGAACATTTATGATGACTGATGTAATTAGACGATACTTGATTTACAAGGGATATAATCTGAAGTATGTAATGAATTTAACAGATGTTGACGATAAAATAATTAGAAAAGCAAATGAAGAAAACATTGATCCAAAGGAAATAACAAATAAATATGAACAAGCTTTTCTTGAAGACTCAAAAAGATTAAAAATAAGATCAGCTGACATTTATCCCAAAGCAACAGATCATATAGATGAAATTGAAAGTATAATATCTTCATTGGAAAGTAAGGATGTTGCTTACAACGTGGAGGGAAATGTTTTTTATAATGTTGAAAAATTTAAGGGTTATGGAAAACTTAGTGGTAAAAAAACTGATGATCTTGAAGTTGGTGCTAGAATTGAGGTCAATAAAGAGAAAAAAAATCCCCTCGATTTTTCTTTGTGGAAAAAAGCAAAAGAGGGTGAACCATCATGGAGCAGTCCTTGGGGTGAGGGGCGTCCTGGATGGCATATTGAATGTTCTGCAATGAGCATGAAACACCTTGGTGAAACAATTGATATACACGCTGGTGGTAATGATCTAATCTTCCCACATCATGAAAATGAGATAGCCCAAAGTGAAGCTTCAACGGGAAAAGACTTTGTTAAATACTGGATGCACTTTGGTTTTCTCAATCTTAATAAAGAGAAGATGTCAAAATCATTAGGTAATTTTTTTACAACTCGGGATATTCTAGATAAATATCCTGCAGAAGCAATCAGACTTCTGTTCGTGCAATCACATTACGGTAGCCCATTAAATTTCAGCGAGGAATTACTCAATGCCGCTCAAAAGGGTGCGGAAAAGATATCCAATTTAGGTAGAACTATTCTTAAAGGAATTAATCGAAATAATACTTCTGGTAAACTGCCGGAATTTCAGCTTAACAAATATGAGAACTCCTTTAATACTGCAATGGATGATGATTTTAATACTCCTCAAGCAACATCTTCCATTTTCGATTTTGTCCATGATATGAATAAAATTATGGCTGCAAATGATGATATTGATTCAACTTTTTTTAGTAAGGCTAAAAAATTTCTTTCCAAAACAGCTGATGAAGTTTTAGGTATTGTAGATCTATTGGAATTGGAAGAAGAGAATAAGGATGATGATGAATGGATTATGGAGCAAATAGAATTGAGAAAAAAAGCAAAAGAAGAAAAAAACTATCAACTTGCTGATCAAATTAGAAATGAATTATTTGATAAAGGAATTGTCTTAGAGGACACAAAAACTGGTACAACATATAAAATAAAATAGTGTCGAAATCAAAAATGATAGCAATTTTGTTTATTGTAACCGTAACTGTATTTATAGTAGTCTTTTTGTGGTTATATTTATTTAATATTTACGAAGTTAGAATAATTGTATCGCCAGAATACTTAGTTGTTAATGAAAAGTTGAAAACAGAAATAAGTGTAATTCCAATAAACTCCTTTGGACATAAGGTTGCATATAGAAAAGTTAAAGCAACATTTACAATTGAAGAGGGTAAAGAAATAATCAAAAATTTTATAATAAATAGTGATTCAAATAAAGTATTGATTGAATCAAATGGTGAGAACGGCAAAATCGTTATTCTTGTTAAAGCAAACTATGGAATTTTCCCTACTCATGTTGAAATACCTGTTTTATTGAAAAATCCAGACATTCCTAAATGATATTTAAGAAATATTAAAATTTTAATGTATATTTGAAATATAATTTATTGGCAAAAAATAAAAATGATTAAATATCTTAAAATATACATCTCTTTAATTCTGATTTCTTCCTCCTTTATGTCTGCTCAAGGAAGTGCAGGTACAAATGCAAAATATGAATACCGAGCATTAATTGATATGCAGACTGCTGGTATTTTAGAAAAAGGATTTGCTGGTGTTGCAATTGATTTTATGCCAAATGGTGTTGTGATAACTCAAATAGAAGCCGGTGCATTTAACAATTTTAGCTTCGGAATTTCGTTTGGCGGCTCTAATGTAATTGGAAGCGGCAATATTGATTGGTATCAATGGCCTGGTATTTATGCAAAATTCCGGTTCGTTGATGAATCTCATATGACTCCAGCATTTGCTGTTGGATTTGATTCCCAGGGCAAAGGGGTCTATAGCGAAGAATTAAATAGATATCAGATTAAATCACCAGGATTTTTTGTCTCAGCATCAAAAAATTTTGAACTTCTTGGATATTTGAGCATTCATGGAATGATAAATTATACCCTTGAAAGAGATGATAGTGACAAAGATCTAAACTTAGAAATTGGTGTTGAAAAAACTATAGGCGGGTCAGTCTCATTTTATACTGAGTATGATTTCGCATTAAATGATGATAATCCTTTATCGCTTGGTGCTGGAAAAGGCTATCTAAATGCTGGAATCCGCTGGTCGATAGCTCAAGGATTTACAATTGGATTAGATCTAAGAGATCTGCTGAGTAATCAAAAAATTAATGCTTTTAGCGCTGACCGTGCGCTCTATGTAGAGTTTCTTTCCTCAATTTTTTAGTGTACAAAATACTAAACAAAAGTACACTCTTTAATACACTTCTAAACCATATAATTCTTCATTTTTACTCCAAAAAGAAAACATATTCCTAGGCATATTAATTGCAATAGAGTTGGCAGTAACCTGGAGGATAAAATGAAAACGAAAATATTATTTAGTTTAATCGCAATTAGCTTCTCATTTGTTGGATGTTACACCAGCTTTGCTGCAAGAGAATATGAAGAAGATACTTTTGGCCAAACCGAAGAGAATGCACAAGCTGATTCAATGATTGTCTTTGAAGATGAATCTGGCAATTTGGATACAGTTTATTTATATGCTGGTAACTATGAAGAAGTTACGGAAGAGCCAGTTCCGAGCGCAACAGTGATTAACAATTATTATGACTATAATGAATGTTGGTTTGGAGGATTTTATGGTTACCCACGTTTTTATTATCCAGTATCTTATTATTCATGTTACGATCCTTACTATTATGATCCATATTGCTATGATTACTATAGACCTTACTATGGTGGTAACATATACGTTAGTACTGATCTTTATGTAGGGCACTACAGTGGAGGCAATTATTATATCCCTTCAACAGTACGTTATAGAACACAGCAGTCACATTGGACAAATCTAAGAAATAATGATGGTGGAAGGAAAACCAGTAGGAAAAGTAGAGATAGCTATAGAAATTTAGTGGCATCAAACAACACTCGCTCTGCCGGAGTTCTAAGTAAGGGAATCGATATCGATAGAGATATTCGCAATTCACAAAAAAGAACTAAGTTAGCTTCCTTAAATGATGGGGGGATAAGGAAAGCTGACTTAGGTTTTAAAGAGAGAATCATTAATACTAATAATGAAATTAAGAGAGCATCAGTAAAGTCTACAAAATCAAATAATCCAAGACGAGTGGTGAAAAGGGAAGCTGTTAAGCAAACAAGACCAAAACGTACTCAAAATAAGTCAAATTATACAAGACAAAATACTAGTAGAAAAAGAACTTATACTGAAATTCAAAAGAAATCTTCTTACGGTAAAAGAAAAAACAGCTCTGTAAATAATGCTCAGAAAAATAATAGTAGAAAATCATCTACAAAATCAAATTCTGGTAATAAGCGGAGTAATAAATCATATTCTTCAAATAGAGCTAAAAAACAATCTAATTCTAGATCGAGTTATAACTCGAATTCTTCAAGAAGGAGTAATAAACCTTCTTCTAGCTATTCGTCAAACAGTTCATCATCTAAATCTTCAGCTCGTTCATCTTATAGCGGCTCATCATCAAGATCGTCTTCTCGTTCTTCCTACAGCGGTTCATCATCACGATCTTCATCAAAAAGTTCCGGCAGTAGCAACTCAAGAAGTAGTTCATCACGAAGCAGTGGAAGAAAAAGGTAAGTTGTATTGCTTGCAATAATTATAACAGAGAATAGTATGAATTCATCATTAAAATATTATAAAATTATTCAAATTATCATTCTACTATTTTGTTCAACATTGATTGCACAAAATTCAAATGATGCACTTAGATTAACTATACCAGGAATAATTTCTAATGCCCGCTCTCTTGGAATGGGCAATAGTTACATAACGCAGGCTAATGATTATTCAGCAGTATTCTTTAATCCAGCAGGACTTGGTCAAGCGGAGAGTAGCCAAATAACAGGAAGTTTATACTATCGATATTTTGAAAACAGTTCCGAGTTTTTCGGTAATTCTAACTATCATAAAAATAGTGCTACTGAGTTCAATCAATTAGGACTATTAATTAAGACTCCCTCAACTCGAGGCAGTTTAGTTTTTGCTTTTGGTTATCAAAAGGATAAAGATTTTACCTCTTCCTTGGACTTTTATGGTTTTAATCCAAATGGTAATTCAATGATTCAAGATCTTACAAGTTATAATGACGATGTTCCTTATTTACTTGGTCTTAGTTATCCTCTCTTTGATCAAAATGATGTTCATATTAAAGACACAACAACAATAAATGGAAAACTTAATCAGAGCGGTACAATTTATAATGAAGGTGGTATTGACCGCTATTCTTTTGGCTCAAGTATAGAAGTCGCGGAAAATATTTTTATTGGATTAAGTATAAATCGTTTAAGTGGTAATTTTTCAAGTGATAGGGAATATTATGAGGATGATCTGTTAAATTACTATACTGAACCAACCGACCCTATGGATACAAAAACATCGGGATTTAATACTTTCTATTTTAATGATATCCTTTCATGGGATATGAAAGCATGGGAATACAGATTTGGATTCGTGTTTAATTGGTTAAATTTCATTTCCCTTGGTGGCTCAGCTAAGCTTCCAACAAAATTCAGTATTAAAGAAAATTATTATCTAGATGCTTATAGTTCTTTCGAAAGAAATTATTTAATAGAATTAGAGCCAAGCTATAGTGACCTTGAATATGAAATAACAACCCCATTAGAATTCTCACTTGGCGGGTCAGTAGATCTGGATTTAGTTAATGTGAGTGCGGCAGCAACTTTTATTGATTATTCTCAAATGGAATTTTCTGGTAATCTTGAAAAAGAACTAATCAGTGGGAACAATAAAATTATTAAAGAGAGCTTCAGACCAGTTGTAAACTATAGTTTAGGTGGAGAAGTTAGATTACCTTTTACAGAAATTAGAGGTCGTGCTGGTTTAATGTATCTTCCGTCTCCGTATGAAGATGATCCAGAAAATTTTGATAGAGTTTATTTAACATTAGGTGCGGGTATTGTGGCTGGTCAGGTACTTAAGTTTGATGTTGCATATTCTTACGGTTTCTGGGAAACATATGGTGAAAATTATTCATCAAATCAATCAACAGTATTTCAAAAAATTAGTTCTCATACGGTTTTAATTTCTACAACTGTAATGTTGTAATATGCTCATAGTTGTATTGCATCCATTATCAGAGTATCTTTACAACTGAGTTTAATTTGTAAAGGTATAGTATTATTTTAGGTAGAATCTTTAAGATAGAAAGTAAAGATTATTATGTAACTGATGAGCAAGGAAATCAGATCACATGCAGTCTTCCGGGTAGGTTTAAGAAGCAATTCCATTTAAAACAAGATAAACAATACGTTCTTGATATTGCTACTGTTGGAGATAGAATTAAATTCTCCGTAAACCAAGATGGTACAGGTGTAATTAATAAAATTTTAGAGAGAAAAAATTATTTTTCACGTAAAGCGATTAAACTTAAAGGAACTTCTGGTAGAGGCGAACGCTTAGAACAAATATTTGCTTCCAATATTGATAACATTGTTATAATTTCTTCTGTAGGGAATCCAAAATTTAATAACCGTCTACTTGATAGAATTTTAGTTGCAGCAGAAAGTTCGAAAATTAATACAATAATAGTTATCAACAAAACAGATATTCAAATTTCTGAACGAATCCAGGAGTGGTATGAACTTTATTCCGAAATTGGTTATAAGGTATATTTAACTTCAGTTAAAAACAATGTTGGATTATATGATTTAAAAAATGATCTTAGTGGAAGCTCTAATCTGTTTTGCGGGTTATCAGGTGTTGGAAAATCATCCATCCTAAATAGCCTGTATCCAAACTTAAATCTAAAAGTTGGTGACATCAGTATGGCATCTCAGAAAGGAAGGCATACAACTGTCTCATCAATTCTGCAAAATGTTGGTGAAAAGACGGTAGTAATTGATACTCCTG
>Ga0209013_10006039_pt1 | contig 10330 bp, 12 predicted proteins | sample Cruoilmetagenom2_FD_187291 | JGI IMG/M metagenome (GOLD analysis project Ga0209013, IMG submission 187291) | Oil polluted marine microbial communities from Coal Oil Point, Santa Barbara, California, USA - Sample 2 (SPAdes) (version 2) | ecosystem: Environmental > Aquatic > Marine > Oil seeps ...
AAAAGAATGTAAATAGCCATGCTCTTTTAACTTCCCTTATGTAAGATATGGTATTATCTATTATATAATCTTAAATAATCTTGAAAAGAATAATAAACGAAAGGGAGTAGTATGAATGTGGATGCACAGCTTATCGAGCATATGATGGAGCCAAAAAACTATGGCTCTATGGTCGATGCGGATAGCGAAGGTATCGGAAAAAACCCGGAAAATGGCGAGAAGGTCGCTATTTATCTGCGTGTTAACGAAAAAAATGGTGAACCGACAATTGAAGATATCCGTTTCCAGGCGATCGGGTGCAGTACGACAGTGGTGGCAGGCTCTATGATCACAGAAGAGGCCAAAGGATTGAGTTTTGAGAGGGCAGAGGAGCTGATCGATATGACGATGAAATTGCTCGAAAATGTGCCGCCGGAAGATGCTGCGTGCAGCGAAATGGTTGCCATTGCCCTTAAGGCAGCGATAGATACTTATGTGAAACGAAAAGAGGTGAGTGATTATCCTGCGATCACCTATCAAATAGAAAACACTTGTACACCAAAAGAGGAGAACAGATGAAGACATTGGCAATTATGACACACGAATTGTGGCTCGCTACCCTGACGGCAGGGTTTATGAGTCGAACAGAAAATAAGCAGAAACTTTTTGATTTTTCAGACATTCTATTTAGACATTTTACATGGATCGAGCAAGAGATGATCAAGAGTGGAGAAAACTACGACTATGATCGCGAAAGTATCCCTGTAAAAGTAGAGCAGCTCAGTGTTATACTCAATAATATTGTGCAGCGAATCAATCAAATAGACTTGCAGCTAGTTGGCGCCAATCATGCACTGGGTGATCGCATGAGCAGTGATCTGCACTATATGCGAGAGGTGATTTCAAATCTTCCCGATGAAGATGTGACGGCTTTTCATGTAGAGAGAAAGCTTGACAATATTCCACTGAGTGATGAGGCGACGGATGCCTTGACACTTTTTCTTTTTGAAGAGAGTTACAAGGAGTATGAGTTGATCATGATCTACAACTATCTCAAAGCACACAGCAAGGATGCCTACCTCAATCGAATTTTTCAAATCCTTGTAGATGAGAGTTTTTTTCACCTCAAGAGCTTTGGGGATATGATGGCAAAGATGGGGATACTGGGTGTACCGAGAGTCATCAGCAAAGAGCTCTATCAGGTTGAAAATATAGAAGATTTTCTGCTGGCAGGTATCGATGAAGAGTTGGCAGCCAAAGAGGAGTGCCGCAAGCTCTCTGAAGCCGTCGCCTCCAATAGTCCTCAATTGGCAAAATTCTTTGACTTCATTAACTATCAGGAAAACTACCACATCGAGCTTATGAAAGATGCCCTGACATACTATAGGAGTGATACGAATGTCTAAACACTATGCCTCTGCTATCTCCACAGCCTTTGGTAAATTTGCAGGCAAGGCATTTTCTCCATCGGTACAAAAAGTGATCAACAAGAGCTATGTTGCATTGATGGGGGTTGATATGAGTGAATTTAAACCACCTGAAGAGTACCCAACACTCAATGCGCTTTTTACCAGGGCATTTGTAAAAGAGCGGCAGATTGCAGAGGGCGAAGATGTTATTATCGCTCCGGCTGATTCACTGGTGACGCATTTCGGAACGATCAAGGAGGGGAATGCCTACCAGATCAAAGGGATGCAGTATCAGATTGATCCACTACTGGGAAGTGACTATGGCGGTAAGGCTGAGCAGCTTGAAGGAGGGGAGTTTATCAACTTCTATCTTTCGCCAAAAGATTACCACCGCTATCATATGCCAATGGACCTCACCATCAAGAGCCTGACACACATTCCAGGCAAACTTTATCCTGTTAATGTGCCTTTGCTCCGCCATAAGCATGATCTTTTTATCGAAAATGAACGAGTGGTGATGGAGTGTGAGGACAGCAGAGGGTATCTGCATATGCTGGTACTTGTAGGTGCACTCAATGTCGGTAAGATGGTAGTGACTTTCGAGGAGAGCGTGCAGACCAACAGCCATATTCGTGAGTCAGAGCACTATAACTATGAAAACTTAACGATGAAAAAAGGGGAGCTATTTGGCTGGTTTGAGATGGGGTCAACGATCCTGACTTTCAGTCAAAAAGGCGCACTCAAACCTAAAGTGGCTATCAATCAAAAAGTAAAATTTGGTGAAGAGATTGCTCTTTTTTCGGAAGCCAAGGAGTCCTAAATGATGATCAAAGAGATACAGGAGTATGCTGAGATACGCACCAAGGCGAGAGCATATCTCTGCTATATTTTGGGTCGTAATATTTCCCAAACGATGCAAAACGGAAATTTGGAACTTGTTTTGAGCAAACTGGAGAATATCAATCTCTCGCTGCCAAAAAGTGAGGCAGTCTATGTGCTCGATGGTTCCGGCACGCAAATTTCAGACAATATCTCCAGTAATTCAGCTGTGAGTGGATTGGGGAGGGGTGAAGATAGAAGCGACAGAGCATACTTTTATCGTACCATAGAGGAGCATCGCTGTGTTTTGACTGATCCTTATCCTTCACTGGTCAGTAACTATCTGGTTGTGACTGCCGCATTTCCTATCTATGATGAAAATGACAACCTCATCGCAATTATTTGTGTGGATATCAGCCTCAAAAATATCCTTAAAATGGTGCATCCAAGTTCTGTGGATTCACTTTTTGGAACGGCTAGTAAAATTGCCTATGGTGCTTTTTCGTTAGCACTCTTTGCCGTTGCTATGTTGTTATTTATCAAGGGAGTAGGCAATTTCATAAGCCATGGTTTAAACTTTCAGGAAATTGATATTAATGAAATGTTCAAGTCGACCATCCTGCTCACACTCTCTTTGGCAATCTTTGATCTGGTCAAAGCTATCTTTGAAGAAGAGGTGCTGGGCAAAGAGAAAAAAAGCGGGTCCGGTGATTCGCATCAAACGATGGTGCGCTTTTTGGGATCCATTATCATCGCGCTCTCAATTGAGTCTTTGATGCTGGTTTTCAAATTTGCTTTGACGGATCCCAGCAAGTTGCTCTACGCCGTCTATCTTATCGGAGGTGTGACAGCCTTGATGATAGGACTATCTATCTATCTACGCGCTATCAATAGCAACAGCACAAAGTGACTGAGGTGACCCCATGAAGAAGAGGCTGGTCATTTTTGATATGGATGGCACACTTGTGGATAGTTCTGTCACGATCGCCAACGCCATCAACCATGTCCGGCACAATCTCGGCCTCCCACTAATGGAGCCGGATATTATCATAGAAAAAATCAATGATCACAATCTCAACCCGGCACAATATTTTTATGAAACAGATCATTTTGAAGGACAGCACGAAACCTGGTTTTCTGAGTATTACACTCAAAACCATGACAAGGAGCTGCTGCTCTATGACGGTATCAGGGAGATGTTGATCGCTTTGAAAGAGAAGGGTGTCAAGCTTGCTGTAGCGACCAATGCCTATCGGGGGTCGACGATCGAGTCACTGATGCATCTTGGGATTTTCGGACTCTTCGATACCATCGCGTGCTATGACGATGTGAAGCGCGGAAAGCCTTATCCTGATATGCTTTTCAAAATCCTGAATTCATTAGTTCTCTTGCCGCAGGAAGCACTCTTTGTCGGTGATGGCAGCCGTGATGAGATGGCAGCCCAAAAAGCAGAGATAGAATATATGATGGTCGACTGGGGATTTAGCGATCATCAGGATGCGATACAGAGCGTAACAGAATTGCAGAGACAGGTTTTGAGATATATCTAATAAACTACCAATTTATTTTACTTAGTGTGTGTTAGTCATCCTGAACTTGTTTCGGTATCTCAAATGCAACAAATAACTTATAGATCCTTAAAAAAGTTCAGGATGACGACTTCACGATGACAAGGATTGACTGTCATTTATGCTTTATGAGAATCGTGTGCTTTCTGTGTAGAATGTCTGACATCTCCTCCGGAGCTGAGGAGTGTCGCGATCCATTTGGTGTTGGGCTGGGTATCGAGCGCGATCTTGATCATGATGGTCAGTGGTACGGAAAGCAGCATCCCTATCGGTCCGAGCAGCCAGCCCCAAAAGATCAATGAGAGGAAGACTACCAGTGTCGAGAGCCCCAATCCTCTCCCGAGTATGCGTGGTTCAATGATCGATCCGATGAGGATATTGACGACGAGATAAGAGAGCATAACAAAAAATGCCACTGTGAAATTATACTGTACAATCGCCATGATGATCGCCGGTACAGCAGCGATGATTGATCCTATGTTGGGTATGAAGTTGAGTGCAAAAGCGATCAAACCCCAGAGAATCGCGTAGTGAATCCCAAAAATCTCCAGAATAATCGCGATAATGATACCAGTGGCTGCAGAAGTGGCTGCTTTGAGCAGGATATAGTGTTTTATTTTGTCGCTGATCTCTATGAGTTGTATCAGGCTGTTGGAATTGGTTTGCTCTATTTTGGCAGTGAATTGAGAGATTTCCATCAGCATAAAAGTGATCGTCAGGATGATCATAAAGGAGTTTGTCAGCAGTGACCCCAAGCTCTTGAGGGTATTTGCAATATAACGCATCAAATTTCCGGTTTGAAACAAATTGACAAAATCCTCTTTGGGAATATGCAAGCCCCACTTGTCGAGGGTATCAATAATGTGACTCAAGTCATTGCGGAGTTTGATCTCATAAAGAGGAACATTTTGGCTGAAATCCTGCACGGAACTGCCTATCAGCGTCACCATCAAACTGATAATCAGAAGTAGAAATAAAACAATAATGATCAAGGCAAATACTTCTCCGAGACCTATCTTTTTGAGCCAGAGAAAAAAAGGCGAAAGAATCGTTGCCATAAAAAGAGCAAGCAAAAAAGGTACAATGATCACTGATGCTATCTTCGCACCGGCAAGCACGACGACGACAGAAGCTGACACGATAAAGAAATGACCGATATTTACATTCCCATGTTTCATCTTTTCTCCTGAATATTGAGATCGAAAGATCCATTAAAGAAGTGTATCAAAAAAAGCTTCATACCTTTCTCTTTTTTGCTATAATATTGCAGCATTGAGGATAAGGGAAGAATAAAAATAAAAATTAGTCGATTTTCCTCCAGAAAGGTCTGAAGATTAGAATCGTACTATAGAATTGATATACGCTCATAAAAATAGTATCTTTACATATACGGAATAGACTCATGCAAAACAAAAATTTACAAGCGATACCTGGTATCGGAAAGAGTCTCAGTCAAGACTTGGTTGATTTGGGCTATCGTACAGTTGATGAGTTGAAATCAGAAGACCCTGAGATGATGTATCAAAACCTGATAGTCTTGCGAGGTCATCATATAGACCGTTGTGTACTGTATGTCTTTAGATGTGCAGTCTATTTCGCCAGTCACGAAACTCATGACAGAGAGTTGTTGAAGTGGTGGAACTGGAAAGATAGGTAAATATTATTCCCGAGGAGATTAAATGGATTTTAAAATGCCATTTATGAAATATTATATCACAAATAATGCAGACACATTCAGATAATATTTCTCTTGTGTCACAACAGTCATCAATCGATCACCGTTTCGACTTTTCTGCATTATCTCTCATTATAATATCGTCCAGCCAGTCAAGAATCCGCGCATTTGATATAAGAATGGCACCCATCTGACAGTGTTCTTCCGCACCTTCTTCCTTCGTAAACATGATATAGTCCTTATGTGACGTGAGGGCATCATAAAGCTTTGGTGCCTGACCGGCCATATCTTTATCTGCTTCCGAATCGACAATGAGCATTGGGCAGGTGATTTGCTTTGCAATGTCCTTCATCGTATAAGCTCTTGTCATCTTCAGCCATTGGCTGGGTGATTTGGCTTGAAAAGTAAACATTCCATTTGCCATAGCCCACCGTAAAGAGGGGTCTGTTTTCATGCTGTCGTATAATGCCTTATCGATTGCTTCAGCACCCTTTTGTGTATCAAGTTCCTTCTCTTCTTTTGGTGTCAAGTTGGCTGTCATATGAAAATCATAGACGCCTCCATTGGCAATACACGCCATAATCCTCTTTTCAAAGGAAGCAGCCCTGGGAGCAAGATAACCACCGAAACTGATACCCATCAAGGCAATCCTCTTCGGGTCAACCTCCTTTCGTGTGATAGCATAATCAACTACAGGCGTCACTACCGTCTCCCAGTTAGGTCGAAAAGGCAGCTTCTGTATCCTGATCACGCGACCCTGTCCTGGTCCTTCAAAGAGAAGAACATTATACCCTCGTTTAACGGCAAACTGAGCTGTTTCAAAATAGAGTTCTTCTACTGTGCCATCAAAACCTGAGTGAATGATCAATAGAGGTCGTTTTGTTTTCGACTTGTCGACGAGGCATAAATATCCAGGTAGTGTTGTTCCTTCAAAGGGGATTTCAACAGGTATTATCGGTTGATCGGCAAGTTTTGCTGCTTTAAGGAAACTGTTCCGGCTTTTCTTCCAGGTTGATATGATTCGTGGATCCTTTGGATTGACATGAAGGAAAAATTCGGCTGTTCTATAATAGTTGGAAGCCTTGAAGAATTCCTGTCTCGCACTGATTTCTCTGCCTCGTGCAAGAAAATCATCTCCTGCCTTCTCGCGCTGTTGTGCAGTCTTCATCCATTCCTGGTACCAGCTCTCATCGTCTCCTTCCTTAATAGCGTATGCCGTTTTAAGAACTTCACCTACATCTGCACCTCCGCTTACGGCATAGCCCAATGCCCGGAGCGTCTGAAATGAATACTGCGCATCTTTAAAGACAAGCTCCATAGAAAATAAATTGCCTGCCGTTAGTGGATATAATGTGAATAACCATACTAAAATAACAATGAGTCTCAAAATTCTCTTCATAAGACAAAATCCTTTTTTGTAAGTATCCCACCATCCCATGGTCGGCTAACTATATTAGTCAAAACATTATAACACATAGAGCTTCCTCGTGAAGCATAAATAAATTTGCATATTTTTTGGGTAATACCAGTAGATAAAGAGATAATGAAGAGTATTGACAACGGTATAGTCTTTATCATTTTTATCCCTTAACGCTAAGAAAAATTATTGATGCCCTCCAGCTCTTTAGCTCTTTGAGCTGTCATATTGTGATGACGGGGCAGACTTATGGGAAGCAGCAGACCATTAAAGAGCTTGGCTTTAGGTGGGATGCAAGCAGACCACATCTTAGCCCAGGAATGAAAAGGTTTTATCTATTTCTCCCATTGCCCACCCTTTAAGTATTTTAATGACTTTATAATCTTCGAAGGAGTAGACTTGAAAGATAAATATCTTATAAAGGGAGACCAAGTGAACATATTATTGAAAATTACAGTAGTTGTCATAGGCATTCTTGCAGGAATGTATTTGTCGGGATGTGGGTCTGACAATACTTCTTCTGGAGCAGATAATGGCGTTGGATCTTGTGTAACCCACAATGGTACTGAATACTGCGATGTGACTTCACCATTTACAGGTAAAGTATGGATGAACAAAAACCTTGGTGCTTCAGAGGTGTGTATTGCTCTTGATGACACTGCTTGCTATGGCGACTACTATCAGTGGGGAAGAAAGCATGATGGGCATCAAAACAAAAATAGTGAAACGTCCCAGATACAGGCTGCAGATGTGAATAATGCTGGAAGTAAGTTTATTATATATTATACAGATTGGGCATCAGTAGATTTTGATGGAATGGAAAGAAGTATGAACTGGTCTAGTTTTGGTGGGAGTTCTGTCTGCCCTGCAGGATACAGGGTACCGACCATACTTGAACTCGAAAGTGAGACGATAGATCAAGGCGTTTCGAATAACATAGATGCTTTTAATAGCTTTCTTAAGTTGCCGTCCGGCGGTCTTCGCGATGGCGTTGATGGAGATATGTCTGATCAAGGTTCCTTAGCTAATGTTTGGTCGAGCTCTGTTGATTACCCTGACAACACCGCTTATTCCCTGTATTTTGAATCGGACTATGCGTCCGCGTTTGATGATAATCGTAATCAGGGGCTACCTGTCCGTTGCATAAAAAATTAGTACTTTTGCAAGCTTTGTTGCTTGCAATATTTGAATTGTGCAAACGATAGACATTAACCCAAAATGTCCAAAGGATTTTTCTACTTCTCTACACTTCCCACCCTTTAAGTATTTTAATGACTTTATAATCTTCGAAGGAGTAGACTTGAAATATAAACATCTTATAAAGGGAGACCAAATGGATATATTATCGAAAATTACAGTAGTTGCCATAGGCATTCTTGCAGGAATGTATTTGTCGGGATGTGGGTCTGACAATACTTCTTCTGGAGTAGATAATGGCGTTGGATCTTGTGTAGCCCACAACGGTACTGAATACTGCGATGTGACTTCACCCTATACGGGCAAAATATGGTTGGACAGAAACCTTGGTGCTGCAGAGGTGTGTATTGCTCTTGATGACACTGCTTGCTATGGTGACTACTACCAGTGGGGAAGAAACTTTGATGGGCATCAGAACAAAAATAGTGAAACGACCGATACACTGGCTACAGATGTAAACAATGCAGGAAATAAGTTTATTACTGGGGCTGGTGAATGGACATCGGTAGATTCTGATGGAAGCATAAGACATATAAATTGGTCTAAAATTGATGGGAGTTCTGTATGCCCAGCAGGATATAGGATACCGACCAAGGAAGAACTTGAAGCAGAAACGATAAGAGAGGAGATTGGAAACAGCACGGATATCTTTGATAACTTTCTTAAATTGCCATATGCTGGTTTTCGCGATGATATTGGGGGTCGGTTGAGCGATCTAGGTAAACATGGTTATCTTTGGTCAAGTAGTATGGACTCAGAGATGGCATACGATCTATCTTATGAAGGTGTTGTTGTGGGATCATTTTTGGATACTCGTTCTACTGGGTATCCTGTCCGTTGCATTAAGAATTAGTATTTTGCAAGCTTTTTTGCTTGCAATATTTGAATTGTGCAAACGATAGACATCCAGCCAAGCAACACAAAGGATTTTTCTACTTCTCTGCACTTCCCGCCCTTTAAGTATTTTAATGACTTTATAATCTTCGAAGGAGTAGACTTGAAATATAAACATCTTATAAAGGGAGAGCAAAATGAACTTATCAAAAACTACAGTAGTTGCCATAGGCATTCTTGCAGGAATGTATTTATCGGGGTGTGGATCTGACAATACTTCTCCCGGAGCAGATAATGGCGTTGGATCTTGTATGACCCACAACGGTACAGAATACTGTGATGTAACTTCACCATTTACAGGTAAAGTATGGCTGAACAAAAACCTTGGTGCTGCAAGGGTATGTACTGCGTATGATGATACAGAGTGTTATGGTGACTACTACCAGTGGGGAAGAAAGCATGATGGACATCAAAACAAAAATAGTGAAACGTCCCATATACAGGCTGCAGATGTGAATAATGCTGGAAGTAAGTTTGTTATAGAAAATGGAGATTGGGCATCAGTAGATTCTGATGGAAGAGGAAGAAGTGAAAACTGGTCTAAAGCAGATGGAAACTATGCCTGCCCTGCAGGATACAGGGTACCGACCATAGATGAACTCAAAACGGAGACGATAGATCAAGGCGTTTCGAATAAAATGGATGCTTTTAATAGCTTTCTTAAGTTGCCGTCCGGCGGTAAACGCTTTAGCGTTGATGGAGATATGTTTTTACAAGGTTACTCAGGTAATGTTTGGTCGAGCTCTACCTCTAATCACATAATCATTCCTTATCTGTATTTTGATTCGTACGAAGCGGTCGTGTATAATGAATTACGTAGTGATGGATACTCTGTCCGCTGCATCAAGAATTAGTACTTTTGCAAGCTTTTTTGCTTGCAATATTTGAATTGTACAAACTATAGAACCAACGGCCCAGAATATCCAAAGGATTTTTCACTTCTCTTCACTTCCCACCCTGAAGAGCAAGAGCGTTATTTTACTGGAGATACTTTTCTTCAAATTTGATGAAGTCTTCATCGCTCATCTCTGAGATGTCTTCATCGGTTGGGACATACCGTTTATCTCCCTTGAGTCGATAGAGCTGATTTTGAAGATACTGACCTTCTGCATCAATCCCTTGGGGATCGTTTTGATCAAGATGGTTTGGAGAATCTCTATTGAAATAGTCTGCATATTCAATACGCTCTTCGTTGAGATCGTTTGTGGAGATATAATCATTGTATCGCTGTACCATTTGATGCAGAGCATCACTTGGACTGGTCTTCTTTTTGGAGTTAAAGTAAGATTTCGGGTTGCTGTTTCCCGATATTTTCCAAATAATCAACAATTAATTTCTTCTTCATTTCAATGCCAATACCACGATGAATTTT
>Ga0209013_10006040_pt1 | contig 10329 bp, 9 predicted proteins | sample Cruoilmetagenom2_FD_187291 | JGI IMG/M metagenome (GOLD analysis project Ga0209013, IMG submission 187291) | Oil polluted marine microbial communities from Coal Oil Point, Santa Barbara, California, USA - Sample 2 (SPAdes) (version 2) | ecosystem: Environmental > Aquatic > Marine > Oil seeps ...
CTTCATCGGCCGGCCCGAGGGCTGGGGCGAGCAGGTGTACGCCGACTGGATCGAGCACAACTACCACCGGCCGTCGGACGAGGTCGAGGAGTCGTGGGTCCTGGACGGTCTGGCCGAGGACGCCCATCTGGCATTTCGACTCGCCCTGACCGTGGCCAACGCCGATGAGATGCCGACCTGGTACCCGGGTGACGAGTTCGAGGACGAGCGCCTGGCCGCACTGGCGCAATGAGGCCTCGATAGCGATTGCGAAGGATGGCAACGAAAAGCTGGGCCATTGCCGCCGTTCTGTTTCTCGCGGTGGCTTTTCTGACGGCTGGAGAGGCACCCGACGCGAATCGGGGCGCGACCGAGCTCAGTCCGTCGCGGTCCGAGTACTTCTCCTGGATCAACAACACCAACGAAGGCCCCACCGAAGCCCAGACGATGGTCAACCTCGAGTTCTTTCGCTGGCTCCACGATGAGTACGGCATGCAACTCGATATCTACGCCTTCGATGCCGGAGCTATCGACGGCAAGCGCTTTTACGGCCGTGTCGGTTCCGATCGTTTCAAAAAGCAGTTTCCGAACGGCTTCTCGCCAATAGGAAAGTTCGCTGCGGAGATGGGGACCCGCCTCGGCGTTTGGGGTGGCCCCGACGGCTTTGGCGATACGCCGGCCGAGGAAGCCGCCCGAATCGAGCAGATGGTCGGTCTGTGCCGTGATCTCGACTTCGCTCTCTTCAAGTTCGATGCTGTGTGCGGACCATTGCGTCCCGAAAAGGAAGATGCCTTCATTCGCATGATGACCGAATGCCGAAAGCACAGCCCCGACCTGATCCTCCTCAACCACCGTCTCGGTCTCGAGCGGGCGCAAGAGCATGCCACGACCTTTCTCTGGGAGGGCAGGGAGACCTACACGGACGTCTTCTCGACCAACCGCGTTACGGCGCCCCACCACCGCGCGGACGGGCTCAGCCGTGGACTGGTGCCGGATCTGAAACGGCTCACCGAAGACCACGGCGTGTGTCTCTCCTCCGGCCTCAATCGCTGGGAGGACGAGCTCGTACTGCAGGCCTTTAATCGGGCGCTCATTCTTTCGCCCCAGATCTACGGTAACCCGTGGTTGCTCCGTGACGATGAGTACCCACGACTGGCCCGGATCTTCAATCTTCACCGCAAGTACCGCGCGCTGTTGGTTCAGGGGATGGTTCTGCCCGAAGAGATCTTCGGCCCAGCAGCCGTGTCGCGTGGCAACGGATCCACCCGACTGATCACCCTCCGCAATCTGAACTGGGAGCCCGTAACCTACGGAGTGCCGCTCGACGGGAACATCGGTCTCGAGGCCTCGGATGCTATCCACGTGCGTCGGTTCCACCCGACCGAACGCATTCTCGGCAATTTTTCTTTTGGCGAGACGGTGGAGATCGAGGTGGCGCCGTTTCGTTCACTCCTTTTGTACGTGAGCTCGGCTGGTTGTGACGAGCCTGGTGTTGTCGGCATTGATTACGAGGTGGTGAGAAATGTTCCGGACAAGCCCACCTTGATCCGACTCCTCGGCGCACCCGGAGACGGAGCCGAGATTTCCCTGATGGCGGGAAGACGGACCTTTCGCGAGGCGAGAATCGATGGAGTGGCGATCCCGGATCTGGCGGTGGGGGAGTCCATACGCTTCGCCGTCAACGGCCGGAAGGCACTTCGGATGGTTCCTCGCCGACTGGCGGATCTGGCGCCGGTGGAGATCCCAGCTGACGAGGCTGCGCTGTACGAGGCGACGGTTTTCGCCGCAGACAACAATGCCCTCGAAGTGCGCGCTTTGGAACGATCCGGCGGGACCGACATTCCCCAGGTCGCGGCTGCACGAAAGGCATTCTTCAACCAGGTGGTTTTCAAAGCTCGCGGCATCTGGGATCGCAACCTTTTTGACGATGACCCCAATACGGGTTTCTGGCCGTCCCGCAAGTACGGTGTCGACCAGCGGATTCGAGGCGGTTGTTTTCGCCTGGATCTCGGAGAGGTCGTGGATGGCGGACGCATCGTCCTCCATACCGCCGACGAATACTCATTGCAGCCTATTCTCCGTGACGAGGCCAACTGGGTTGAGGTCTCTGAGGATCTCCGCATCTGGCGGCGGTTGCGCTATATGGCAGGGTTGGCGATGGAGGTCGATTTCGAAGGACCGGTGCGGTACCTCCGGTTTCCAGTGGCGGCCGACCGGTTCACCGAAATCACCGGCGAGAAAGACGGAAAGGCCATGGATCGCTCGTCGTGGCGAGCCAGCAATCTGTTTGCTCATCCTACGAAGATGGAACCGTTTACCGCGTGGCATTCCCGAGTGCTGGTTGAGGAGGCCGGACCGGGCGCCAACCTCGCGATCGCCATTGAAGGCGTACACGGTGTCGAAGGTGCCTATGCGGCGGTCAAGGTCGGTGACCGCTATGTCGGGGCTCCCGACCGCGCGGCGGGCTACCCATCGAACACCTGGGAGTACGTCAACGCTCGGCGCGATCGTGGCTACACCTACTACGTGCCGATCTCGGATGACATGGTCGGTCAGCAGCTCGATGTCTTCGTCCTGGGATACGACAATGAAAACACCGATCTGAAACCCGTCGTCTGGCAGATTTACGACCCGATTCCCCTGAACGGACAGATGTTGGTGCTCGAGTAGGATTGGCTCTGATGACAGTTTCAAACCAGACGAACGAGTTCTCACACCGCTGGCTCCTCGACCCCGATGTGGTGTTCCTCAACCACGGTTCTTTCGGTGCAACCCCCAAGGTCGTGCTTGACCAGCAATCTCGCATCCGCCTGCAGATCGAGCGCGAACCGCTGATCTTCTTCGATCACGACTACCTGCCGGCGCTCGATCGTGCGCGCACCGTTCTGGCGGCTTTTCTTCGTGCCCGAACGGGAGATCTTGCATTCATCGTGAACGCGACGACCGGCGTCAACACGGTCCTTCGCAGCCTCCGGCTGGAGCCGGGAGACGAGTTGCTGGTGACCGATCACGAGTACAACGCCTGCCGAAACGCCATCGACGCCGTCGCATCGGAGAGCGGTGCAGAGGTTGTGGTCGCTACGATCGGGTTCCCGTTGCCGAGCGAGGACGTGGTGGTGGAGACCGTTCTCGAACGGGTTTCGCCGAGGACACGGTTGCTGTTGATCGATCACGTGACCAGCCAGACCGGCATGGTGCTGCCGATCGAGAGGATCGTCGGCGAAATCCAGGCGCGCGGCGTCGATGTACTTGTTGACGGCGCCCACGCCCCCGGAATGGTGGCTCTCAATCTCGATTCACTCGGCGCGACGTATTACACCGGCAACCTCCACAAGTGGGTCTGCGCACCAAAGGGGGCGGCTTTTCTGCACGTCAGGGAGGATCGGCAGGAGCAAGTTCGACCGCTTGTCATCAGTCACGGCGCCAGCGCAAGCTCGGTCAAACGATCACGATTCCATCTCGAACACGACTGGACCGGCACCCGCGACCCCAGCGCCTGGTTGTCGGTGCCCGCGGCCTTGAGTGAAATGGAGTCGATGGTGAAGGGTGGTTGGGATGAGGTGCGGCGTCGGAACCGTGCGCTGGTGCTCGAAGGGCGCGACATTCTCTGCGACGTTCTCGGAATCGAGGCGCCCTGCCCGGACACCATGATCGGCAGCCTTGCCTCGCTTCCGTTGCCGGACGGTGACGGCGGGTCGGTCAACGAGCTCTTTCCATTTGACGGGCTTCAGGACCGTCTGCTTAAGGACTACCGGATCGAGGTTCCAATCATCGCCTGGCCGGCACCGCCGCGGCGCCTGGTGCGGATCTCAGCGCAGCTTTACAACAGCCGGCAGCAGTACGCCGCTTTGGGGTCAGCGCTCGGGGATGTTCTGGTTTGATGTCGAGTAGGGGACGTATCCAGAAAATCTGAATCAGAGGCGGAATCGATTTGAAATTCTGGTGGTTAAAAGCATCGAGAGTTGCGACTGCGACTCGATACAACTCAAAACAAAACGGAGGAGCTCGATGACTTTCAAACTGCCGGATCTGCCCTATGACGTGAACTCCCTGGAGCCGCATATCGATGCACGAACCATGGGCATCCATCACAAAAAACACCATCAGGCATACGTCAACAACCTCAATGCCGCCCTCGAGGGACACCCAGAACTCGCCGACAAAACTGCGATCGAGTTGATCATGGATCTCGACTCGGTGCCGGAGGACATCCGGTTAGCCGTTCGCAACCACGGTGGCGGCCACGTCAACCACACCCTGTTCTGGACCGTGATGAGTCCGAAGGGCGGCGGCCAGCCGTCAGGAAGTCTCTCCGAGAATATCGACACTTCGTTTGGCTCTTACGATGCCTTCAAGACTGAGTTCAACAAGGCCGCAGCGACCGTCTTCGGCAGCGGTTGGGCCTGGCTCGGGGTCAGGCAAGACGGCAGCCTGGCTGTGACCAAAACGCCGAACCAGGACAACCCCATCTCGACTGGGGAGATGATTCCGATCCTCGGCCTCGACGTGTGGGAGCACGCCTACTATCTGAACTATCAGAATCGGCGCCCCGATTACATCGAAGCCTGGTGGAACGTGGTCGATTGGAAACGCGTTGAGGGCTACTACACGATGGTCAAGGTTGGCGATAAGGTGCAGAGTGCGGCCGACTGGGCCAGCTTGCAGTGGAACAAATTCGAAGAGTTCATCGGCAAACTGACTGATTGACCCGCATTTCTCACCAGGTTTTGGCGCGAGGCCGGAAAGCTGGTGTGAGAATGGCGGGTGTCGATAAAAACGGCCATATATGGCATGGAAACCGCCGTCCGGAGATCCGGGCGGCGGCCTTTTTTGATTTTCCCGATGAAAAATCAGCCCTGCCCGGTTATGATGCGGGCGATGATTATCATCAGAACATAGCTCAGGAGGAGGATATATGGGACAGATGGGTAAGTGGGCGTTCATCGTTGGCTTCGTGATCTGCGTCGTGGCGGGCTTGTTGATCGCCGAACCTTGGATGTACTGGGTGCTGGCGGTGCTCGGCCTGATTGTAGGTTTCATGAATATCACCGGAGAGGAGACCAAGACATTTCTCCTCGCAGCCATCGGCCTGATGCTGTCCGCGTCGTCGGTGATGGCGATTCCGCTGATTGGCAGTGCGGTTACCGCGATCGTTGCCAATGTGGTGGCGTTCATCGCCTCCGCAGTGCTGGTGGTGTCTCTCAAGGCCTTGTTCGAGGTCGCCAAAGACTGACGATCGTAGGTGCATGTCAAAAACCCCGGGGCGCGGCGCTCCGGGGTTATTTTTTGAAGAATTGTCGAATCAGAAGGTATAGGTCACATTGATGGTGTAGAAAGCGACGGTCTGATAGTCGCCGATCTTGAACCACTCACCTTCCCCGCGCAGAGTTACATTCGGACCCACCCAGAATCCGACGCCGATTCCGTAGGCGACATCGGTACCGGTGGAAGATTCAGAGAAGATGACCTCTCCGTCCTGAACACTCGTGATGTTTGTGTCCCACGACATCATTCCGAGCTTGCCGAAGATGTCGACGACGTTGCTGACGGGCAGGATGCCGACTGCGAAAGCGTCCCAACCCTTGACGCTGACCTCGGCCCGTTCGGGATGCTCCTGCACATTTCTCTCGATCCCCTGGGGACTGCCGAGGTCGGCATAGCCGGCCTCAACCGCGATGAATTTCAAAAAGCGGTATCCGCCGTAGGCCTTGTAGCCGGTGTTGGTCTGCTCGACGGATTCTCCGAGGCTGGGGTAGAACTCGAGGATGTCGATGGACGATCGTCCGATTCCGGCGCCGAGATAGAACCCGGTGTCAGAAGCCGAGGCGGGAATCGTTGCGGCGACGAGAATGGCCAATAGACACAGAACACTTCTCTTCATGATCTCACTCCTCCTTCTGGAACCCGAAAAGGGTTACTGACGGTGTTACGTCGGCGTAGTCTCAAAGTTGCACCTCAGTTTGAAGATCCTTGATACTCCTTCACCTTCTTCTTAAGGATCATCATATCTAACACTTGAGCCTCTTTTCAACAGACGAAAAAATACCCCCGCGGCAAGGCGCCTAGAGGGGATGATTTCTGTAGTTATCCGGCGGAGAGATCAGAAGGTGAATGTGGCGCCAATCGAAAACACATAGACGTCCTCGGCGTCGGCGATTATGAACTGCTCACCTTCGGTGCGCAGGGTCACCTTGCCAAGCCTGAGGGCCACCTTGCGGCCGAGGACGGTGTCCTCGGCGAGAAAGACCTCACCCATCCCACCCTTCCCCAGGGGCCGGAGAATTGTGTAGTGACTCAGCGATTGACCCGAGTCCACCATGATCCGCAGATACCCTCCACCGGATCTCGATTTCGCTTCTTTCTTGAAACGGAGTTTAGCATGTGGTGACGGGTGTCCGGTGTGCTTTCTCTTTGTGCGGGAATCAGATACCGTGCCGCTGCGCGGAGGAAGCGAGTGGGGGGAGCGATATGAAAAACGCGAGGTACATCCCGGTCATCGTGGTTTTCGTGATGCTGGCGACACTCTCAGGGTGTTGCGATGAATGCCGGCGAACGCCGGCCGAGGGACTGCCGTACGAGGCCGCGACCTTCGAGGTCGAGGGCGACACAGCATTCATGTACGGGGTGATCGATCACACGACACCCGGAGCCGTTCAAGCCCTGGTCGATAACCACCCGGAGGTGATGCGAATCGTCATGGTTGATGTCCCGGGCTCCGACGACGACTCGGCAAACCTGGCGGCCGCGCGCCTGGTGAGGGAGCACGGGATGGCGACCGTGGTGCCGTCGAACGGGGTCATCGCCTCCGGTGGCGTCGATTTCTTCAGCGCCGGTGAGCACCGGATCGTCGAGCCGTGCGGCAAGCTCGGTGTTCACTCGTGGAACGAGGACGGGCCCGACGGGGGCATCATTTTGGGCAACGAGGTTCCGAAGGACCACGAACTGCACGCGATGTTCCTCGAGTTCTACCGCGAGATGGGGATCCCCGAGGATTTCTACTGGTTCACCCTCGAGGCGGCGCCGCCGCAGCGAATCCACTGGATGAGCGATGAAGAGATTGTTCTCTACACTCTCGTGATGGAGGCTGCGCAATGAGGGCTGTGATCGAGGAGACCCTCCGGAGGATTGCTCCCCATGTCTGCCGAACCGAGTGCCGGCGGGCACGTGGGCTCAGCGACGAGGTCGGCAGTGAGGTCCATCTCAAGCTCGAGAACCTCCAGCACAGCGGCTCGTTCAAGCTTCGGGGAGTCATCAACAAGATCCTCTCACTGTCCGAAGCGGATTCGCAGAAGCTCCTGGTGGCGGCATCGACCGGGAACCACGGCGCGGCCTTTGCGCATGCGCTGCAGCTCTTCGGCCTTCGCGGCAAACTCTTCATGCCGAAGACCTCGGCGGCGGTCAAGATCGAGAATGTGCGCTCGACAGGGGTGCCGTTCGGGTTGGTGGGTGAGGACTGTATCGAGGCCGAGGCGCACGCAGCGGCCTTTGCTCGCTCGGGGGGACATGTGTGGATCTCGCCCTACAACGACCCCGAGGTGGTCCATGGTCAGGGAACCGTTGCGGTCGAGCTGATGGAACAGCTGGGGAAGATCGATGCGGTGCTGGTACCGGTCGGCGGGGGAGGCCTGATCGCGGGTATCGCCTGCTATTTGAATGCGGTGGATTCGTCAATCGAGGTGATCGGTTGTCAGCCCGTAAACTCCTGCGTGATGTACGAGTCGATCAAGGCTGGCGAGATCCTGGACATCGAGAGCTTGCCAACGATCTCCGACGGCACGGCCGGCGGTATCGAATCGGGATCGGTGACCTTCGATCTGTGCCGACGTCACGTCGACAGTTTTATCCTTCTCGAGGAGGCGGAGATCGTCGCGGCAATGCGGTTCCTCCATGAAAAGGAGGGTGTGACGATCGAGGGTGCTGCGGCGCTTTCGACGGCTGCTGTCCTCAAGGATCGCCAACGGTTCGCCGGCCGCCAAATCGCTCTGATCGTCTCCGGCGGTCGAGTCGACGAGGCGACCATGGCCGAAGTCCTGAAGCATGAGGTGATGACATGAAGATCCCGATCTTCGAGCTCGAGAGGGTGCAATCGATCTACGAGAACACGGTGGAGTTCAACCTGACGGAGAGCGGGTTCCACCCGCTGACCCTATCGGAGATCCTGACTCCGGATCAGATCGAAGAGCTCACAGGTACCGTTATCGGCTACGGCCAGACCAACGGGTCGATCCCCCTCAGAGAGCGAATCGCGGCGCTCTACGAGGGACAGACCGTCGACAACGTCCTCGTCACCAACGGTTCGGCCGAGGCCAACTTCGTCGCCTGCCATTCGCTCCTCGAAGCCGGGGACGAGGTCGTGATGATGGTCCCCAACTACATGCAGATCTGGGGGATCGTCGAGGAGATGGGTGGGGTTCCAAAGGCGTTTCACCTGCGCGAGGAGAACCAGTGGGCGCCGGACCTCGACGAGTTACGGGCGCTGGTCAATTCCGGGACGAAGATGATCGCCGTCTGCAATCCCAATAACCCGACCGGCTACACTCTCACCGACGGCGAGATGCGGGAGGTCGTCGAGATCGCGGACTCGGTTGGCGCCTGGATCCATTCCGACGAGGTCTATCGCGGCGCCGAGCTCGACGGGATCGAAATCCCGAGCTTCATGGGGATGTATGACAAGGCCATGGTCAACGGTGGGCTGTCCAAGGCATATGCCTTGCCGGGCCTTCGCCTTGGGTGGCTGGCCGGGCCCGCAGAGACCATCGCGGACTCGTGGGCCTATCACGATTACACGTCGATCACGGCGGGCATCCTGAGCAACTGTGTCGCCGAGATTGCGTTGTCGCCAGAGGTAAGGTCGACGATCCTCGAACGGAATCGCTCGATGCTTCGCCACAACCTCCAGATCATGGTCGATTGGCTGGGAACCTACGGCGAGCTATTCCACTTCGTTTCGCCGAAGGCCGGCGGCATGGCGTTCATGCGCTACAACCTGGACATCAACTCTACGGAGCTGTCGGACTGGTTGCGGACCACGCAGAGCGTTTTTATTCTCGCGGGAGATTGTTACGGCATGGACCATTACTTCCGGGTGGGGATCGGTGCCGAGGAGAAGAAGCTGGTGGCTGGCTTGTCACGAATTCGCGATGCTCTCAAGGAGCGCTTCAGCGTCTAAGAAATCTCTGTGATTCTCCGACACTCTTTTGGCTGTCATCCCGACCGAGGGAGAGTAGCGACTCCAATTCTGTCATCCCGACCGAGGGCCAGATGGCCCGAGCGGAGAGATCTTTGGTCAGTGGATGTAGCGCGCTCCTGCCTTGCCCATAGATCCCTCGGTTCGCTTCGCTCACTCGGGATGACAAGATGAGGCGAACGCCTCGGTCGCGATGACAGCGGAAAGTTGCGTCGATAAAACGCAAGAAATTTGGATGTTCGGCTCATCATTTCCCGGACGAGCCGAACCGTCAAACGGATCTCAGTTCGGCAGGAGGCCGTCTTCGGATGCGCCCAGCTCGCGGACGCGTTCCCACAGACCGAACGCCTCGACGCGGGCGGCCCTTGCAATTTCGAGCGGGTCCAGCGTCGTATGGCGGAAATCTTCGAGCAGGATGCGGCCACGGGCGATGGTGTGGCGCACGGGTGCCTCGGAGGCACCATAGACGAGGTGACCGAAGAGATTCTCCGGTCCGATCGGCGTCGGCGGCGGACTGTCCACGACGCAGATGTCGGCCGGTGCGCCTGGAGCCAATTCGCCGAGGAGGGGTTCGTCCAGGAATCGACGCGCAACGATAGCGTTGGTGCGGAGTAGTGATGGGTGAGATGCGAATCCGACCGTCGGGTCTTGCCGCCCGGCGCGTTGGACGAGGAATGCCGCGCGCAATGCCCGCAGCATCGCGGACGACATGCCGTCGGTGCCGAGCCCGACCGCGCAACCCTCGGCTGCAGCTCGCTCAACGTCGAGCCGGCCAACTCCGTTGTTGGCATTCGACTCCGGACAGTGGACCAGAATCGACTGGTTGCGAGCAATGACCGCTCGCCCTTCAGAAGTGAGATGAACACCGTGGATAAGGAGCGACCGTTCGTCGAGGAAGCCACGCTGTTCCAGTCTGGCGAGCGGAGGCGCGCCGTAGGCGACCTCTGAGACCTGGAAATCGATCGGGTCCTCGGCGAGGTGGATATGACAACCGACATCGGACGGACGTCTGATTGCAGCTTCGTCAAGAGTCTGGTTCGAGACGGTGAAGCTGGCGTGCAGCCCAAGTGTGCCGCGGATGCGCGCGTGATTTCGGTAGGAATCGATGAACCTGAGATTCTCGGCCAGACCTGCTACTGCGCCGTCGTGGCCGTTGCGATCCG
>Ga0209013_10006041_pt1 | contig 10329 bp, 9 predicted proteins | sample Cruoilmetagenom2_FD_187291 | JGI IMG/M metagenome (GOLD analysis project Ga0209013, IMG submission 187291) | Oil polluted marine microbial communities from Coal Oil Point, Santa Barbara, California, USA - Sample 2 (SPAdes) (version 2) | ecosystem: Environmental > Aquatic > Marine > Oil seeps ...
CAAGTAGTGGTGATAATACTAACCTCATCATAGCCGCTATAGGAATTGTTTTATCTCCAAAAGCAATTTTTGTTTCTGCAAGTTGAGCACCTAGTGTAATTAGCGCAAGGGCAACAACCCCATTACCCATAATTTCTAATGTATTTAAAATAGGGATTGGTACTGTTATACCAAAACTTTTAAATATAACTCCAAAGATAATAGTATATATCATAGGTAATTTGAAAACTTTAAGTATTGCTTCTTTTCCAGAATATGAACCACTACTTGCATTGTATAACCCTACTGTGTTTAATAGTAGATTAGTTGTAAGCAATACAATCATGTGTATAGATAAAGCTATAGAGTTACCAGTATTTAAATAAAGCAACGTAAATAATGGTATACAATAATTTCCCTGGTTTCTAAGTACAACCGCATTAACAAAAACCTTTTCCTTTTTCTTCGACATTTTTAGTAATTTTGCTCCCACTGTTGAGGCCACCATTAATAATATAAATAACAGTACAGTAAATCCAAATATTTGTAACATAAACGAACCACTTAACTCACTAGTATAAAACTTAATAAAAATAAGTGCTGGGACCAAAACATATATTTGAACCCTAGATAAAGTTTTAATATCTAGTTTAAACTTTTTTTGAATAATAAATCCAATAATAATCTGTATGAAAATTGGCATTAAAATTGATGTTAGTATATTAATCATATTTGTACAACATACTCCTTATTGTAATTTTATAGTTTATTATTTGATTGTGACTTACTCTAAATTAATTCTTTTAGAAAGATTTAAAGCAATATGTAAAAATCCTTCATCTTTTGGATGAAGCCTTCCATCACCAAAGTATTCACACATATTAGGTATAAGTTCAAAACCATTTATAACTTCAAGCTCCAACCCCTTACTAACTTTATTTATTACATCAATCATATCAAACAAAGTACCTGGTTTCTTTTCATCATCAGGATTAAGTCTCCAAAAAGGTGTTATAACATATATTTTTGATTTATTATAAATAGTTTTTAATTTCTCCAAATATTTGTAACATTTTTCTTCAAACTCATTTATTGTATAATCCCTACTCCAATCATTAGTTCCATATGCAACTGTAATAATATCTGGCTTATATTTTAAATTTTCATCTAAACTATCTTCATCAAATACAAATCCTCCAATCCCGCCATTTATAAGATCCATGTTAAAATAGTTTGATAAAAGTACAGGGTATGTAGAAGAAGGATGTTTAGCATCCATTCCTTGTGTTATTGAATCTCCAACACACATTAATTTTTTATCTCTATTTGCAGTTTTATTAAAATAAGCTTCCTCTGAAATACAAATTTCATCAAAAAATATTGTTACTGAATGTGGCAGATACAAAGTTATATTCACACCATTTTCATTACTTAAATATTTAGCTAAATCAAATACGATTGTTTGTGTTAAACCTTCCTCTAAAACATCAGCTGAACTACTTTCTACTAATGTATCATTTACAAACAAATCAAAATATGCCCATTCTCTACATTTCCCTTTTTCTATAGAAAATTTCAATTTCAAATAAGTTGAATTAGTTATTCCTTTAATACATATTCCTGATGGACAAAAGCTTCTGACCATAGACATTTTATTATATCCCTTATAAAAATTCATTTGTTTCTCACTAAATCTTATAGGGCATACCTTATTATTCACTTTAACTACATCAATACAATTTTGAAATATTTCTTTATTTAATATATTCATGAATATATCCACCTTTTTAATTTAGTAATATTATTAGTCCCATTTTACAGTTGCTTGAAAAACTTTTTTTACATTATCTTTGCTTATACCTTCAATATAATCTATTTCCTTAATTTGATCATAGCCTCTATGAACTTCGATTACTTGTCCATATTTACATTCTAACAAAAAATTAATTTGAAATTCTTTTATATTTTTTTCTAAAAATGCCTCTTTAGAAAAACTATCTATTGCTAACTCAACGTATTTAACATTATTAACATGTTGATTAATATCAATATCACTATAACTTACATTTTTCTCAAATATTAATTTTTTAGAGTCTATCTTTGATATTTTACCAGGAACTTTTTCAATTGCATATTCATTTTTTAAACTATAATTATTATCTCCAATAAAATTCGGTCTTTGTGGTCTCATACTTTGTATATCTACAATTAACCACGCTGTCGTAGCCTTTGCAATTATTTCTTTTTTACTGTTATAAATTTTAAAATCTCTTAGGGCAAAAATTTTATCTGCTCCTTTAGACCATGTTTCAACTAATATTTCATCACCTTTATTAGGATACTCTCGAATATTAATTTGCGCTCTAGATAAAACCCAAAAAGATTTTTGATTTGATAGTTTATTAAATCCTAAATTTAGATGCCCGGCATGATTAGTTGCACATTCTTGCATATAATTAAAAATAGTACTAATTTTAATCTTATTATTAAAATCCACATCATATGTATGTACTTTTAATGTTTCTTTCCAAACTAAATTCATCTTTTACTCCTTTATCTTATATTAATCCATATAATATGATTCTAAATCTATTTTTTTCCATTGTCAATGTGAATTACAAAAAAGACTGTAGACTAATTCGTTGTCTACAGCCTTTTAAATTATAATATAATAATTATCTTACTTCTTTATATCCAATATATACTATCCATAAATATGCAAGTGTTTTAGGAATCATAAGTGTTCCAACAATTCTAAATGTTGTTGCAAATAATACTACAGGTATATAACATGCAAAGGATACTATAACTAATATTCCAATTTTTTTAAATATTTTATCGTTGTATTCATTAGCCTTTTTCAAAATTAAATATACAATCATAATACCTAAAATTGCAAATGGTATATTTCTATATATTCCCCAACTTACTGGTGCATTGTATAAAGTCCATTGATTTTGAGGCATAAGCGTTAATATTATTCTTGCTACAACTAATATTCCTGCAAATATTCTAATATTTTTATTTCCTTTTACATCAAATCTTATTTCCCAAATTCTAATTAGTAGTACATAAAACAAAGTCATTGTAATTGATGTAATAAGCTTACCTATTCCTAAAGCTGCTGCATTTGCTTCTAATCCAGTGGTTAACAAGGCATATATTCTCGGTATAAGATGAAACGAATCACCAAATCCCAAAGTAAAACCCATATATCCAAATAATTTTACAATTTCATTATTATTCCTCTTACCATTTGATATCATTTTAATTGACATAAAAAATACTGATACTAAATAAAACACATGAAAAATTGGTTCAAAATAATTCATTCTAATACACTCCCTTATTTTTGTTTTTCTCAAATGAACAATGTTCATTTGAGTTTATTTTTAAAACATATCCGTAAAAGATATGCTTTCATAAACTATAATCTTTAATCTATTTGATTTAATTTTTTAAGAATTTTTTCAAATACTTCATACTCCATATATGGCATCTGTATCATTGAAATAAAATTCATAATAATGAAACTAGCCATTTCATAAGCATCCTGTTTTTCTACTTTTGAATTTATATTATTATACATTTCTTTTTTTAGTAATTCTTCTATGACTTTTATTAGTTTGTTAATGTATATATTCTCTCTTTTCAAACCACTCTCAATATAATCAGGTGTAGAGTATATTTCAGTATTTAACCATACAGTTTTAAATCTCTTTATAAACTCTTCAAGAATATCATATATTTTTTTTAACTTTACATAGATATCTTCATCAGAATTTATTATTATATGAATATCATAAAAATATTCTTTCCAAAATTCTGTCATCATCTCTACTATTAATTCCTTTTTTGTAGGGAAATAGTTATATATTGTTCCTACTGCTATATCGCATTCCTTGGCTATTCTTCTAATGCTAATTTTTGAATATCCTTCATCATGTAATAATTTTTTAGCCTGATCTAATATAAGTTCCTTCGGATTATCAATTACTCTAGATAATTTTATCACCTCACATATTTCAAATGAACACTGTTCACTTCATACTTAAAATATACTACTATTTTTCTCTATTGTCAAGTTTAATTTTAAAATTTCGATCTTTTTCTCTACCTTGTACAAATGTTTTATTATAATTGTATAATGATTTAAAACTTGTTTTTGAATCAAGACTAATCGTGCTCATACATACTTCTGATGAAGATACTTCAATTAACTTAAACTCAAATGGAACTTCCGATAACGAGCTTGCTGTTACCAAACGAATACCGTCTTTTTCTATGCACGTGTTTATATGATTGTGTCCTGATAATACACATCTAATATTTGAGTTATTTTTAATTATATTTAGCACTTGTTTGTAAAAAATTTCTTGTGCAGGATGATGTTCTTCTGTATATCCAGTCTGCTGAATTGGAACTCCAGCCAGTTGACAATGTGTACACAACATATGTATATAATTTTCTTTAACTATATTTAAATATTTAAGTTTTTCATATTGTTCATCAATAAAATGTGTATTCATACAATTCCCCCAATAATACGGAGTATCTCCCCATTGTGTTGGAATAATATGTATAAATAAATTTTCAGCCTTTATAGAAAAATTAGGACTATTATCAATGAAAAACTGTGGTGCTTCCTTTAACCATATGTTTACAGCATCCTTATGTGTTAAATCGTGATTACCAAGACATAAATATACAGGAACTGATAAATTGAATAACTTAGAAGCTCCTTTAATATTTTCTTCTGTAGCGCTATCAACCATATCTCCACCATGAAGAATAAAGTCAATATTATTATCCTCTTGAATCCATTTGTCCAAAAGTTGTACTACTTCCTCAATTTTTTCATGATATCTTTTTTGCTGTTGATAACCTGTATCTCCTGCCCCATAATGCGTATCCGTAATATAAATAAATCTAGCCATTAGCATCCCCCTAAACAAATTATTTACTAATTTAAATTATAGACTTCTTGTATATTTTTGTAAATATAATTCTATTTAAGGTATATTAATTTAGAATATTGTTCATTTGAATTTATTAATTAACATACTAAAAAACATATCTATACAGATATGCTTTTTTAGTATATTACTTTTATTAATCCATCAATGTAGACTTTTCTTATTCTAAAGTACTTTAAATCCATTATTTTCTATGCACTGTTTTATTTCCACTTCTGTTGCAGGCCAATCAAAAGTTACATCTACAGATTTATGATCAATATCCATACAAATTTCTTCCACACCATTTAATCTTTCTAATTGTTTTTTTACTTTATTTTGGGAATCTTTATATTGTAAACCTTCTAGATTAAGTTTCAAATTTTTCATATATCTATTCCTTTCTTTATTTTAGTCTTTTAAAAAAATCTTTTATAATCCCACTAGAATATTATGTGCAAATAGATATAATAATATTATTTTAAAATTGAGTATTTTTGAAAATATTGTATAATAGAAGAAACCTTTCAAATTGAATAAAATAAATACATATAAGAAAGGGATACAAATCATGAATATAACTGTTATACCTACAGCTAAAGATATTAATGAATCTGATATTAAAGATAAAATTGTTTTAGTTATTGACGTACTACGTGCAACTAGTACTATTGTAACCGCTTTAGATAATGGGGCAAAAAAAATACTCCCTGTACTTAACGTCCAAGAAGCAATTGATTACAAAAAATCTGCTAAGAAAATAATTCTTTTAAGTTTTTTAAATTTAAACTCCGCAAGTAAAATAGTAGAATACGAAGAAGATATTGTTATAGTTTGCGCTGGTACAAATGATTGTTTTTCAATTGATGATGGTGTATGTGCAGGGGCGTTAATCTACAATCTTAGAAAAAATAATATGCGCAAAGTGAATGATATGGGTTTAGCTTGTTTAACCTTGTATGAAAACACAAGACATAACTTACATAATCTAATAAGTCAATGTCACCATTACAAAATCCTTGAAAATATTGGATGCCAATCTGATTTAGAATATTGTTTAAAACAAAACATTTTAAATATTGTTCCCATTTACAAAGACGGATATATTATTAAATATCAGTAATATTGGTTTAAATATATGCATTTTATTCAAATCATTGATATAATTAGTATATAAATAAACTGTAATTTAGTATACACTAGTAAGATACTATAAAACAAAATTATTTGTAAAGGAGGCTAATTATGAGATTAGAAGAACATTTAATCAAAAAATGTATAGAGTCTGGCGCATTTAAAGCATTTTTAATTAATGTTGATGAAATCCCGTTTGATGAAAATTTAAGAAGTTATTGCGAACTTAATTACTGTGGTAGTTATAATGAAAATTATGCGTGCCCACCTAGTGTGGGTGATGTTAAAGAAGTTATTTCAAGAGCAAAAAATTATAAAAAAGCACTAATTTTTCAAACAGTAACTAGAATAAAAGATTCCTATGATATTGAGGGAATGCAAGAAGCAGCATTAAAACACTCAGAAGTTGCAAACCTAATTAATGAAGATATTAAAATGAGATATGATAATTATCTTCACCTAACTGCAGGTGGATGCTCAATTTGTCCAGTTTGTGCGAAAGTTGAAGATAAGCCTTGTAGATTCCCAGAGAAAGCAATTTCATCTTTAGAAGCATATTGCATGAATGTATTGACTTTAGCGGAGCTTTGTAATATGAAATATATTAATGGCGAAAATACAGTTACATATTTTGGTAGTTTTTTGTTTTACTAATGGGATTATTATTTATTATAGGGGCAAATGTTTTACTCCTATAATAAATAATACTAATATATATTTACCGCCGTAGTAATTGGAACAATATTTCGTAATTCTCTTGCTTTATCTGAATACATACGTATACAACCACCACTAAAATTTTTAACAATATCTTAATTGATGTATTAAATCATATGCTTTTTCTTGTTCCTCAGGAGTTTTACAATATGTAACGGCTATTAACTTCATTTTTGTTTTGTAAATCTTTCTAAATTGTTCGATAACCTCTTCACTATCTCCAACAACACGGGCATTTAAAATAATACCACTATTACAAAAATGTTTTCCAAATTCTTCAGGATCATTCGGTATTGGATCTGTTTGAACCCCAAACGCACCATCTACCGTTACTACATTACGATATTTTTTAACTACATCTATCAACCTTCCCCAATTCCCACATGAATGATATACAGTTCCACCAAATTCATCACCTATTTTTTCATCAAAAGGCATTACTAATGTATTAAAATCATCTTGAGAAATCATCAAAGAATTATCATTACTAAGACCAACCCCTGTAAATTCTCTACTTGATGCAAAACCATGTCCAGGCTTAGCAAGACAAGAACCAATAAGTTTTTCTTGTTCTTTTAAGAATTCTATTAATAAATCAGTAAGCATATTAGCCACTTGTTTGAATTTTTCAGGGCTATCATACATTTGCATAAACATATCCGCCATATTAAATAAATAAGACATCATATTTAGTGGAGCTTGAATATCACTAAATGATATTGGCACTTTACCTTTTGTTTTATCTAGAAAATATTCAATCATTTCAAGAATATGTTTTCCAAGTGGAGATCTTGAAAGTGGAATAGTATCACTAGAAAGTGCCTCATCAAAAGAGTTAAACATAGGCTCTGTAGAAGGCGAACTATCCCCATTCCAAGTATACTTTCCACCAAAGGCAGATGCAATGTAGCCAATTCCATACCATGGCTCCAGGAAATTAGCAACATCAGCCTTATATTTCATACTTTCCTTTAACGCTCCTAACTGACTCTCGAGCGATGTCTTCATATCGCGGCAACCACCATAAAAAACACCCTCTGCACGAAATCGTCTATAGACTAATATCCCCTCTTTACTTTGTACAAATTTTTTATTTCTCTCTAACAACTTACATTCATAATCTGAATAACAATCAAAATCAAAGTCCTTCGGTTCAATAGGGATCGTTTTGGTTCCTTGTGAGTCATTAAGAGTTATATCAAATTCTTTTCTCATTTTTTCCACCTCTATTGTTTATTGAATATTTTATTCTCAATTAATCTTTGTACAAATAACTCTGCCGTAGGATTACCATATATTCTTCCTGCCAGCTTTATTTGACATATAACAATATATCCTTTTCCATAACTCTTTTCAGCTGCTGCTAAGGTTTTATTCCAATTCCCCTGTAAATCTATATTCCCACTTGTAAGAATAGGTTTAAATTGTTCTGCTGTAAAAGTTGTCTCTAATAGTGGTGTAATATAATCCACCTCTTCATCATACCATAATCTAAAATCATTCTTTTCAAAGCACTCTATTAATCTATGACCTGTATTCCTTGATACAAAATGTAGAGGAAGCATTCCACAATGTTTAACCATTACCTTACTTTGATCAATTTCATATTCTCCATTTGGAAGTTCAAGAAAAATAGCCGTAGCCCCTTGACTAACTTTATTAAGAATAACTGTTTCTTTTTGCTTATAAGTATAGTAATCATCTATCAGAATAACATTTTTTTCTTTTACTTTTTCTAAATTGATAGGTGCTATACCTAAATCCTTAACTATATGATATGCCTTCCCATCTCCACGGCCTATAATACAAACTTTATTTAAATAATCTTTTTTAAGTTTTGGCAATACTTCTATTTCAATACTATAATCATTAATGACCTTGCCTTGTTGTTCAAGTAAACCTAATTGAATAATTAATGTAGACCTTTCACAAACTTCTGGTGCTTTCATTTTTATGAAACCTTGAAACTTACTACTGCATGAAGGTAAATCCACATCATCTCTACCTGCAAAAAGTATTTCTTCACCCTTCTTAACTTGATAGGATAGTATTAAATCTTCTCTTACTTCTTCATAATCATTACACACCCAGGTTTCTAGCTTTATTTCCTCACCTGAAAAATACTTATACCTGTCAGTACGGATATTCGCCATTAATGGAACAAGAGCATCTCTATATGCAAAGTAAGCAGATTTAGGTTGTCTATCCACATCCATGATGGTTTTCATCCACCCAGATGGAAAGGCATCAATAAGTAAATGGATAGCAAAAGTATTCATTCGGTAATCTCTTCTAAAAGCTTCTGTCATAAACCTTGTAGCCCATTTTTGATGTTCATGACTAGCATGCACCCACCCCTCAAAGGTATTAGGAGTATCAAAAAACATGTAGCCGAATTTTCCAGTCTGTGAACGAACTATACTATTAGGAGACCAATTCTTTTCGTCTCCATTACTTGGAAGCCAGTGCTTTGGATAATACTTTTCCATAACATTAACTGGATCAAGTCCTTCTGAACCAAACTCACCACATCCATAATGCCACCCTGGTTTAACCTGCATCCAGTACCCTTTATGTAGTTTCCCCATATCTATGCCATGACCATTATACCAGCCTGGATAACAGTGGTTATCTGGTAATCCCCCTGCTGGAGGATCATAATCCCCATCAACATATTTTATGACTCTATCTGGATTATTTAGGCGTATAGCCACATCAGCCGCTTTAAATAAATCTGTTAATTCATTACGAGTCATATTAAGATGTGGCTTATTACCTGCATTTGGGAAAGGTTCGTTAATATAAGACACCATTATATTACAAGGATGAGATCTAACCAAACGTTCCATCTCTTCTGCTTGTCTTATCGCCTCACAAAACTGACTACGTCTAACCTTACCAAACAAAGGTAGATCTGTTTGAGTCAGCATTCCTAATTTATCACAGAATTCATATACTTCTGGTTGTACTGGTCGTTGTGTTAACCTTAAAAAATTTATATTACAGATTTTTGCTAATAATATATCATTAATAAGTTGATCCCAATCTTTTTTTAGAACACATTGTTGTTCATGTCCCATAGTGTTAGCCCCTCGAAATCTTATTTTTTCACCATTAAAATAAAACATTCCCTTAGGTTGACTATTTTCATCCATTATAAAAGAACGCATACCAAATTGTTGCTTAGAAGAATCAACAGCCATATCCTGCTTATCCAATAATTTAACCTGTATCTGATAAAGCCAAGGCGTTTTAGGTTCCCATATTCTCGCATCTGGAATATCAAATTGCACTTTTATTAAATTAGTTCCCTTTTCCATATAAAGCGGAATTTCTTTATTTAATTTACCTTCTGCTTTTACTTTCGCCTCAGTCAAAGAATCACCTAAACCTACAGTAAGATTTGTTACAGGCTTATACCTTAAATCAGTAAAAACTGTATGTTCGAAATTTTGACCATATAATGATAACTCTAGTTGTATCTCTTTAGGTATCACATCACAGTTATAAACTTCTATCCATGCTTCTGCCTTACTTTCATCCA
>Ga0209013_10006042_pt1 | contig 10328 bp, 6 predicted proteins | sample Cruoilmetagenom2_FD_187291 | JGI IMG/M metagenome (GOLD analysis project Ga0209013, IMG submission 187291) | Oil polluted marine microbial communities from Coal Oil Point, Santa Barbara, California, USA - Sample 2 (SPAdes) (version 2) | ecosystem: Environmental > Aquatic > Marine > Oil seeps ...
GAAGTGTCCGCATTTTTCCTCTACCTAAATTTTTACGGATTTATCGTGATTGTAGGTAACTGTTCAGGTTGTTTAGGCTGTAGGCTGAAGGCTATTAGTTCTCGAAGTCTGCTCTACCTGCGTTTTGACAGACTAAACTGGTAATGGAGCTGCTCAGGGAACCAAACGTGATTTCAAGCAGGCGGAGATACAAGATTGGACTCTTTCCTTCAGCCTAAACGCCTTCCGCCTATGTACCCGAACAGTCACGATTGAAGCACAATACAACTCATCGGGTAAACCGTAATTTTAGTCCCGGCTGTAAGGGCTTTCGCAGTCTCTCGATCAACAAAATCATCTGGAGGCGCAAGGTATGTATTAATGATTATTTTCCAGATTCTGGTCCCGTGTTGTGTCGGCGGACTCGGAACTGTAAATATTTTTTTCTGCTTACGATGCCCGTTGAACATAATAAAAAAATCATCATCTTCCTCTTCCAGGACCGAACCGTTCAGCGTCAGGCCGAGGGTCTTGCACTGGTTGGACCAATCCTGCTCACCCGGCTTCAACGACTGCCAGATAATTTCATGCAGGTGCGGAGCGTCATTCTCCGGATGGAAGGGCATAAAAAAATCATTGCGCCTGAAAACAGGGTGGTTCTGTCGTAAACGAATCAGCTTCTGAAAAAAAACGAACCGGTGCCTGTTCCTCTCCAGAAGGTCCCAGTTAATCCAGCTGATCTCATTGTCCTGGCACCAGGCATTGTTATTGCCCTTTTGGCTGCGGCCAAATTCATCACCAGCCACCATCATGGGAACACCCTGGGACAGAAAAAGAATCACAGCCATGGTTCGAATACGCCTGGAACGAAGATCAAGAATTTCCTTTTCATCCGATTCCCCTTCTGCACCGCTGTTCCAGCTGATGTTATGGTTCTCTCCATCCCGGTTTTCTTCGCCGTTCATCAGGTTATGTTTTTCATTATAACTGACAAGATCAGACAGCGTGAACCCGTCATGGCTGGTAATAAAGTTGATTGAATTGCATGGCCGCTTGTCACTGTGGCTGTACAGATCGGAACTGCCGCCAATGCGCGTTGCCAGGGCTGAAACATTGCCAGGGTAGCCGCACATAAAATCCCGAATGTCATCCCGGAACCGGCCATTCCACTCTGCCCAACGTTTGTGGGTCGAGAAACTTCCTACCTGATAGAGTCCGGCGGAATCCCATGCCTCAGCGATTATTTTTGCGTCTGCCAGGACAGGGTCTTCCGCTATCTGTTCAACCACGGGAGGATTGGAAAGGACATTTCCCTGTTGATCGCGGCCGAGAATGGAAGCCAGGTCAAACCGGAACCCATCCACATGCATCTCTACAACCCACCAACGCAGGGCCACCATGATCAGGTTTCTGACTATGGGGTGGTTACAGTTGAAGGTATTTCCGCATCCGGAAAAATTCAGGTACTCCCTGGTATCCGGATCAAGGAGGTAATATATGGTGTTGTCAATCCCCCTGAAACTTGTGGTAGGCCCATCTTTGCCGCCCTCGGCCGTATGATTGAATACAATATCAAGGATGACCTCAATTCCTGCACGGTGGAGCGCCTTGACCATATCACGGAACTCATTGATCTGGTTGTCGGCCTCAATACAATAGTTTGATTGGGGCGCAAAAAACGAAAGCGGACTGTATCCCCAGAAATTCTTTAATTTTTCCCCGGTTTCCGGGTTCCTGAAAAGGGTTTCATTTTCGTTGAATTCCGTGACAGGCATTAACTCAACAGCAGTAATTCCAAGTTCTTTGAGGTAGGGAATTTTCTCCGCCACCCCGGCAAAGGTCCCTGGATGCCTGACTCCGGACGATTGATGAGCGGTAAAGCCGCGCACATGCATTTCATATATGACGGTATCTTTGAGGGGGGTTGCAAGCGATCTGTCTCCCTCCCAATCATACTCCGTTGCGCCCATCAGGCAGCAGGGCTGCTTGCCAAGACAGTAGCGGGCCTCACTCCATGACGAAGAGGTGAGGGCTTTTGCGTAAGGATCTATCAGTATGATTCTGTCATCGAAAAAGTGGCCGCTCTTATCAGGATCAAACGGGCCGCTTATTCTGTAACCGTATTGGAATGACCGCGGAAGATTCTTCACCAGGACATGCCATATGTCACCGGTCCTGTTCTTTTTGGGATCAAGCGGAAACTCTCTTTGTCTGCATTCGTCATTGTCTGAAATATTTCCGAAATCCAGAACAAGGACCACTGATTCGGCATGACGTGAAAAAATGGCAAAGTTGACGCCCTCTGGAAAAAAAATTGCGCCTTTCGGTTGTGGGTGACCAATTTCCAGCCTGAGTTCATTTTTCATCTTGACCTGATAATGATTATTATTTATATTTATTCACATGCGATATAAGAATCTAATTGTATAAAGAACATTGTATCCTGTTTTACTTCATTATGAAACTTTTACGGAGGACATTATGGGACTGTTCAACAAACTTGATCTTGCCATTTCATCGACAGTCGACTGGGAGATGACCCCTGAATATACTTTCGGAACATTTGAAAGCTGGGGTGGCACAGAACGGATTCGCAGTAAAAATGAACGAATTTATTATTTCTTCATTGATAACTGGGGGGACAGCCCAAAGCTCTGTCTCATGGAGCGCGGTATCAAGCATGCCCGTGTTGTCGCTGAGATACTTGCGCCGAAGGAAATGGTTGAAAAATGTGTGGACCGACAGGGAAAAGTTGCTTTTTTCGACAAAAGTTTTGCTATTGATGATGACTTAAAAGACTGGCTTATGGCCAATTTGCTTGAAAGCTATGATGAATCAAAAATCATCCCTATTGCAAGTGAGAAGCCGGAAGTATTACAAGAAACCGGCCTTCCGGGTAAAAACGAGCCTGTGCCTGAACTCAGAGCTGTTACCCTGCCGGACCGGAAAGAAGTACTTGCGGAAGAAGATGTTGCCGCGCTTGTCAAAGAACACAACTTTTATGACTGCGAGCGGAATACGCAAGGCAATTTTAAAAATTACCTCGTGGACAATGAAGACAACCTGACAGTGAGTGACCGGGTCACCGGTCTCATGTGGCAGAGAGAAGGGATGGATATTATGAGTTACCGGATGCTGCGCCGGGAGGTTGACAAACTGAACAGGGAAAAATTCGGCGGATATTCCGACTGGAGGATTCCCTCGCCGGCAGAGGCAATGTCGCTCATGGAACCTTCCTTAAATGACAAAGATCAGCATATCCATCAGTGTTTTTTATCCCAGCAGCCGTTCATATTTGTCGATGCTACCCGAAAGCCGGGAGGGTACTGGTTTGTCGACTATAAACATGGGCGTGCTTTCTGGGCATCCGGCACAATTCCGGGTGGCTTTGGAAGGCTGTGCCGAAATTATTGACTCAACTTTCTGACTTGTGTTAACCAGTTGTAATGAAGAGAAATGTATGAGTATTTAACTCACGTGTTTATCAGGCTGTAGGCTGAAGGCTATTAGACTGTAAGCGAAAATGTCCTCCCTAAAAGTCTATAGCCTAAACAGCTACAGTCTATTCCAGCTTAACGGAGATATAAACACGTAATGATTTCAGAAGAATACGTCAACGCAGACAGTTGTATTATTGAGCACGAGCGACTCGCGTACCCTTTTCCGCCAGCTTTTTCCTGGCGATTCGCACCTGCTTTTGCCTTATAAAACCGTAATCCACAAGTTGCTTTATGTCGGGCCACATGGTTTCGCTGCCCATAATGGCAACAATGATTGCTCCCTCATCATTGGAAAACTGTCCCACATATGTCTGGCGAGCAGCTCTCGTATAACCGGTCTTCCCTCCTTGAGCACCATCGATACGCCAGAGCGCCTTGTTATGATTTCTGAGCAGCTTGCCATATGAGGTCCTGACCTTGACCTTGCTCATTCGACGGGCAAAATCTTCGTCCTGCATGGCATGACGAAAAATATAAGCAAGATCCCTTGCTGTTGACTTCTGCCCCTTGGCAGTCAGTCCCGAGGCAGTCCTGCATACAGTATTCTTTGCTCCCCAAAGCTTGGCCCGTACCGTCATCATCTTCGCGAACTGCTTCTCGCTCCCGGCTATTTTTTCGGCAAGGGCCACACTTGCATCATTTGCCGATGCGACCAGAACAGCATTAATCAAATCATCAGCCTTGTACGATTTTTTTGTATCCAGATACACTTTTGAACTGGGCATTCGGGCAGCATGACGACTCACTCCTACCCAATCATTTTCTTTCAGGGACTTCAGGGCAATCATCCCGGTCAGCACTTTGATGGTAGAGGCCGGCTGCCGGGGTGTGTCCGCTTGCTTGGAAAACAGCGTCCTACCCGTTTCAGCATCGATTATGATAACACTCTTGGAGGTAATTTTTTTGCGGACATTAGGCAGCCAGCTGTATTCCAGACCGGCTTTTCGCGGTCTCACTTTAACAGAAGATATATCACCCCGTTGGCCCAGGATTACACTTTGTACCGGACTTGGCTGAACTTTTGCGACCCTGTCTTGCGGAGCTTGTTTTGCAACATCATCAAGCACCATTAACTGGGAGTCATGGAGGTTTGTATCGGGAAACAAAAGGAGGCAGATACCCAGGACGGCCTGAAAAAAAAGAAAGAAAAAATGTCTTATTTTGAAAACACTAACCATATTAATATGTTCTAAACATTTATAGGACTCTTAATTATTTTTATATGTACAAATCGTCTGTGTCAAGGATTTAAGAGTATTTCTCCTGTATTTTCGATGAGTTTTCCTCATTGACATCGTATTGATTTTAAGTTTATCCTGAAAATCTCAAAAAACCACAATATGTATGTAAGGCTGTAAAAGAGGGACACAATGCATACCAAAAAAACAGCGCCAATAGAGAAGGAGTCCGCAAAAGAATTTCAGAAATTCGGGCCGGAAACAGCGCGAAATAACCGCAAACCTGATATAATTCCAGGGTGTTACGCAACACTGAACGAATTGATTGACAGCTGTACTGAAAAGTTCGGTGAGCATCCTGCCATTGGTATGGCTTTTGAAAAACCTCTTACCTACAACGATCTGCACTCCCGCACTCTTGTCCTCGCGCGACAGTTACAGGCTGAGGGGATATCACGCGGCGACCGTATTGCCCTGCTGGCGGAAAATTCTCATAACTGGGCAATCGCCTACCTTGCAATTGTCCGATTGGGAGCAGTGGCTGTCCCGATTCTTCCCGACCTTCCTGAATCAGATGTACGCCATATTCTCACTGAGATGAACAGCAGCCTGATTTTTATCACCCAGAGACAAATCGAAAAGATATATGAGTTAAAAAATACCCTGAATAAAATCATCACCCTTGATGATTTTTATGAGGAAAAGGGCATTATACACGTCCAGCCCTTCTCCGAATTCCTCCAGGAGGCTGTGGAAAAATACGATTCAGTTGAAGATATGGTTTTTCCTGAAGTTGACAGCAATGATCTGGCCTCCATTCTTTATACTTCAGGAACATCAGGGTTTTCCAAGGCCGTCATGCTCACCCATTACAACCTTTGCGCAAATGGACTCTCGGCGAGTAAACTCATCGATATACAACCCGGCAGCACTTTTCTCTCCGTCCTGCCCATCTCGCACACCTATGAATTTACCGTCGGGTTCCTCCTCCCCCTGATTAAAGGATGCCGTATCGTCTATGCGGGGAAAACCCCCACCCCGGCAATTCTCCAGAAAATCTGTGCCGAGGAGCGGCCAAGTGCCATGCTGGTGGTTCCTCTCATCATGGAAAAAATATTTAAAAAAAGGGTGCTGCCGGCAATAGAGAAAAGCAAACTCCTCTCAATGGCTTGCCGGTTTAAACTCGGCCGAAAGCTTATTTACAAAAAAATCGGCGCCAAACTTCTGAACTTTTTCGGTGGCAACCTTGAGGTAATGGGTATCGGCGGGGCGGCAATCAATCCCGATGTCGAGACCTTTTTGCGGGATGCGGGTTTTCCATACATTGTCGGTTACGGCCTGACGGAATCAGCGCCACTCCTTTCCGGAGGTCCCCAGGGAGACAAGACCATCGCCCTGAATTCATCCGGTAAACCGATTCCTCACGTTGACATCAGAATACATAAACCTGATCCGGACACAGGCATAGGTGAAATTCTCGCCAAGGGACCAAACGTCATGCAGGGTTACTGGAATGACAAGGAGGCGACCAGTGAAGCCTTCACGGAAGACGGGTGGCTCCGTACCGGTGATATGGGACTCATTGATGAAAAAGGGAACCTCCACATCAAGGGACGTTCAAAATCAGTCATAGTCCTGGCCAGCGGAGAGAATATTTATCCGGAGGCAATTGAACACAAAGTCAATTCGTACCCCTTTGTCGTTGAATCCCTCGTTCTTGAAAACAACGGCCTGCTTGAGGCCTGGATATACCCTGATTACGAGTTTATTGATGCTGAGACTATCGGACAGAGCAGACAGCAGAGACACCAGTATATCAGTTCACAACTTGACCAGATACGCATCGAAGTCAATGAACAACTGGCCATTACTTCCAGGCTGTCCAGGATTATTGAGCGCAGGGAACCGTTTATCAAGACGGCAACCCATAAAATCAAGAGATACCTCTATTCAAATAGACAAATGGGTGAATAGTGGTGTTGAAAGAAAAATGCTGGTTTATGCGTGGGTCCCTGAGATTTATGGCGCGCCCGGAGGGATTCGAACCCCCGGCCCTCGGATTCGAAGTCCGATGCTCTATCCAGCTGAGCTACGGGCGCTAAATAACCGCAAGAATCCTGACAAATAATCCCTTTAAGATCATTATGTTATATAATATCCTTTCGCTGTTTAGCCAAGCAGTAAATTATTGGCAAAGGCAATAATCGGCATAATCACCTTGGAAATGAGCCCAAGGTAGAAAAGGATAAGCAGCAGGATAAAACCGAACGGTTCAAGCTTTTCATAGCTTCTCGCCATATCCGGCGGGAGTACGCCCATCAGTACCCTTGAGCCGTCAAGCGGCGGAATAGGCAGGCAGTTAAACACGGCCAGCATAATATTGATCCAGACGCTCGCGATCAGCATTCCCGCCACCGGCTTGAGTATAAACATGGGCAGGACCGGCACCATAACAAGAAATTTGACCAGCACTGCGCTCAAAACAGCCAAAACGACGTTTGCCCCCGGCCCGGCAAGGGCAACGAGAAGCATACCCTTTCGCGGGTCCTTGAAATATACGGGATTGACCGGCACCGGCTTGGCCCAGCCGATCTTCATAATAATAAACGCTATTACCCCTAATGGATCCAGGTGTTTAATGGGATTCATGGTCAGCCGGCCCGCATTCTTTGCAGTCGGGTCACCGAGTCTCCAGGCCACATACCCATGTGCCAGTTCATGAAAGGTTAGGGCAAACAGAAATGGCGGCGCTAAAATAACAATCTGCAGAACAATATGATTTATATCCATATTTCATTTACTCTTTCTTCAGCACGTGAAAATAATCCAGGAAGGAAACCGATGATTCACCTGATCGAAGTATAATCAGTTTTGACCTTTCGGTATAGGGGCAAAAGTCATTTACTATCGACTTTTAGTCGATAGCTTGAAGCACAAAGGAAAAAAATATCTCAACAGTAACAATAAGACTCAATCAATTTTCCAGCGGATAATGTTTCCGGATGAACTGCATGGCATCCTCATGGGAGTTGATCTCGCCGTTGAGCTGCTCTTCTATGACATGATTCAGCATTGACCTGTATTCCGGGCCCGGCTTATAACCCATCTTCTGCAGGTCAAGACCGCTGACAAGAGGTTGTGCCCCGTCCAGCTGCGTTACATATTGGGAAACAGCCTTCTGGATATGTTTTTTCCGTGCTATGGTCATAAGGTATAGGAGTCCTTCATTATCAAGGTCCTGCAGAAGCCAGTAAATTTCACTGGGCTTCATATACGGCCTGTGCAGCATATCCATGGAAATCCTGTCTGCCTCCGCTTTCTGCCTGACAAGATTCTTCTCGATTTTTTTAAAGAGTTCAAAGCGTTTGCAGAAGTTCATTAACTCCTTGGTCCGTGAACGGCTCATGATGGCGAGCAGATACACCTTCCAGGGCTCAATCGATTCATCGAGATACATCAGCTTAAACCAGGAAACAGCCCGGCTGGCCTGGGTAAGGACATGGATAAAACGCCTGTCGACCATGAGGTTCGGTTTCAGGTCAGGCCAGAGGAACTGAAAAAGGTCCAGCGCCGCCATTCTTTTAATGGCCGGTATAGGGTTATCCTCTGACAGAATCTGGCGCAGTTCACTGAAAAAACGCGGACCGAAAAACCTGTCAAAGAGTTTCATGCGTACCGCGTTTTTGATCAGCTTTTCAGTATGCTTGGCGATCCTGAAGTCGAGGCGCTGCTCAAAACGAATGGCCCGGAAGATACGGGTGGGGTCTTCCACAAAACTCAGGTTGTGCAGTACACTGATTCTGTGTCTCTTTAAATCGTTCTGGCTGTTGAAAAAATCCACCAGGGTCCCGAATCGGTCCGGGTTCAGGTGGATAGCCATGGCATTAATGGTAAAATCCCGCCGATAGAGATCCAGTTTGATGGATGAGAGTTCAACCGTCGGCATGGCCGCAGGGTACTCGTAATATTCAAGCCGGGCTGTGGCAACATCAACCCGCATGCCGTCCGGCAGAATGACCGTTGCCGTGCCAAACTTCCTGTGGGTCCTGACCGCCGCATTCAATTCTTTGGCCAGTGCCTTGGCAAAGTTTATTCCATCCCCCTCGATGACAATATCCAGGTCAAGATTTTTTATATGCAGCAACAGGTCCCTGACAAAGCCGCCCACAACAAACGCATGGCACTGCATGCTCTCGGCAACCTCGCCGATCCGGCGGAGCAGGACTAAAATATCACGGTCAAGATGGCTGGTCAGGATTGTCGTCAGGTTGCGTCTCTTGCTCACCGAAGGCTGTTCCTCTTCATGCAGGAGGTTCCTGGGCAGATGTGACGGATCATTCACCAGCAGGTTCAGCAGGTCTGTCCTGGTTATAACCCCCTGTACCCTGTCCCGCTCAATAACCGGGATAAGGCGCTGCCTGTGACCGATGATCAGTTCCTGGATGTCTGCCAGGGTTGCGGTCGAGGGAAGGGTCGCGATTTCTGTTGTCATGTAGTCGCCGACCGGCAGGTGGCCGAGCTTATGAAAGATAGCCTTTTCAACCACACTCCTGGAGATCATCCCCAGGATATTGGGAGGTGAATTGGCATCCGTACTGTCCGTATCGCCGGAGATAACAGGCAGAACTGTTATATTGTAGCGGGTAAGCAGATCGTTGGCCTCGTTGATGGTAATGTCCGGAGTGATGGTTATAACCGGCGACGACATGATTTCACCGGCAATGGCCTGCGGACGGACATACCTGTGCAGAAGGTGGACCAAATGCTCCTCGGCCTCGAACAGGGTCATATTTTTGACAGTGGCGGACGCAGCGGATGCGTGGCCGCCGCCGCCGAAATCCCGGGCCACCTGACCGACATTCACCTCCGGTATCCGGCTTCGGGCAATCAGGTAAATCCTCTCCCCCATACAGATCAGGCCGAAGAGCACGTCCAGATTCTCCATAACCATAAGTCGGTGGAGAATAACGGCAAAGCTGCCTACATACTCCTGCAGGGTCAGCTTGGTGATAACGATTTCGATGGACTGGATGGTGTACGTGGTGGCGTTTTTCAGGAGGTTGCCAAGCAGGCCGACCTGCCTTGCAGTCAGGTCCTGCGAGACAAACTGGGAGATAACATCAAGGTTGGCGCCATGCCCGAGAAGCCAGGCGGCGGCCTGCAGATCCTCACCAGTGGTGCTTGTATGCAGGAATGAACCTGTATCCTCATAAATACCAAGGGCCAGAAGTGTCGCTTCGTCCCCGCTCAGTTCAATACCCTGATTTTTGAAAAGCCGGGTAAATATTGTGGAGGTGGAGCCAAACGGTTCAACAACCTCCTTGTCACCCTTCATATCACCCGACGAGTCAGGATGATGGTCGTAAATGTGCAGTTCGATACCCGGGTTCTGCAGACACTCCTGAAGCTTCCCTAACCGGTTCGGCTGCCTTGTGTCCACAACGATCAGGCGGCGGACCTCCTCCAGTTTAATGTGTTTTAAGCGTTTAAAGGTATAGAGGTCCTTAAACTCCTGGGAGAGGAAATCCCGCAGCCCCTTTTCCTGGGAACCGGAAAAAACCAGTTCTGCCTCGGGATAGAGTTTTTTGGCAGCGACCATTGAGGCCAGCGCGTCAAAATCCGCATTAAGGTGTGTAGTTATAACCTCCATATCTTTTATTATACTCTACAG
>Ga0209013_10006043_pt1 | contig 10327 bp, 7 predicted proteins | sample Cruoilmetagenom2_FD_187291 | JGI IMG/M metagenome (GOLD analysis project Ga0209013, IMG submission 187291) | Oil polluted marine microbial communities from Coal Oil Point, Santa Barbara, California, USA - Sample 2 (SPAdes) (version 2) | ecosystem: Environmental > Aquatic > Marine > Oil seeps ...
ATACGATCTGAGTATGAGGCCCGCCACCACACTGACCCTCGGACTTCTTCTGGCTGCGATCCTGATTGCGGGCACCCTCTCGCTGGTGCAGCTCTGACCTGATCGAATTGGATGTGTACCGGACCGGCTCACGGCGAACTACGGTGATACTCCGAACCAGGGGCGTCGCCCCGTAGGGGGGCCTGTGAATCTCGCGCACATCACCGATGAACATGACGAAGCCTCGATAGCGCTGATCTGCAATGGTCGCCCGACGACCTACGGTGAGCTCCGGGACCAGGTTGACCGATTTCGCGGTGGGCTGGCGTCGGTTGGGGTCGGCGAAGGGGACCGAGTCGGTCTCCTGCTCGGCAACACCCCTCAGTTCATCGTGTCGTATCTCGCCACGCTCGGTCTCGGGGCAGTCTCTGTCCCGCTGAACCCTTTGAGTCCTGCCCCCGAAATCGAGACGGAGTTGGCGAAGGTCGGAGCCAAAGTGGTGGTGATCGGAAAGTTGAGTGCTGACAAATGGGCGGGTGTTGATCGAGATGTGATCCCATCGGTCGCTACTGTCATCTCGACTGAATCAGATGTGTCTGACGCCGCAGGTTCGATCGCGTTCGATGAACTTTGCGAGTGTGAGCCCGTCGACCGCGTCGAGGTCGACTCGGACAGTCTTGCCGTACTGATCTTCACGAGTGGAACAGCAGGTTCACCCCGCGCTGCAATGCTGACCCACGGCAACATGCTGGCCAACATTCGCCAGAATTCGACCGCCGACGGTCACCTCAATGCTGACGACGTCGTATATGGCGTGCTCCCGATGTTTCACATCTTCGGTCTCAACGTTGTCGTCGGCCTCGGTCTCGCCGTCGGCGCCACGATCTTGCTCGTCGAGCGCTTCGACCCCGCAGTTGCCATTCAATCGATTGTCGATCGCCGCGTCACGGTCATACCCGGGGCCCCGGCAATGTGGAATTCATTTGCGCACCTCGACGGAATCGACAGCGACGTGTTCGCCACGGTGCGGTTGGCGTTGTCAGGAGCTTCGCGCTTGTCCGTAACTGTCGCCGAGACAATGCTCGAACGATTCGGACTAGAGATTCGTGAGGGCTACGGCCTGACCGAGACAGCTCCGGTAGTTTCAACCTCCACCGGCGTCAAACCGCGCTTTGGTTCGGTTGGCCGGGTCGTGGCCGGGGTCGAAGTACGGCTTGTCAATGACAACGGTGAAGCTCTCGTTGGCGACGTCGGTGAGATCTGGGTGCGCGGCGACAATGTGTTCGCCGGCTACTTCAACGATCCGGAGGCAACCGCAGCCGTGTTCACCGACGATGGTTGGCTGATGACCGGCGACATGGCCACGACCGACGACGACGGCTACTTGTACCTGGTCGATCGGACCAAAGATCTGATCATCGTGTCAGGTTTCAACGTCTACCCGGCCGAGGTCGAAGAGATGCTGGCGATGCACCCGCTCGTTGCCGAAGTGGCGGTGATCGGAGTTCCACATCCTCATTCGGGTGAGGCAGTCAAGGCATTTGTGGTGCCGGTCGCTGACACCGATGTCGATGAAGAGACACTGGTCGAGCATTCGCTGGATCATCTGGCTCGCTACAAGTGTCCCACGAAGATTGTTTTTGTCGACGAACTCCCGCGTAACGCTTCCGGAAAGATTGTTCGTCGAAGCCTCGATGACGCACTCCGCGTCGGTACCTCGTCGTCTTCGTCATCTTCGTGACATTGCCGACCTACTGAGCGAGGGGCGTGGTCAACGTCGTCGCGAAACACCTTGCCAGGCTTTGTGAAAACGTGCACGAGCGCCCTAACGTGGACCTCTCATGGCTGGCCAACGAACGCGAAGGCGGATTCCCGAAGCAACCGTTGCTCGCCTGCCGGTATATCTACGCATCCTGTCGGAGCAATTCGACGGTGGCGTCACCAACATGTCTTCGGAGCAACTCGCTGATTTTGCCGGCCTCAACGCTGCCAAAGTTCGCAAGGACCTCAGCTATCTCGGAAGTTACGGGACGCGCGGCGTCGGATACGAGGTCGAGTATCTCGTGTACCAGATCCGTCGAGAACTCGGACTCACTCACGACTGGCCGGTCGTAATCGTCGGAGCCGGAAATCTCGGTCAGGCGCTAGCGGGGTACGACGGTTTCAGTGATCGAGGATTCCCCGTTGGAGGAATTCTCGACGTAGACGAGGCGAAGGTCGGATCATTGGTGGGTGGAGTTCGCGTGCGTCATCTCGATGAGGCCGTTCAGATCGTGCAGTCACGAGGGATTTCCATTGGCGTCATCGCCACTCCTGGAGCAGCTGCTCAAGAGGTTGCTGACGTGTTGGTCGCGGCTGGCGTGACAAGCCTGCTCAACTTCGCGCCAACCGTTATCAACGTTCCCCACGGGGTCAGCGTGCGCAAGGTTGATCTTGCTGTTGAACTCCAGATTCTGAGTTACTATGAGCAGCGAAGGGCAAGCGCGCAAGCTGCGACACTCCATGTCGTTCCCGGAGAGCGCCGACGCGGCGCGAGCGCCTAGGATCTAGTCAGCATGTCGATATTGGTCATAGGAGTCAACCACCGCAGTGGGCCGCTCTCGTTGCTTGAGCGCGTCACGATTTCCCCTGACCGTCTCGGCAAGGCCGTCGCGGGCCTCGCGTTGCGTGACAACATCCGTGAGGCTGTCGTCCTCTCCACCTGCAACCGCACCGAGATCTACGTCGTTGCGGAACTCTTTCACGGCGCCTACGGCGACGTCCGCGATTTCCTCTGTGAGCTGGGTGATCTCACTGTCGATGAGCTGACACCACACCTCTACAGCCAGCACGATGCAGCGGCTGTCGCGCATCTCTTCGAAGTGGCGGCCGGCCTTGATTCAGCGGTCCTCGGTGAGAGTGAGATTCTGGGTCAGGTACGCGGTGCCTGGGAGTCGGCCAAGAACGAGGGGGCCGCACGCTCGACCCTGAACCTGCTGTTCCGTCTGGCGGTCGGTACGGGTAAGCGGGCACGCAGCGAGACGGGTATCGGTCGAGGCACTGCATCTATCAGCCATGCCGCGGTCGAAATGATCACTGACGTAGTCGGCGATCTGCAGGGCAATCGTGCGCTCGTGATCGGCGCCGGCACAATGGGCGAGGGCGTGGCTGTCGCTTTGCATCGTGCCGGTGGGGCCGACATTCTCGTAGCCAACCGATCGCCAGAGCGTGGGGTCGCCTTGGCCGAACGAGTGGGCGGAGTTGCCGTTGGGCTCGATCGTTTGCCCGAAGCCATCGCCGCGGCAGATGTCATTGTCGCGTGTACCGGCGCGGGCGAGCCGTTCCTGACCGAGGATCTGATCCGCGAGGCTCGATCCGGGCACCGTTCGAGCGCTTCGTTGCACATTGTCGATATTGCTGTGCCACGTGACGTAGAGCCTGGGGTGGCTTCTTTCCCGGGTATCACCGTTCTCGACCTCGACGATCTACGCGATTGGGCCGATCGTGGGCTTTCGCACCGAGCTGGCGAGGCCGAGCGCGTTCGTGAGATCGTGGGCGAGGAAGTCGAGAACTTCCTAGTTGAGTCGACTGCTCGCCAGGCGGCACCGCTGGTTGCTTCGATGCGCGAAACTGCCGGACGGATCCGTGCTTCCGAAATCGAACGGTTCGCGAATCGGCTCGCCGGTCTGACTGAAGTCGAACGGGAGTCGGTCGAGACGCTCACTCGGGCGATAGTCGCCAAGCTGTTGCACGAGCCATCCGTTCGTCTCAAGGCGCAGGCGGGCACTCCAAAGGGTGAACGCAACGCGGCTGCCGTACGCGATCTGTTCGACCTCAGCTGAGCGGTGGGTTCGTGACCCGGGCTCTCCGTCTGGCTACCCGCGGATCTCGGCAAGCCAAAGCGCAATCCACCGCAGTAGCGGCACTGATCGAGACGCGCACAGGCCGCCCTGTTGAACTCGTTCTCATCGAGACGACTGGTGATATTCGTGGCGATGTGCCGCTGCATGTGATCGGTGGCCAAGGAGTCTTCGTCAAGGAAGTTCAGCGCGCAGTGCTCGATGGTCGTGCAGACATCGCGGCTCATTCTGCGAAAGACCTTCCGTCGATGACGACCGATGGCTTGGAAATCGGAGCCTTCTGTAAGCGTCGCGATGCCTCAGATGTACTTATCGGCTCAACCTTCGATGCACTCCCTGTCGGAGCGACCGTGGCGACCGGGTCGGTGCGGCGCCGTGCTCAGCTCTCGCTGGTCCGTCCGGATCTCCAGTTTCAAGAGCTGCGCGGAAATATCGACTCACGGCTCTCTAAGGTTCCCGAAGGTGGAGCAGTTGTGATGGCTGCGGCGGCGTTGGAGATTCTCGAGATGCTCGATCGGGCGGCGGAGGTGCTTCCAGTAGAGACGTTCGTTCCCGCGGTCGGCCAGGGTTGCGTCGCCGTCGAATGTCGACTCGATGACGTCGAGGTGGACTCTGCGCTGAAAATGATCGACCATGCCCCGACGCGCCACTACGTCCAAGTAGAGCGGGCGTTTCTCGCCGAACTCGGATCGGGATGCTCACTTCCGGTTGGCGCTCATGCCGCCGATGGGCTGCTGCGGACCTTTCTTGCCGATCTCGACACCGGAGAATCAGTTGCTGACGAGATTGTGTTGGTAGGCGGGTCGGGCGACCTCGATGCGTCGCGTCGCGCGGCGTTGGCTTCGCGGGCTGCACTGGAGTGACTCGGTGAGCGCGCTGGCCGGCCGTCGCGTGCTCGTGACGCGTGAGCGCCCGGGCGAACTCGGGGCGATGTTGGAGGCCCATGGCGCGGAAATGGTGCACGTTCCGCTGATCTCGGTTGAGGAACCGCACGACAACGGGAGGCTGCTCGCAGTACAGCTCGGCACACTCGAAGAGTTCGACTGGCTGGTAGTGACCTCGGTTGCGGGGGCTGAACGAGTGGGCGCCGCTGCTGCGCGCTGCCCCGACGTTCGACTTGCTGCCGTGGGTCTTGCCACCGCGCGTACATTGGCCGGCGCCGCGTCACGGGCCGTAGATCTGGTTCCCGAAGTGCAGACCGCAAGTGCGATGGCACAGGAGTTGTTGAACGTTTCGGAGCCTCGACAGTGCCGCTTCTTGGTGGCGCACGCGGATCTGGCTCCTGACACGCTCGTCGAAGCTCTGCGATCCGCTGGCCACGATGTGACTGCTTGCGTGGCATACCGGACGGTGCTTCGCCTACCGCATCGCGGTGCGATCGAGGGTGCCGATGCCCTTCTGCTCGCCAGCGGATCTGCTGCACAGAGCTGGGTGCAGGCGGTCGGTCCCGATGCGCCTGATGTGGTTGTAGCCATTGGCCCGTCAACTGCGGAAGTTGCTCGCGAATTGGGGCTCAAGGTTTCCGGTATCGCTGCCGATCACACTCTTGAAGGTCTCGTGACCGAACTCGAACGCCAATTTGCAACTCGATCGACACAAATCGACGGGTGGTGATCCGCTGGTGGGCCGAGGTTGGGCCGCTTACCTGCAAGAATCCTGGTGGAAGAGTCGATGAGGTAAGGAGCAAGGTGACCGAACGGAGCGGGCGACGTCGTGCGATTGCCGCCGTGACCGGTGTTCTGAGTGCCGGGTTGATCTTGAGCACGGGCGCTGTTGATGTTTCTGCGCGGCCCGTTGTTGTTCAACAGGCCGATTCGGCGATTGATGCGGCCGCCGCAAGTACGGTCGGTGCGGGACTTGGGTCGAACCCCACAGTTTCCGGTGATGGACGTTTCGTGGTCTTCCAAGGCCGCCCCGGGCTCGCAGGCGACGGACTCACACTTGTTGATTCTGCTGAAGACTCTCGCAGCACCACGATCTACCTGACCGACCGCGAGTCGGAAATCACCTCCGAGGTGACCCCCGTGCCCCCTGGGCTGCGCCCCGGAAACTCCGTCAATCCCGTCATCTCGGGTGATGGATGCACCGTGGTGACGGTTACAGAGATGGCGCTTGATGTATTCCAAGATGATGACACTGGCGACAGGTGGGATGTGTACCGATCGCGGCTTCCTCACTGCGACGCAGTCAGTGGTTGGGAGCTTGTTTCCACCCGAACCGATGGCAGTGCGCTGGCACGCGATGATGTTCGGAGCGACGACACCCCGGCTGTTTCGCGAAGCGGCACGGTTATCGCCTACTCGCATCCAGCTACGCAGCTTCTCGACAATCAGGAAGTCTCGACGATCACTCTTGTCGATCTGGCACTGCCCGTGCGTAGCCCGGAGCGCTCCGTCATCGTGGCGGGCATGCCTGTTTCGGCACCTGACACGCAGTTCGTCCATGCCGGCCTCGACCAGCCGGCCCTTTCCGACTATGGACGTTTCTTGGCATTCCGATCCGATGCCGGATCAACCGACGCGGTCGCTGGATGGGGTACGGGCTTGACGCCGGGCGGGCCGGCGACGAGCCAGGTCTATGTCTGGGATCGAGAACAACCCGACCCATTCCTCGCCGTCCGTCTCGTCTCGGCTCGGCCTGATGGGAGCCCAACCACCGCAGGTGCTTCAGAGCCAGATCTGTCGCGTGATGGCAGAATCATCGCTTTCACCTCAGCCGACCCGGGACTTGTACCTGCAGTCTTTCCTGTCTGCAGTGATGGCTGCCCGACACAGATCTACACAATGGATCGTGACATCGACGAGAACGGCTGGCTCGACGAAGCGAACCGTACGTCGATGACGCTGGTTAGCGGCGAGTTCGGCTCCGAGCCATTGGTTGCAGGAACGGCACCGTCGTCGCAGCCCTCGCTGAGCGCGGATGGGCAGCTCGTAGCGTTCGTCTCCAAGGCACCAAATCTCCAGCTGATCAAGGCATCGGGTGGTGGTGAGCCGACCGACGGTGACCTGCTCGTGGCCGACACCCAACTTGGCACCCTGCGTCGTGTGGCGCTGGCCGATGACGGGGTGCGCCCGGCCGTCGCGGCTCATGCACATCCACAGCTCAGTGATACTGGTCGGACAACGGTGTTCGACACACTGGCCGCCGGGCAACTGCTTCCCGGCGATGTACCCGCGGGTCGTCATGTAGTCGCGAGGTCGCTCGAACCGACACTTTCGCTTGCCGATGCCGACCTGGGAACAACGCTCGTGGGACTCGAAAGTGACGAATGGTACGTAGCGGTGATCAACAACGGCCCTACATCCTTCACGCCGTCACTCGTAACTGTCTCCGACAACCACTTCAAAGTAAACCTGGATGCCAGTACTTGCTCGCTCGGTGCGAGCGTGCCGCCCGGCGGTGACTGCACGGTCAGGCTCACATTCACGCCGTCAGCACCACGGTCGTTCGCGGCAACGCTGACGGTCGCCGAACGGGGCTTCCAGGCGGTGTCCGTCAGCTCGCGCCTCACGGGTGCCGGAGGCGAACCAACTCTGCGCACTGATCCGGCGGGCGCTGATCTCGGTTTTGTCGACGTGGGCCAGTCGAGCCTCGAATTCCAGTTGGATGTCCAGAACATCTCGCTAGTCCCTTCCGCTGTTGCTGACGTGCGTGTCAGCGGAGCGCATGCGAGCGATTTCGCCGTGACATCCAACAGCTGCCCCGGACATCCACTCAACCCGCGTGCGACTTGCAGCGTCGGCATCACGTTCACTCCTACTGATGAGGGTCGACGCACCGCGCTCATCGAGATCGTGACTCCGTCGGGGCAGTACACGACGATGGTGGCTGCCGGAGATGCGCAGTATGCGCCCGAACTCGTGCTCGTCGTTGACGAGATCGAAGCCGGCCGTGAGTTCCTGGCCGGCGGAACCGGCTACCCACCGAATACTGAGATCAGCATCGTGTTCGGTGATGGGGCCGGGGAAACAGTAACAACTATGACCAACGCCGAAGGCGGGTTCTTGATCGCCGTGCCGGTTGCGTCGAACGAAAGTGGCGGAGACCGAACCATCGTTGTCCAGACTGCCGATGGCACGGTCGCCAGTACGCCCGTTGACGTTATCGAGCAACCGAACGACATGATCGGCCTGCCAGGCTTCGGCCTCGGCGGCTGATGTGAATCATCGATGAGCTTCGGCGCGACCTGTCCGCGCAAAAGCTCATCGACGATTGATCCGGCTTCCCACCGATGAGCTTCGGCGCGACCTGTCCGCGCTGAAGCTCATCGCAGGGGTGGTCGTGCCCGGGCGTCTTGCTCAGAGGTTGTCGAGTTCGACAGCGATGCCGCCGATGTTGATCGCGTTTGTACAGGTCGACCTCGTTGCGTCGCCGATCTCGTCGCAACGAACGGAAAAGGTTACGTTGTCGCCAGGCTGCAGACGGATCGGAGTGATGCGTGGCTCGAAGAGTTGTCCGCGGACGTTGTCGAGCGACCAGATGAAGACCTGTTCCCCGTTCAGGAGCAGCGTGGCGACACCCTTGTCATTGAATGGGTTCTCGATGCGAACGTCGGTCATGTCGAACACTTCACCGTCGGGCATCGTCGATGACTGGTCAGCCGTTTGAGTGAGCGGTGGGGCGACCGCCAGTCGGAAGAAGGTTGGCTCGCCTTCGTCGGCATCGCCTGACTCTGAGATCGGAACTGATGTCGTGGTGGCCGCGTCGGCAGTCGATGTCTCGGACTCTGCGGTGAGCTCGACGAGTAGTTCATCGACCTGATCGCTCGCGGCGTCTTCGATAGTCGGCTTGGCCAGAGCAAACCATGCGAGAACCAGGCCACCGATGATGGCCAGCGCGACGAGGACACGGGCGATGGCGGCGGCCGGAATTGTCGGAGACTGCACGAACGCGAGCGAACTTGTCGCGGGTGCATGGCCCTGACGCTCGGCCTCGATCTCAAAATCAAGTGTGCTGGTTCCACGACGAAATACTCCGCGCCGAGCCTTCGACTTGAGCCTGACCAGGCTTGCCGCCCCGGGAGCCACACCAACAGCCGGCGGGTCGAACGTGCCATCGATCCGGTCGGTCGGATCAATCAGTCGGAGTCGGCAACTGGCGAGACTGTTGCCGTGGTTCTCAACCATGAACTCGTAGGAAGCGCGGTGTCGTGCACGCTGCACCGGCTGCAGCGCAACAAGCCTGCAATCGTCGAATGGTTCGATGCCGACCGTGGCTTCGGCGACAACTGCATCGTCTGAGTCACCGAGGGGGATAACCCGAATCGACACAGCAGTAGGACCTGCTGTGGTTGTGGGTAGCGCCGGCGGCGCAACTTGGATCTCGATGACCTCTTGGGAACCGCCGAAGAGCGTGAGGTTTCCTTGTTTTACCGTGGTCCAGCTTGCGGTCAGACCGGAGGGCACGATTGTGTAGGAGTCGGTCGCCTCCCCGAGGTTGTGGACCGTCAGCATCAACGTGAGCTTGGATCCAGGTGCCACCACAACGTCATCATTGGAGAACCACGCTTGCACAGACACGCCGAGCACGCTACTGGCTGAGTAGGCAGGCTTTCGGGCATCCACCCGAGCGAGCGGCTGTTGAACAGCGTCCCACCGTTAGGCTCCTCTCCGTGTCAGGCGCCGAGACTCCGACCCCTGTGCCGTCGATTCGACCGCGGCGCCTTCGGCGTACTGGCGCGATGCGTGACCTCGTAGCCGACACGCACGTCCGAGTCGACGATCTGATCGCTCCGTTGTTTGTTCGCGAGGACATCGATCAACCACAACCGATCGAGTCGCTTCCCGGTGTCGTGCAGCACACAAGAGGATCTCTGAGGGCGGAAGTGGCAGCGCTCGCGGATCTCGGCGTGAGGTCCGTAATCCTGTTCGGCGTTCCTGCCGTGAAAGATGCCGTCGGCAGTGGTGCCTACGACCCGCAGGGCATCGTGCAACTCGCGCTCGGCGATCTCCGTGAAGATCTAGGCGACGACATCGTGGTGATGGCTGATCTGTGCGTTGACGAGTACACCGATCATGGCCACTGCGGAATAGTTGACGAACACGGGTCGGTCGACAACGACGCGACACTCGAGCTGTACACGAAGGCAGCGCTGGCTCAGGCGGCAGCAGGGGCCCAAGTTGTCGCGCCGAGCGGCATGATGGATGGCCAAGTTGAGGCAGTTCGTGGGGCGCTTGATGCGGGCGGGTTCCAAGATGTCGCGATCTTGGCTTACGCGGCCAAGTTCGCGAGCGCGCTCTATGGCCCGTTCCGTGATGCGGTCGACGTGTCAATTGTGGGCGGTGGCGACCGCAAGGGGTATCAGCAGGATTGGCGCAACGTCCGTGAGGCACAAGTCGAGATCGACCTCGACATTGCGGAGGGTGCTGACATGGTGATGGTCAAGCCGGCGCTGGCCTATCTCGATGTGATTTCGGAAGCGGCCTCCCGAATCGATCTTCCGTTGGCGGCGTACCACGTCAGTGGCGAGTACGCGATGATTCATGCTGCCGCGGAACGCGGGTGGATCG
>Ga0209013_10006044_pt1 | contig 10326 bp, 7 predicted proteins | sample Cruoilmetagenom2_FD_187291 | JGI IMG/M metagenome (GOLD analysis project Ga0209013, IMG submission 187291) | Oil polluted marine microbial communities from Coal Oil Point, Santa Barbara, California, USA - Sample 2 (SPAdes) (version 2) | ecosystem: Environmental > Aquatic > Marine > Oil seeps ...
GGTAACCCACACGTCTCCGGTAGGGTATGCGAATGTGGAACCCGCGTCGCTCATGTTGGTATGAAGTCCTCCACCAAAGGGAGAATGGTCACCCGAGTAGAAACCGCAGGGGCTCTGGGACCAGCTGCCATCGTAGCAGTAGATATTATGATTAGTTGAAGAAGCTGCAAGACATGTTGTTCCTGATGAAGCACCGAAAATGAATCCGGAGTGATCTTCGACCGGGGCATGGTTATCCCAGATCGTATAGGTAGCATTAATCTGGTTGGGCATAGTGTTGACTTCGTTGGAGAGTCCTTCTGAGGAGCTGGTTCCCTTGTATGCTGTTACTGCGTAGTACCCGGTGGAAGATGCAGTATGGGTAAAGTCGTTTGTGGTTACATCACCTACCTCTGCCCAGTCGGCTCCCGAAATCGCTTTGAACCAGACTTTGTATCCGTCTATCTCAGTCATCGCTGTCCAGGAAAGAACAACATCTCTTCCTGCGGAAGCCGGGTCGATTGCAAGACCGGTTACATCGGGCAGGACTCCTCCTGTTGAATCTATGTAAACCGTTATCTCATTACTCCAGCTGAATATATCTTTATTATTAGCGGTCATCAGCGCGTAATAATAGGTGAGATCCGGAGTAACTCCGTCATCGATATATGTTGTGTCCCAGGCTTCAGAAATAGTACAAATGCGCTCGGCATAGCTGGTGTCATTCTGGATGTTCGGTGTTTGTGACCGGTAAAGCCCGTAGGAGTCAAAATCATCATCGGGGCACTGAGACCAATACAGATCGACCAGGCTGGAAACCACCGAATCAGCTGATAGTATTGATGCTGTTGGTGCCGTTCCGGGAGTACTGATCGAATCTTCATTGCTCCAGACACCGTTATCATTAATATCAGTTGTTTGAAGGCCATAGTAATACTGTGTGGTCCAGTCTACTGTACTATCTACATATTCGGATTCGTTAACATCGCTGATGACTCTAAGAATTGTTGCCGCGGAAGGATCGGAAGAGATTCCGGGGGATTCGGATCTATAGAGAATGTAGCTTTTGAAGGCCGCTTCACCGCAAATCGTCCATGAAGCAGTCACTTCACAGCTTCCCTTTGAATTAATATCAACTGCCCGGGTATCATCCTCTCCGATTTTGGAAGAATCTCCCGTAAATTCCACTGATAGCGTTGACGGAGTTATGCCAGGACCCGATGGCCCAGTACTCTCTTCTCCACAGGAAATTACCAGAACAAATGCAGCTATTAATGACAGGAATACTCCTGCTTTCATTATCATCCTCCAAAACCTGTATGTAACTATAAACAACCCCAATATAGTATTACAGCTGTATTATATAGAGTCAAGCGCCATAAACGCTTGAATCGACCACTGATTGAGCTTCCAGTATTCACAAAGGACTTTGACAAGGGAATCGTTCGGCGAGAACGGATCCCTCCTGAAGAACTACAGGAAAACACCGATTATCTCCAGGATCGGAATCCGGTATTATATTCTGACTTGTACAGAATATCTCAGCGAACTGAAAGGTCTAAATGCAAGTAATTATGCTGTCGATCCTCATCTTATCCGGTATAAACCCCAGGGTTGCTCCGGATAGAATGAGCACATTCACATTTTCCGGGGGGTATGGCAACAGAACCGGAAGTAATGCCGTATCCGGCTCCATCGCTTTGAGAACCAATCTTGTAGTACACATCTCACGTTCACTGGAGGTCGGGCTTGATGGCGGTTTCTACGACATAGAGCAGGAAGATTTCCCCGGATGGGGGGATTTCCCCCTAAGAAAAGGCATCATTCATGCGGGGATCATCGGGCGCTATATCACTCCGGGTTCCCGATGGAAGATGTTCCTTGAGATCGGATCCGGATACTATTCGTGGAACCAGAACTTTCTTGGGTACAGCACAGGAGGAGGAATACGATACGTTCCAGATGTATCGAGTCATTTCTATTTCCTTGAAGGTAAGTGGCATGACAACATCCAGAATCTGTCTGAACCTTCTCCGGGATTCTATTCGATAACTGCAGGACTGGGTCTGTCATGGTAAACAGCAAAGCACTTCTACGTGCAATATCTGCCGTCCTGATTGTTACAATGCTGGTCTCCTGTGGTTCCGTCACTGTTACCCGTCTGCCCTCAACCCCCGAACAGAGGCTTTCTGCAATTCTATCCCTGGATCCGGGGAACGCTATACAGTATTCTGCAAACGGGTCCGGCGATCTATATGAAGGAGTCCTCCAGGAAGTGACAGAAGACAGTTTGTATTTATGGTTCAATGATACCGAAATCAGCATTGCAACAGGTGAAATCGATTCCCTCTGGGTCAGACAGAGATCCGTAAGATCCGGTATCAAAACAGGTGCGATAATCGGATGGTCCGCCGTCACAGGTTACGCAATTCTATCAATTTTTTACCTTGATGCAACAGAAGATAAGAATTACGCCAACCTTCTGCTGGCTCCTCTTATTGGAGTTGTCGGGGCTATTGGAGGCGGGGGAGTAGGAGCCTGTGCTGGCGCAGCCATCACCAGATGGGAACGCCTCTTCTAGATAACAGGTGATGAAAAAGAGGTCAGAGTTTCACGCACCTTCTAACTGCCCGCTCTCCACACGCATCAAGCACGATCAGGTAGCAGCCGCCAGGGAGAGATTCTTCTGGATTCCAGATCAGGGTGTGTTCGCCGGACGACATGGAACCCGCTTCAAGGGTTTCCACCAATCTGCCCGAGATGTCATAGACAGACAATTGCGCTTCACCAAACGCCGGCAGGCTGTAACTGATGCTCAGACTGGATGAAAATGGATTAGGAGCAGCACACAGGCCAGGCAGGCAGGATGGCTCCGGGTTTATCCCCGTACCGGTAACGGTGAAGTTAACAGTGTCTGCGGCAACAGCGACGCCCCCGTCGAATGATGTCACTATCAGCTCGTTAGCTCCCACTTCTGCAAACAGATCATCAAGGTATGTGTATTTCAGGCCGGTGCCGAAGGCGTAAAGATTGCCGTCAGTACCTGCGATGTACATGACCCCGTCCGTAATGGCAGGGCTGGATACTATTCCATACGGTCCTGTATTAGTCATGTAACTCCATACCACCTGGCCGGTTTCACAGTTCAATGCAAATACGCGGGCGCTATCAGCATAGTAGTTGCTGCCCTCCCCGTAGAAGACTATCCCATCAGCGATACCGGAAGAACCGTGCTCCACGCCCGGCACCGACCAGATGGTGCTGCCATTGGACGCATCAAGGCAGTGAAAGGCATCCACCTGATCTCCGAAGTACAGTCTGCCGTCGTGATAAGCAATTGTTGCTGAAATGTAAGTCCCCGGAGTGATATCAACTTCCCAGACAGTTATTCCCGTCAATGCATTAATTGCCCGTGTTCTGCTGTCTTCTCCGTTTATATAGATCAGATTGTCCACAACAACAGGAGATGAGTCCCAGTAGCCTTCATAGCTGTCGGTGTTCTGCCATATAACTGATCCTGTATTGGCATCCAGGGCATACAAAGGGCCTGTGTGAGTCGGGATGAATACCATGCCATTCCATACTGTCAGGCAGCTTGCCGTATACCCGGAGATCGTCTCCGACCATATCTCTGCACCTGTCACCGCATTGAAGCAATAGATATAGGACATACTCCCAGAGTAGCTTGCCCGTCCGCAGTACACTCTCCCGCCAACCACAGCAGGTGTGCTTCCATCCGCATCGGCAGCAGCTGTTGCCCATATCCTCTCTCCGGTCAGGGCATCGAGGCACCACAACGAATCGCTGGCAGTGTAAAGGTAGCCGTCCTTAACGGTAACAGCATCATCCGTATAACCAGTCCGGTATTTCCAGATCAGTTCACCTGTAGCAGCATCAAGGGCGTAAAGAGAATCGGTCCCGTAATTGGAAGGGTAATACACAATTCCATCCACTATTATGGGTGTGGGGAACTCGTGGTAATCTCCGGTAACGGGTGCTGTCCAGAGGATTGTACTATCGGTCGGAGCAGGTGATTCCGAATAGCCATGATGAAGATCATTCTGCATATATGTGTACCAGTCGGTATTCAACCGGGGGACCTGCGCCAGAGGCTGCCCGTTAAGTGAGTGCGAAACAGAATCAGGAATCTCATTATCGTTCTCTACAATTGCCCGTACGGTAAGCCAGTCGCCGTCATAGGTACCGCCGTCAACTGGTTCTGTGATCGTCAGGCCGGTTGCGGAAATCAGGACTGCTGCAATAAAAGTACCGGCAATCATTCTGGACTCCTTTTCATTGTAGTGCTATTTCTGTTCGCTGTTCTCTATATATTGATAACATGGACCTGAATACACTCCTGGAATATTTGCTGCAAGAGCCTTTCAAGCTGCTCATTGCATGGACCGTTTCGCACAGGTCTGGAGTCTCCTCTGAGAGAATAACTAATCGCTGACGAGGTTCAGGTTAAGAATGTAGATGCAGTAACCATCGGAGTAAGCTACATTCATTCCATTATCAGACATATAACAGAAATCCATGTACGCATTACCAAATCGCCTTACAGGCGACAACCACAGTATCAAACCATTCTTATCAATAAGGATATAGCGTCCAGTACTATTCTGCACAATGAACAGAAGCGATGAACCGTTGTTCGCAAGATCAACCGCCATTCTTACAAACCACTTGCTCTCCGAATCAGATTCACGTTCAAGCTCAATATCAAACGAGATTTCAGCACCGGGAAGCCTTCTGACAATGTAATCGAAAGTATTGCTGTATACATCTTCGGTAAGAAAATAGCTTACATAGCTGCCATTTGGAGAAACTCTTTTATCCCTGTTGATCAACCCGCTACCATGCCAGTGATGCAGCAGCTCTCCCGTCTGACCACTGTAAATTAAAACACCCGAAGAACCTCCACCTCTCATTAGTATAGAAAGATCTTCATCAGCAATAGTTCCCCCCATTGATGATATCGATTCTGCAAGAGAAGCTAAGGTTAAAACACATCCTTCTTCATTCATGATAACCAGATGTATTTCATCCTGATAGCGCGCCAGCAGACATATTCGAGAACCATCGGAAGACATATAGTTTTCCGCATACACGCTAAAATCAACGCTATCAGATAATGCAGCATGAACTAACTCCATGTTTTCGTTGAAGAGGTTAATTCGTACAGGATCGGATGATAAAGGATAGGAGTCGAGTCGAACATATCTTCCATCATTGGAAATGTGGCCCAGTGGATGAGAGTTGCCTACTATAATGCGACACTCCGTCGACATCACGTAAGGGTCCACGTATTCTCTTTGCGGACTTGGATCAAATCGGATCCTATCTCCTGTTTCAGTATCGAGAAATACCGCATCGCCGCCCCTATATTCGTTCCCGCAGGCATCAAAGGCAATCACATACCTTCCGTTTTCAGAGAAGATGCATTTAACAGTTTGAAGTCCAAGGTCGAATGTTGAAGATTCACCGTCATCTTCCAGTGCAACAACTTTCTCATGGAAAACAAGAACAGCTCTCCAGTCGTTGCTGCCATCTGAATCATCGAAGAAGACTCTCGCCATTACAAAACCAGCCACTTTAAACTCTGGCTGACCATAATCCGATATGTTGATAACAGTTGTGTTTAACTCATAAGTTGTCGGCAACCATTCATTCTCAATACTGACTGTTCCTTCAAGTAAATCCTGCAGATACAACTCGTCAATTCGGGGATCGGCATTGATTGTAATAACTTCAATAGAGTCTCTTAAACGGGGAGATGTTGAAGTAGGTGAAACCGTATCCCAACGGAACCTGGCAAATTCTGCCCCCTGTATCGAAAAATTCAGGGGACTCGTTGAATCAGCAAATACTCTGACTCCTTCTGCAATAGAGGGAAAATACACATCCCCCCGAACAGTCAGCTTATACGTTCCTTCAGGAAGGCGCAAAATATACTCTCCGAGGGAATCTGTGACTGAAATGCATTCCGTATCCACATATCTAATTCCATATCTACCACTGGAATCAGCTCTTAGCACTCGCTGTTCTCTTACGACTGTTACTCTGTACCCGCAAAGCGGGTCTCCACTCTCATTGCTGGATACGCGTCCGGCAAGGTAGCCACATTCTCTGGGGGCAAACACCGTTTCCACACTGTTTATAAACTCATCCCATACATCTGAAAGACCATCTATCCGTTCAGCTTCCAGGACGGGATTCACTATCTCAAATGGATCGCTCCATATTTCGATTTCCTCCGACGATCTAATACTGAATGAGATTAACTTGATCCTGTACCCCGTTCCATATTGCCGTCGATATATATAGGAATCTGATCGAGAGGAGAGGTCCACTCGTTCGCGTAATTCAATTACTGGTATTCGCAAACCATAGAAGTGAAGATCATCAGGATAAGTCCAGTCAATACAGCTGAGAGTTGGGGTTGAGCTGGCACGAGTAATGTCGCATAAATAATTTTTCTCTTTGTAAAGCTCTATCCTGCAGTTCCAGAGTGGAATGTCATACATGAAGCGAAGCGAATCAACTGTTCGAGGTACTACAATGTCGCTCAAGGCAGCACCTTGCCAGGCAATAACAACAGGTTCTCCAATAACCCAGACAGTGCTGTCGCAAGGCTCCAATATCCTCGGTTCGGCATCTGCAAGTACAAAAGCATCGAAGATATGGCCCGGAATGAACGGCAGGAATCCACGAAAATTGTCAGATGTTATAAAGATATCATCAGGTTCAATATCCGTGACAGAGATCAATGAAGCTATCAACAAAGCAGCGCATATTTGAAGAATATTGCCCCCCTCCCCATTTGCACGATACTCAGCAATATCTCTTGCACTATCAGTATGAGTTAAATCTAACTCAGTCAGATATCAGAAGATATGATACATTGAATTAGACTCTCCTGTCAATCTTGAGCAAGACTATCAGCTAATCCAATAAACCTTCTCTGTTCGACTGGACAAGAGGTTGGTACACCGGACCTGTCAGTCGAACTCACACAAAACACACTTATCCTGTCTGTGTAAGCCGTCCTGATATATCAAAGTTAAGATCAGAAAGCAGGAAATATCACAACCCCGTTGTCTATGCCAAGGAACTACGTGATGAGATGGTCCGGGATATACTCACCCGGAAACAACTTGCTATAAGGTATGGAATTTCTTCTGACAGGGTCTCACAAGATGCAAGCTGATAATCTGAAAGAGCTAGTTATTTACCTCGTTTACGTTTTACATCGTTGACTTAAAAGACCGCTTTTATTTCAGCCCAGGTCGAGGATTCCAGGGTAGCTGGAAGAAAATCAATTACTAATTCCGGTTGGTTTGAACTGTGCTCTTTAGAATACATGGTGAAAACAGTACAGAAAGCCTCAACGCGCCATAATTGGAAGCCGTAGTTGTCGTACGTACCGTCTACGAAATCCTGAACCTTACTCGTAACGTCAGTAACCCACCAATCGTACAAAGTCGGAGGCGAAATCTCAGCATTCGATAGTCTGCCCGGACAATTATTCCATGTTACGCTAGTGTCGTTCCAATCGGCATCGTTTATAGCAAGAAATATGAAGTTCGGTGGCCAGCCCCCGGTTGATCCTTCAACGTATAATCGGAGGTCGGCACTGTTTATGGTGGTTCCGGAATACGCTGAAAGATCAAACTTTAACAGGGTAAATATCAAACCGTTTAATCCGGGATTAGCACCGTTGGCCAAATAGGCATCGTTCCCATAATTTGTATTGGGGTATATACCCCAAACGTAGGCGTCATCGGTCGGGTTGAGCGTCACCGTATCGGCGCTTGCAACGGCGGACATAATAACCGCGCCCGCAATCGCTAACATCGTGATCTTCGTTATCTTTCTCATAAATAAACCCTCCTTGTTTAGAAACAAAAATTAACTACCTAATTACCATTATCAGCAACAACCAGCACCGGTTGATAATTACTGTTATCCTTAGAGTTTATTCAATTAATTAGATTATAGTAAGTATCGACTGGAGAAACAATAACAACAGGAATTCGGATTTTCCTCCGTTCCGTTAATATCTCCCAAAACAGCTAATCAATACGCTGATATCATTATTATCCTGCCTGAAACACAGAAATATCGCAGTCCGGTGATTTGTGCTCAGGAGCTTCATGATGAAATGGTCCGGGATAACCTCGCCCGGAAACAGCTTGCAAGAAGGCGTGGAGTCTCCTCTGACCGGATAACCCTGTGGCTGTGCTTATTGAAACTGCCTGAGGAGAAGCTGAGGGAGATAGAGGCTATGGGGGATTATTGGGACAGGCAGGCAGTTACAGAGCGGGAGTTGCGTGCGATACGAAGATGGTCAATTGAAGCGCGTGTTCGTAATCGTTAATAATAGGGACCTTTCTTTCCGGAATATCGAACTTTTGCTAACACTGAGTGCCAGGAATTTCTTCTGAAGGTCTGCTGCTAATCCATCTCCAGCCATTTAGGACTTATGGTATTGACGGGATAAAATGTATGAATTATTACAATCATATGGTTTAAAGAAACTGCCATAACCATTAGAATAACATATGGTTAAGGTAGGTATATAGAGACGGGTGGTCGATCATGAAAAATCTGTCAGTTCTTCTGATCTCTGCAGTTGTGTTTCTGCTTGTGCCGGGTGTGTCTGAAGGTTCAGACGGCTCGATTGTAGCCTGGGGGGATAACAGCGAAGGCCAGTGCGATGTGCCCGCACCCAATGAGGGTTTTGTGGCGGTAGCGGGGGGTAATGGTCACAGCCTCGGCCTTAAGAAAGACGGCTCGATAGTGGCATGGGGTAGTAACGGCTACGGCCAGTGCAATATACCCGCGCCCAATGAGGATTTCATTGCGATTGGTGCGGGATATTTACACAGCCTCGGCCTGATGGCAGACAGCTCGATAGTGGCATGGGGTGACAACGGCTACGGCCAGTGCAATGTGCCCTCGCCCAATGAGGATTTCGTGGCGGTTGCTAGGGGAGGTTATCACAGCCTCGGCCTTAAGAAAGACGGCTCGATAGTGGCATGGGGTGACAACAGCTTTGGCCAGTGCAATGTACCCTTGCCCAACGAGAGTTTCGTAGCAGTAGCTGGAGGAGGTTATCACAGCCTTGGCCTTAAGGCAGACGGCTCAATAGTGGCATGGGGTAACAACGGCTACGGCCAGTGCAATGTACCAGCGCCCAATGAGGATTTTGTGGCGGTTGGGGGGGGTAATGGTCACAGCCTCGGCCTTAAGGCAGACGGCTCGATAGTGGCATGGGGTGAAAACGACTACGGCCAGTGCAATGTGCCCTCGCCTAGTGAGGGTTTTGTGGCAGTTGCTGGGGGACATTATCACACCCTTGGCCTTAAAGCAGACGGCTCGATGGTGGCATGGGGTCGCAACGAGTTCGGCCAGTGCAATGTGCCCTCGCCCAATGAGGGTTTCGTGGCGGTTGCCGGGGGATATTATCACAGCCTCGGCCTGCATGCATATCTTCATGTCATCGAGCCGGACAGCTCAACCATCTGGACGCAATATGAAACGGATCTTCCCGTTGGCTGGGCAGGTGTTTACTCCGATAGCGTTAGTATCATTCTCTACGACGGAGCGGTATTTATTGACACGCTGGCAGCATCCGCGCCTAACACCGGCTCCTGGGTCTTCAGCGGTCCCGTGCCAGTGAGCTGGGCTCCCGGCACTGAGTACATGATCTACATAGAAGACGACCTCGGCTATTCCGGCTGGAGCGAGGAGTTCACTGTTGCGCCGCCTGTTCCAATTGTTGGTGATGAATCAACCGGTACCTGCAATTATGCTTTGCATAATGCAGCACCAAACCCTTCATATGGAATGACGCTTGTTGCATTCGAAATCCCTGAGACTGAAGATGTCTGTATAACTGTTTACGACATTTCCGGAAGAGCTGTTACTGAGCTGATGTACAGCGCACTGACTGCTGGCATGCACGAGGCGGTTATAAGTGATCTTCATGCAGGGCTTTATGTTGTCCGCATGCAGGCTGGCGGTTTCATTGATTACGGGAGGATGCTTGTAATTCGATGATCAGAGTGTAAATAAGGCTGACGCATTCCGCGCTATGGCCTGCAATGAGTTACCTCAGGAACGATATGGGAGGATCCTTCGGGTGTCTATCTCATCCAGGGGATCTCTGGGGATCTATTACAGACTGTCAGGTTCGTGAACATATAATCAGCCAATATCAATCATTACACTGTTCTGGATTTAGATAATACGCTTTACCATCAAGTACCGCAACAAGATACGTGGTACACCGACCCAATGACCATACGAACCCGATTTGCACCTGTTATTCAGTTGAAATCA
>Ga0209013_10006045_pt1 | contig 10325 bp, 8 predicted proteins | sample Cruoilmetagenom2_FD_187291 | JGI IMG/M metagenome (GOLD analysis project Ga0209013, IMG submission 187291) | Oil polluted marine microbial communities from Coal Oil Point, Santa Barbara, California, USA - Sample 2 (SPAdes) (version 2) | ecosystem: Environmental > Aquatic > Marine > Oil seeps ...
CAGAAGAGGGACTCCCCTCAACTCTGGAAGGACAGATCGTCAGGATCTCCGACATTATCGCTTATGTCAATCATGACCTCGATGACTCTCTCCGTGCAGGGATCCTGACAGAAAGGTCAATCCCGGAGTCCGTGAAAGGGAAACTTGGAAAAGATTCAGCCGGCCGGATAGATTCTATCGTTACCGACATTATCCTTAAGACAGGAGAATATGACCTTAAGTTTATAACCATGTCTGGAGATATTTACAGAGAATTGATCTTATTAAGAGAGTTTCTGTATGAAAAAGTATATCTCAGAAAGGAATCAGAAGGCGAAAGGAATAAAATAAGAGAGATCCTGATATCACTTTTTGAACACATTAAAAAAGATCCTTTAAAATATATAAATATGTATCCGGAAAAAGATAGCGTCGACAGGAGGATCATCGATTTCATCGCAGGAATGACCGACAACTTCGCCATTAATCTCTTCAGGTCTTTTGTTCTTCCAAAAAATACTTATTAATAGTTATAATTCTTATATTACTCCATTCCTGCTCCCAATTCAGCACTCATGAAAGTATGATATAATCACTTTGTTAAGGAGCGGAAATGGCTACAAATAAAATCGGGTCATCTGAGAATAAAAAGTTCTTTCTCACTACACCAATATATTATGTGAACGATATTCCACACTTGGGCCACGCCTATACAACTATTATGGCCGATGTAATAAAAAGATATAAGACTATGAGAGGGTATGACGTTTTTTTTCTGACAGGAACTGATGAACATGGACAGAAAATTGAAAAAAATGCATCAATAAAAGGTATAACACCCAAAGAGCTTGCAGACAGTGTTGTCATCAGATTCAGGGAGCTCTGGGATAGGTTGAATGTAGATTATGACAAGTTTATCAGGACTACAGATGATTACCATGTTGAAGGGGTAAAAAAGATCTTTAAAAAAGTTCAGGAAAAAGGTGATATTTATCCGGGGGATTATAAAGGACATTATTGTGTATCTGATGAAAGTTTTGTTTCCGATATGGCTGAAGATTCCTCTGCAGGTAATAAAATCTGTCCTGATTGCGGAAGAGAGACAGAGAAAGTAGTGGAAAAATGCTATTTCTTCAAGTTATCCGCATACCAGGAGAAACTACTTAAGTTTTATGACGATAATCCGGATTTTATTCAGCCGGCATCAAGGATGAACGAAGTTAAATCTTTTGTTAAGATGGGATTGAGAGATCTCAGTATCACAAGATCCACCGTTTCGTGGGGAATTCCCGTTCCCGAAGACGAGGATCAGACTATTTACGTCTGGTTTGATGCTCTGACAAATTATATAACCGGAATAAACTACCTTGAAGAGGATGACACATTCAAGGATATGTGGCCTGCGGATCTGCACATAATGGCAAAGGATATTCTTAAATTTCATGCTGTTTACTGGCCTGCATTTCTGATGTCTGCCGGACTGCCTCTTCCGAAAAAAGAATTGATCCACGGCTGGTGGCTGAAAGATGAAAAAAAAATGTCGAAATCTATCGGGAATGTCCTCGATCCTAATGTATTATTCGAACATTTTAATTCTGATGCGATCAGATATTTCCTAATGCGGGAAGCACCAATCGGTGCAGACGGGAACTTTTCCCATCAGGGATTTATCACACGTGTTAACACAGATCTGTCCAATGATTGGGGAAACCTGATCTCGAGAACAGGAGGCATGATCGAAAAATATCTGAAGAACAACTTCTCAGGTAGCAGCACAACGGGAGAGAGAGAAATTGAGGTTATGGAAAAATATTCTGAAATGGAAGAAAGTGTTATCAACTTCTTCGATGAATATAAATTTAACCGTGGGATAGAAAAAATATTCGAGTATATAGGCTATCTGAACAGATACATTGTAGAAACACAACCCTGGAACCTGGCAAAAGATGATTCAAGAAAAGAAGAACTGGAAGGGGTATTAATTACACTGGTGAAAGCGATACTAAGCATTAATTATCTGCTGTCCCCGATAATCCCGGAAACATCTGCAATAGTTTCGGATATTTTCAATAATGATTCATCAGGATTCGGCTGGAAAGATACCGGAGATAGTTTTTCAATCAGGAAGGTGGAACAATTATTTCCGAGGGTGGACCTGAAAGATTTTCTTAAATCTGAAGAGAATAAAAAAAAGGAAGCAACTAAAACCGGGACTCCCGAAAAAAAGGAGAAAGATGAGATGGAAGACGGATTGATAAGTTTTGATGATTTCATGAAAGTGGAGATGGTAATTGCTCTTGTTAATAATGCTGAAAAAATTGAGAATGCAGATAAACTTTTGAAGCTGGAGGTAAATACCGGTAGTGAAGACAGAACACTTGTTGCAGGAATAGCTCTCCATTATTCTCCTGAAGACCTTATCGGTAGAAAAATAATCATTGTCAAAAACCTTAAGCCTGTAAAACTGAGAGGAGTCCTGTCGCAGGGAATGATCCTCGCCGCATCTGATAAAGATGGGAGACCGTACATACCAGAGATCCCGTCTGAAACTCCGGTCGGAGCAGTTTTAAAATAAAATATATTCCGGAGGAAATCATGATTAATGTAAATGAGTATTATGAAGGGAAGATCAAAAGTATTGGACACACAGTAAACGGGGAAAGATTCACCGTCGGCGTTATGGAAGAAGGGGAATATAAGTTCGGAACTGACACAATAGAAATAATGGAAATAGTTTTCGGAGAGATGGATGCCACACTCCCAGGCGGAGAAAGAAAAACCTATAAAAAGGGCGACTCTTTCAGAGTTGAAAAAGGGGTTGAATTTATAGTCACAATTAAAGAGCCGGTTTCTTACCTTTGTTTATATAAATAGATCAATTTATTTTATCAGGGGTCTCAGCACAGAGACCAATGCGATCAGAAGCAGCAGGACTTCCATGTATCTCACAAGTATTTTTCTGGAGAACCTGTCCCCAAATTTTAGTCCTGCCCACGATCCCAGCAGAACTGCAGGTGACAACATCAAAGAATAAAGAAGCGGGGAATGCAATTCATTTCCAAACATTGCAATCATTGTTGTGATCTGGAACGGTACGAAGAAAAGTGAAAAAGACATAACCGTTGCCCTCATCTTTCTATTTTCCCATTTCTGTGCGAGTACCCAGAGAACAACCGGGGGGCCTCCGATATTTGCAAATCCATTCAGTATTCCGGATAGAAACCCTGCAATATATGTCCAAAACCTTTTCACATTGATCATTTTATTCTTTAATCCGCTCCATCTTAGAATAAGCATCGATATTATGAGGAATCCAACAACCTGTTTTATAGATGAGTGATGCATCCCTGAAACCCTGAACATCAGATAAAACCCTATTGGTAATCCTGTCAGTCCGGATGCAATAAGAGGTGATATTTCCCTCAGGTTTATTACTTTTCTGAAATATCCGATTCCCAGTATCTTCTGGATCGCTGATCCGATAATCACCATGATCACAGCTTCCGGGAGCTGCAGCTTCATGAAGAGGAGAAGAGGGAGTGAAAAAAGCCCGAACCCGAAACCAGCTGAACTTTGAATAAATCCACCAATAAATAATATCAGTGCAATTCTGATAATAAGGTCCGGATCCAATTTACTTCTTTTACCCTTCCGGGAATACCTCTTTAATAAATGTATCAAATCCGAGATCTTCAAGGATTCTTTTCAGTTTTTCAGCTTCATTTCTTGAAGCAATTTTTATTGAAATAACTTTGTGATAGCCGTTTTCGAACAATACTCTGAACTTTGAATCCTTAGAGTAATAGTTCAGACGTGAAGCAAGTGATACTGCATTTTCTTTCAAACTGAATGCACCGGCCTGAAGATAAAATTCCGACTTGCTTGAATAGTCTATCTTTCTGACAACTATCTTACTTCCGATCCCCCCGTCAAGAAGATCTACTATCCTCAATGCAACCGGAGCTGTACCTGCATCATCAATTTCAAGACTGATCGCAGCTTTATAGGAAAGATCAATTATTCTATTCTTCACGAACGGACCTCTGTCATTAATCCTCACGATCACTTTTTTTCTGTTCTTCAAATTTTCAACTTCAACAATTGTATTAAACTTCAGCTCTTTATGAGCGGCGGTCAACTTATACATATCATAGATCTCACCGTTAGAAGTTCTTCTACCGTTAAATTTTCCACCATACCAGGATGCTATCCCCACCTGATAAATATCATCTCCCTCACCGGGAAGTGTTTTCTGCTCTAATCCCTCTGCACTTTCCTTAAGGTTACTGCTCCTGTCCGGATCTGTCTGCATAATCGGTGATGATGAACATCCTGCAAGAAGAATTATCAGGATTATCACAATTAAAAGGTTTTTCATTGATCTGAATTATATCAGATATTAAACCCTTTACAAAAGTACCCGTATTATGCAGGATATCATCCCTGAACTCCTCTATTCTTGACATGAATTACCTTAAATGGTAAATCAGAGTTATGAATTTCCAATATGATAAATTTTCAGAGAATAATGAAATAATTAAAAAAGAGACCAGGACAACAGTATTGATTTGCCTCTCCCTTGTTGTGTCTGTAATAGTTTCCGCTTTTATATCTTATTATTTAACAGAAGTAAAAAAATTATCTTTTGTAAATATCGCACCGGAGAACCTGAACAACATTTTCAATATTATGAATTTGGCAGCGATCTTTATGGTCGTTGCAGTTCTGGCAGTAAGGAAAACAATATATTATTCCCAAAAAACAATAAAAGAAGATTTCACCCTTACACAAATAGTTCAGAAATGGAGGTCTATTGATATAATACTGGTAGCTGTTGCAGAATCAATATCGGTACTCGGCCTTGTCATTTCTTTTCTGGGAGTACCTTTCGGGAGAACATTTCACTTTTTTATTACATCAGTACTCGTAATTCTGATCATTATGCCTATAAACTGGAAAATCAGGGACAAATTGAGGATACTGAATCATCAAAGAGATATGAATATCAAATTCTGATCAAAAATGACGGGAATAAAGTATTTTCCTGTTTGAACAAATGGATTTTATATTATATAATTTTTCTGGAGAATTATTATGAAAAAAAACATTCTTATTGTTGAATATGATAATCCGACAATAGACAAAATCAGGGACATATTATCTGCTCCGATATTTGAATTATCAATTGCTGAGGCAGGTGATACTGCAAAAAAACTTCTAAAACAACAGGCATATAATCTTGTTATAACAGCAGCCATGCTTCCGAAGTTCCATGGGTTTGACCTCTCTAAATTTATCTCTTCAAATTATCCTGCAACAAAGATAATTGTAATGAGCAGCGTTTATAAAGGGCTCGAATACAGAAATCAGGCAATTTCTGAATTCGGAGCTGATGATTTTATTGAAAAACCTATTAATGATAAAAAGTTTACAGACTCGGTTTATTCTCTTTTAAATGTATCTGAATCAGACATTAAGAACCAATATGATTCAGGCAGTACACAAATCCCCACTTCAGATACAAAAAAGATCAAGATCCTGAAAGAGGACGAAAGTGGACAATTGAGTTCAAATGATATCTTTGGAGATATCATCGACAAAGTGGAACATGAACCTTCGATATCAATTAACCTGAACAATACCGACGACCCTCCATATGAAGAAAATGTTAACGAAAAAACAAAACCGGGTGCCACCCAGGTACTCAATAATGATTATATGGCGGGAAAAACAAATGTTGATACATCTTCTAAAAAAACATCAAGTGAAAAAGAGATAGATTTCAGTACACTTATTAAGTCACCAGAACCGGGTATATCAACAGACAGCGGCAGAAATATTGAAGCCGATATTTCAAAGAAACTGGAAGAGACACTTTCAGGCCTCGGCCTTGAGCCCAAAGCGAAGAAATCACCTCCGGAACCGCCGGCTCAATCCGAAACGGAACTGAAAAAATCAGAACCGGCAAAAGAAGAAATAGGTGAAGAGATCGAAGGATATGAAATTCTCGACCTGCTTGCAAGAGGCGGTATGGCTGAGATCTATAAAGCGAAGAAAAAAGGAGTGAAAGGCTTTGAAAAAGTAATTGTTATAAAAAAGATCCTGTCAGGTTATGGTGAGGATGACAAGTATATAGAGATGTTTGTGGATGAAGCAAAGATAGCCGCAGAACTCACTCACCCCAACATTGTCCAAATTTATGACTTCGGTAAAAAAGATAATTTTTATTTTATTGCTATGGAATATGTAGAGGGAAAAGATCTCAGACTTATACTAAACAAATTGATCGAGAGAGAATCTCTTCTGGAAGAGCATCTTGCAATTCACCTAATAATAAAAACACTTGAAGCTCTCAGTTATGCCCATTCCGCAAAAGACAGCAAAGGAAACAATCTTGACATAGTTCACAGGGATATATCACCTCCTAATATACTCGTATCATATTCAGGGGAAATTAAACTTACCGATTTTGGTGTTTCAAAAGCTTCTAATAAGTCTCATCAGACCTTATCCGGAGCATTAAAAGGAAAGTTACTCTATATGTCTCCTGAACAGGCAAAAGCTGAGAAAAATATTGATAACAGATCTGATATTTACTCTGTCGGCGTTATTCTTTTTGAACTTATCACAGGAAAGAAATTATTCTCAGGATCTTCAGAAATGGCAGTCCTTAATAAAGTACAGGAAGGAAAAATCATCAAACCATCTGAAATAAAACCGGATATCGACCCGGATCTTGAAAATATAATTCTCAGAGCTGTAACCCTTGATAAATCAAAAAGATACAGGAATGCAACCGAAATGGTAACTGCTCTTGAGAACTATCTTTATATTAACTTTAACCATGTACCTACTCCGGTCCACCTTCAACACAAAATTCACAACCTGTTTAAAGATGAGATTCTTAAATCAGGAATAATAGTTAATCAGAAACCGGAACCATATGAAATCGAAAAGATCATTCCTCCCCCAACAGTCGAATCGATTGAGGAATCAGTGGAAAAAACCCCCGAACCAATAGAAGAACAAAAAGAGGTAATTGAACTTACAGAAGAGAGCCAGATCATTGAACCTTCAGATCTGTCAGAAGCTCCGGAAGATGTACCTCATTTTGAAGAAGAACAAATTAAACCGGAACCGGAGATACCTGAGGGTGACGTAACCAGCCCTGATGAAACTTTAATTCAGCCTGATTCCACAATGATCAGCCCGGAATCTAATTCAGATATGGATGAATTGATAATATCTGATTCAAGATTTGAAGATAAGAAAAAAACAAGACCTGTATTTAAAATTCTCCTTCTGGTATCTCTAATTGTTTTTTCAATATGGTATCTTTTCATAAAAGAAAACGGACTTTTTGCACCTTCAGACAATATCATCAGTGATGGAAAAGAGACAATTGACACCAGTCAGAAAAATATTATAATCCCACCGGTAAACAAAGTAGAATCAGAAATCCAGTACGGTGCTAACAACAATACCGGCCAGATTCAGAATGGCCTAGTTACCACTGATCAACCTGTCTCGGAAGATGTCATTAAAAAACAGAAAGAAGAAGAAAACAAAAAACTCGAAGAAGAGAAGCAACGCCTTCTGGATGCTGAGCAGGAGAAGGAGAAAAAAAGACTTCAGAAAATAGAAAACGATAAACGGAGAAAAAAAGCTGCTGAAGATAAGAAAAGGAAAGAACTGGAAGCTCAGAAAATTAAAGAAGAAGAGGAATTGGCACAGAAAGCGGAAGAGGAGAGACTAAGAAAAGCTAAAGAGGAAGAGGATCAGAAAGCATTGGAGTTACGGAAGAAAAAAGAAGAGGAAGAGAGAAATAGAATTAAAACAGGCCAGTTAGTATCTCTTCCTGAAACTGATGTAAAACCCGTAGCCGTATCTACTCCTGCTCCGAAACTGACCAGAAGCCAGAAGCTCAGACGGAGTGTTCTTGTAATGGCACTAATTGATCACAACGGAAATGTTGAAAAAGTCCGTATAATTCGAAAATCAAGAAGTAAGAAAATTGATTCGGTTATTACTCAGGCCATAATGAATTGGAAATATAAACCTGCTGAAAAAGACGGTGTAAAAGTTAAGGTCTGGAAAACAATAAATTTACAATAATAATGAATAAGGAGATTAATAATGGACAAAAGTAAGGAAGAAGCAAATGTATTCTATGAAAATGCTTTATCGGAGTCAAAGAAACAGATGGAAATTATTGATGCAAAGATCGATGAGGAACTTGCAAGAGTAAAAGAGACAATAAACGGATTGCAGGAACAGAAGAAAGCCATCAGAAAGATCTATGACGGTGCTGCACTGGTTTTAGGTGTTGATAATGAATTTGAAGATGAGGCCGGTGATCAGGAATCTTAATATCTACTGATGAACTTTAAGGAAGCTCTATATTATCTTGAGCAGGTACGGGAAAAAGGTACCAAATTAGCACTTGATAATATTCAGAGAATAATCGACAATCTCCCTATTTCCCTGGATAAGATCCATTTTATTCAGGTTGCCGGAACCAATGGGAAAGGCTCCACTTCCCATTATCTCACCTCAATCCTGAACAAATCGGGATATAAAACCGGTATGTTTACATCTCCTCACCTTCAGGATCTGAGAGAAAGAATAACAATCAATAAGGAGTGGATATCCGAACAGGATTTTGCCGATTCTATTCTTAAAGTGAAAGAAGTATCAGAAAAACTTCTTAAAAATAAAATAATAGAAGAAACACCCACCTACTTCGAACATATGCTTTTAACCTCACTTTTTTATTTTTTCAAACATCAGGTGGATTTTGCTGTTATGGAAGTGGGTTTGGGGGGAAGGTTGGATGCAACATCTACACTATCTCCGGTGATTACGATCATTACAAATATTTCCTATGATCACACCAAAACTTTAGGGAAGAGCCTGGCTCTGATTGCTGCCGAGAAAGCGGGAATCATAAAAAATGGTATCCCGGTTATCTGTGGCTGCAGAACAAACACAGCAGCCAACAGAACAGTAAAAAAAATTGCAGAGGAGAAAGCAGCTCCTTTTTTTAATTCTTTCGATAAAAAGAACAGTGTCTCATTCACTCAGAAGAATGAATATTATGATTCTACCTACTTATCAGATTCTGGTAAGTATCAGTTCAGGGTTTTTATGAATGGGAATCATCAGGTCTCAAATGCTGCAACAGCTATCAAAACCATTGAAGTTTTAAATAATAGAGGTTTTGATATCTCTTCCCCTGCAATCATTTCAGGAATAGAGCAAAATTCAGTACCGGGAAGGATCGAAACCTTTAATATCAAGAATGGGATTATTCTTGATGGCGGACACAATGAAGAGAGTATCAAAGCTCTCTCCGGGTACCTGAAAGAGAAGAAGAAAAAAGACCTAACCCTTATATTCGGTGTGCTGAGGGATAAGAAATACCGGAAAATGATTAAATACCTGGAACCATATATACAAAATATAATAATTACCGAACCTGTATCCCCCAGAGCATTACCGGCTGAAAAACTGGCAAAAGAATTTAAAGAGAAAAAAACTTATATTCAAAAGAATCTTAAATTAGCTTTGGAAGAAGCTTACAGATTTAAAAATGAAATTTTAATTACCGGCTCCCTCTACCTTGCAGGAGAGATGAGAGCTCTGGTGACAGGAGGGATTAACGATGGATCATAGTAAATTCAAGGAAACAGAAAATAAGTATATAGAACTGAAATCATTGCTGGATTTCGGATCAATCAGTTCTGAAGAACTTAAACTAAAGCTTAAAAAAATGATGATCAAGGATGATGACGGTAATTATTGGATGATCGGCAGCAATACGGGAAAATGGTACATCTATAATGGTTCCGACTGGAAAGAGAAGGATCCATACAGCGGAGCTGATCTTTCAAAAACCCAGAATTTCAACAATTCCGGTGATGGAACTGTCGTCATTCATGAAGAAGAAAACAAAGAAGAGAGCAATGAGATCTTCCTCGATCAGAAAGAAGAGGTAGTCGAAAAACAGGAAGAAGAGATAGAGTTGGATAATGAAATTCAGGAGCATAAATCATTCGAAGCAGAAAAAATAATCACAGAAGAAGAAAATATAGAAATTCAGGAAAATAAAATCATCTCAGAACCAGCTGCCCCCAGTGAGGATAATACAGTACATTGTATTATATGCAAATCTAAAATTAGCAACCATTCTGTTTACTGCAGTAATTGTGGTGCAAATCAAAAAGAGCTATCCACAAAAAAAGCAAAACCGGGAGAAGAATTACTGGTCCGTTCAGTCAGTATAACATCATTAATATTCTTTTTCGGGGGACTTGGCCTTATTGCGGGAGTTATATTTGGTGCAA
>Ga0209013_10006046_pt1 | contig 10324 bp, 6 predicted proteins | sample Cruoilmetagenom2_FD_187291 | JGI IMG/M metagenome (GOLD analysis project Ga0209013, IMG submission 187291) | Oil polluted marine microbial communities from Coal Oil Point, Santa Barbara, California, USA - Sample 2 (SPAdes) (version 2) | ecosystem: Environmental > Aquatic > Marine > Oil seeps ...
CGACGTGGATGTCGAGGATCGGTCGCAGACCGGCGAAGGCTCCGCGCACCTTCGAGCGGTCGACGCCGCGGTCGGGGAACGCGGCGGCGGCCGCGCGCAGCAAGTAGCCCACCTCGTCCTCGGTGGGCCGCGGATCGTCGAGGTCTCCCTCGTGAAAGTGGTCGGTTGTGCCGAGGAGGATCCCCTCGGGATGCGGGATCAGGAAGATCGGCCGGCCGTCATCGGGGGCGGGAAAGGAGACCGCCATCGAGAGGGGGAGAAGCTCGGAGGGCAGGATGAGGTGGATGCCACGCGACGGGCGGACGCGGCGGCCCTCGATGCCGAGGCGCTCGCGCACGGCGTCGGTCCACACCCCGCTGGCGTTGACCACCAGGCGGGCGCCGATCCGGTGGGTGGCGCCGGTTTCGAGGTCGCGCACTACCAGCCCGACGGCGCGGCCACTTGCGTCTCTCACCGCCTCGAGGGCCTCGCAGCGGGTCAGCACTCCGGCGCCGTATGCGTGCGCGGTGGCGGCCACCGCGAGAGTGAGACGGGCATCGTCGGCCATGGCGTCGGTGTAGGCGAGGCCGCGGTCGAGACCGTCCGTCTCGAGGCCTGGCACCAGCTCCGAGACCTCCCCGAGGTCAAGCTGGGTGTGCTTTTCGGGGCGGGCGGTGAGGCGGTCGTACATCCACAGGCCCAGATCCACCTGCCACCCGGGTGTGCGGTCGCCACGGAAGGCCGGATACAGGAAACGTATGGGGTGCACGAGGTGAGGGTCGAGAGCGAGCATGCGGTCGCGTTCGCGACAGGCGAGGCGGGTGATGCGGAACTGCATCTGTTTGAGGTAGCGGAGGCCCCCATGGACCAGCTTCGACGACCGCGAGGAAGTGCCGGAGGCGATGTCTCCCCGCTCCACGAGGAGGACGCGGAGGCCGCGCTGGGCGGCGTCGAGAAGGACGCCGCAGCCGGTGATGCCTCCGCCCACCACCACCACGTCGACGGTGTCGTCGAGCATTGCCAGTGAGGTGTGGCGCCAGTGGGGGGGGAACATCAGCTCTCCAGGCGGTCGACCGGGTCGAGAAGGACGTGGGGATTCATGATTCCCTCGGGGTCGAACCGTCGCGCCGCCCCCTCGAGCGTGGCCATTCCGAGGGGCCCGATCTCATGCTCCAGCCAGGGGGCGTGCCACTGGCCGACGCCGTGGTGGTGGCTGAGAGTGGCGCCAGATGCCGCCAGGGCGTCGGTTGCCGCGCGCTTGATCCTCGCCCAGCGAGCGATGGTGGCGCCGGTGTCGGCGGCGCACCGGAAGAAGAAGGTGAAGTAGAGCGAGGCGCCGTCGCGGTAGGGGTGGGAGACGTGGCAGAGAACAGCCACCCGCTCACCCTCCTCGGCGAGGGCGCCGGCGAGGGATGCCGCCACCGTCTCCCGAAGTTTCGTGGCCGCAGACCAGGGGGCGGAGGTTTCCAGGGTATCGGTGGCGTAGCCGCGGTCGAGCAGGGACTCACGCAGGTAGGGGTGGCGGAAGCGGTCGCGCAACCACTGCCGGCCCGGCCGCCGGCCGAGGGAAACGCCGCGGCTGCGGCCCACAGTCGCCCGCGCACGACGCAGACAGTCGCTGACCTCGTCGCTGTCGCCGGCGGCGCCGAAGAGCAGCAAGCAGGCCTCGTCACCGATGCCGCGCAGGGTGAGGTAGCGCTCGAGCAGGGGCCCGATGCGGCTCGCCCCAAGTCCGACAGCCATCGCCACCTCGGTTTCGGGGGCGTCGGAGAGACGGATCATAGTCAAGGGCACCTCGTTGAGGACGAGAGTTCGCACAGCCTGCAGCCCGCGCTCCAGGTCGGGCAGCAAAGCCCCAGCAACCACAGTCTCTTCGGGGCGCGGACGGACGCGCAGCGTCACCTCGGTGACTACCCCCAGCCGCCCCTCGCTGCCCATCACCAGCCGCCCGAGATCGGGTCCTGCGGCCGAGGCCGGCCGCGCCGGCACGCTCAGGCGACCGGCCGGGCTCAACAGCTCGAGGCCGGCCACCATGTCCTCGATGCGGCCATAACCCAGGGACTCCTGGCCGGAAGACCGAGTGACCACCCAGCCGCCGACGGTGGCCAGCTCCCACGACTGCGGGAAATGCCCGAGGGTCAGGCCGTGCTCGGCCAGCGTTGCCTCGACGCCGGGCCCGCGGGTGCCGGGCCCAAAGGTGGCGAGCCCCGACCATTCGTCAAGTCCGGTGCAGCCGGCGAGGCGTTCGAGGTCCAAGGTGAGCACCGGGGCGTCGCCGGCGAGGACGTTGACCCCGCCGGTGACCGAGGTCCCGCCGCCCCAGGGGATGACGCGGATGCCGCGTGCTGTGCAGGCATGGAGAATGGCCTCCACCTCGTCGGAGTCGCGCGGACGACAGACGCCGTCGGGGAGGGCGGGGACCAGCCCGCCGCGCAGACGCAGGATGTCCGCAAGGCCCTGGCCGCGGGCGTGGGCCAGGCGGTCGACGGGGTCGTCGGAGACATCCGCGGGCAACGATCCGAGATCGGCGGGCGGCGCCTCGGGGGGCGCCGCGGCGTCCGCCGAAACCGGATGTTCGGCGGGCCCGATTCGCTCGAAGAGCCAGGCGAGGAGCCCGCTTGAGGGTTGGAGGGACTCACCCTCGAATCCCCACCCGCCGAGGCGTCGTTGCGGTTCTGCCATGGAACCCGATTATAGCGGGCCCGAGGTTCGCAAGCTGTTGGCGCCGTTTCTGCGGTGACGGTATTGATCCCGCGTCCCACGGAAATTCCTCCTCTCGCCCAGGTGGCGCCTTGCGTCGCCTCCGGGGCGCCACACTCGGACGCTCTCATGGTCGTGTCCGTATTGATCAGACGGGTTAAGGAGGCAGCCATGCGTCTTGCGAATCAGGCCACGATACTCACGATAAAGCTGGTCGTCATCGGTATTCTCGGCTTGGCGCTCTGGGTGCCGACGTCGATCGTGGGGATGCTTGTGCACGAGCGTGCCGACCGCCGGGACGAGGTGGTGCGCGAGGTCTCCGCCACCTGGGGGGAGGCCCAGGTCATCGAGGGTCCGGTGCTTTCCGTCCCGATCAACACCTGGGAAGTGGACGAAGACGGCGACCGTCACCGGCGTTTCGCCTGGATCCACCAACTTCCGGACACCCTGGATGTCCGGGGGTCCATCGAACCCGAGGTGCGCTACCGGTCGATTTTCGAGGTGGTTCTCTACCGAGGTGAAATCCACCTCGAAGGGAGCTTCCCCGCACCGGACCCGTCGGTGTGGGGCGTAGATGCCGAGGACGTCCTTTGGGATCGGGCCATACTCACCTTCGGGGTCTCCGACCCTAAAGGGCTCCGGGCGGTGCCCCGACTCGTGGTGGACGGCGAAGTCCTGGGGCTCGAACCCGGCGCCGGTCAGGGGCCGTTCAGCGCCGGGCTCGGCGCCGTTGTACCACTGCACGCGACCGGGGAGAGCGCGGAGACGCCGCCTTTGGCCTTTTCAATCGAGGTCGAGCTCGCGGGCAGCGAGAGCCTTCACTTCCTGCCGATGGCTCGGGAGACGCGGGTGGAGCTCGCTGCGGCCTGGCCTGATCCGAGCTTCCAGGGTGCCTTTCTGCCCTTGCAGCGGAAGGTCGGGGAGGATGGCTTCGAGGCGTCGTGGAAGGTGCTCGCGCTTCACCGCGAAGTCCCCCAGTTCTGGATGTCACCGGGAGACTTCGATCCCGGTTATGCAGGCGTTCTCCGGTGCGCGTCGTTCGGGGCCCGCCTGCTCTTCCCGGTGGATGCCTACCAGAGGACGACCCGCTCGGTGAAGTACTCGGTGCTCTTTTCCCTGCTCACCTTTCTCGGATTCTTCGCGGTGGAGGTTGGAGGCCGGTCTTCCATCCACCCGGTGCAGTACGTGGTGATCGGCTTTGCGTTGTGCCTCTTCTACACTCTGCTCTTGTCGCTGTCGGAGCTGATGGCCTTCGATCTCGCATATCTGCTGGCCAGCGCCGTCATCGTGGCGATGATCACGGCCTACATCCACGGCATCGTGCGCCGCCGCCACCTGACCCTCTTCTGCGGCGGCGTGCTGGCGACGGTGTACGCGAGCCTCTTCGTCATGCTCCAACTCGAGGAGCTGGCGCTGCTCATGGGCACCGTGCTGCTGCTCCTTCTTTGCGGCGTGGTGATGCTGCTTACCCGCCGGCTGACGTGGGACCGCCCTAACCCGGACTATCCATGAGTCTTCCGCTGCAAAGCGCGATGCACCGCACGTGGCAGCGCTTTCTCGATTCGCTCGCTCAACGTACTCTCAGTACGCCTGCGCTCCCTCAACAACGAGAGCGCTGCCACGCACGGCACCTCCCGCATTTCGCGGCGAACACTCATGAATAATCCGGGCTAAGCCAAGCCCGGCGTGAGGGCCTCACCGATAACCGCGAGCAACAGAAGCTGCCTCCGCACGTATAACTCAGTCAGCAGACCCAAAGAGGAGGCAACCTCATGGTGATTTCGAGAAAGGGATGGAGTTCGATTGCGTCCGGTTGGGTGTTTTCGGGCCTGGTGATGGTTGCGCTGTTGGCGGCGGGTTGTGTCTCCGTGCAGAAGGAAGTCCCGTCGGCACAACCGCCGGAAACGGCGCCGGAGGCATCGGTCACCTTCGCCTCGTCGCCGAACCATGCCGAGGTCTGGATCGACGATAAGTTCGTCGGAAGCTGCCCGCTCCAATACTCGCTCATCCCGGGGGTCCACAGGGTCGTGATCGGGGCGCCCGGATTCGATCCGTGGGAGCGCGACCTCCACGTCAAGAGCGGCGTGCCAACCAATGTTCACGCGGTGCTCGAGGCTGCGGGTTCCTCGGCGGGCAAGCCGTAGCGTCGTCGGTCGGTCCCTTGGAGGTTCGGCCGGACCGACATCGAACGCTTGGCCACGGACATGGGCTGGGTAGAATCATCCCATGGCGAATTTGACCGCGGAGCAAGGCAACGCCCTCGCCGCCGGCGGATGCGAGATCCGCAGCGACGACCTCACGCGCTGTCTGTACGCGGTCGACGCCTCGATCTACCGCCTCGAACCCGCGGCGGTGGCCTTCCCACGTTCGGCTGAGGAAGCGGCCGGCGTCCTGCTGGCCGCCGCGGAGAGCGGTCTCGAGATCAGCCCCCGCGGGGCGGGGACGGGCCTGACCGGCGGCTCGCTCGGACGCGGGTTGGTGGTGGATCTGGCGCGGCACAACCGGCGAATCTCGGATTTCGATCCCGAGTGCGGGACGGTGAGGGTCGGCGCGGGGGTGGTGCTCGATCAGCTCAACTCCCACCTGGCGCTCTTCGGCCGGTGGTTCGGTCCCGACGTCGCGACCTCCTCGCGCGCCACCCTCGGCGGCATGATTGCCAACGACTCCTCCGGCGCCCACGCTCCCGTCTACGGCACCACCGCCGACCACGTCGTGGCGCTGGAGGTGGTGCTCGCCGACGGCGTCGTCGCCTGGGTGGGAGGGGAGTTGGACGGCCTGCCGGAGCAGCGCGACGAGGCGCACCGCATCGTCTCTGAAAACGCTGAAACGATCGCCGAGCGGCTGCCACAGGGAATGGTCAAGAGTTGGCCGGGCTACGGACTCGACCGGGCGCTGCGCCGCCCACGCGACCTCACGCAGTTGGTCGCCGGCAGCGAGGGGACGCTGGCGGCGATCGCCTCGGCGGTGCTCCGAGTCGTGCCGCGGCCGGGACGACGCGATCTGGGAGTGCTCTTCTTCGCATCGATAGAGGAGGCACTCGAGGCGACGATCGAACTTTTCGATCTCGAGCCCGCCGCGATCGAGCACATCGACGGCGCCGTCTTCGATCAGACCCGCGGACAGCGCGCATTTGCCCCCGCCCGCGCCCTCCTGGGCCTCGACGAGGCGCCCTGCAAAGCGATGCTTCTGGTGGAGTTCTTCGACGATGACGGCTCGCGGCTGGCCGCCCTCGAGCGCTGCCGGCTCGGCAGGGGCAGTCTGATCTGTGCCGATGCCGCCGAACGAGAGATGGTGTGGGGGATGCGTAGGGCCGGTCTCTCCCTGCTCACCAGCCGTAAGGGCCCCGCCAAGCCCATCGGGGGCATCGAGGACGTCTGCGTGCTGCCCGAACGGTTGCGGGAGTACGTCGCCGGACTACGCGAGATCCTCGGCCCCCTCGGTCTCGAGGCCTCGTTCTACGGCCACGCCGCCTCGGGCGAGCTGCACGTGCGTCCGGTCCTCGATCTCCACACCGGGGAGGATCTGGCCAGGCTGCGGCAGGTGGCGGACGAGGTCTCCGATCTGTGTCGCCGCTTCTGCGGCTCGTTGGCGGCGGAGCACGGGATCGGAATGGCCCGTACCGAGTACCTGGAGCAACACCTCGGGCCGGAGCTCATCGAGGCCACGCGGAGAATCAAGGATATTTTTGACCCCGGCGGCGTGATGAATCCGGGCAAGATCGTCGACGACGGCCGTTACCGCATCGACGCCGACCTGCGGTTGGGCGCCGGATCCGAGCTCGAGCTGCCCTTCGCCGAGGCCTTCAGATGGGTCGACCGCGACGATGGCTTCGTCGACAACCTCGAGCAGTGCAACGGCTGTGGCGGCTGCCGCAAGGATGCGCCGACGATGTGCCCGACCTTCGTCGCCACCGGCGAGGAGCTGTTGTCCACCCGGGGACGTGCCACGACGATCCGGGCCGCGCTGGAGGGGCGCTTCGACGGGGTGTCGCCGGTGGCCGCCAGCGAGCTGGCCGAGGCGCTGAATACCTGTCTTTCCTGCAAGGGGTGCAAGACCGAGTGCCCGTCGAACGTCGATCTGGCGCTGCTCAAGGCCGAGCTTCTCCACGCCCGCCATCGGGAGCGGAGGATTCCTCTGGTGGACCGGGTGATCGCCGCCGCCGACCTCCTCGGCAGGTTGGGGACCCTCGTCCCCGGCCTCGCCAACGCGCTGCTGCGCTGGCCACCCGCCCGGCGTCTGGCCGAGCGATCCCTGGGTCTCGACGCCGATGCCCCGATTCCGCCCTTCGCCGGCCAACGCTTCGACCGCTGGTTCCGCGAGCGGCGGGCCTCAGGCGCCGGGGTCCGCGGGCGGGTGATCCTGTGGGACGACACTTGGGTGCGCTATCACGAGTCGGAGGTGGGCCGGGCGGCGGTTGCGGTGCTGGAAGCGGTGGGCTTCGAGGTGGTGCTCGCCGAGGGCAGGGTCTGTTGCGGTCGTCCAGCTGCGAGCCGAGGTCTCCTTGACGAGGTTCGCCGGCTCGGCGAGCACAACCTGGGTCTGCTCGCCGGCTCCGCCGAGCCGATCGTCTTCCTTGAGCCTTCCTGCTGGTCGGTCTTTGTCGACGAGTACCGGCAACTCGCGATTCCTTTCGCCGAGGAGGTGGCGGCGCGCTGTGTGCTATTCGAGGATCTGCTGCTCGAACTGCTCGAGGACGACCCGGGAGCGCTGCCGGTCGAGGGTCCGGTGGGGGAGGTGGCGGTGCACGGTCACTGCCATGCCAAGGCGTTGACCCAGGCCAGTCGGGTCATCGGATTGCTGGAGCTCTTACCAGGCGCTTCGGCGCATTGGCTGGACACCGGCTGCTGCGGCATGGCGGGCGCCTTCGGCATGCTCGCGGAACACGCCGAGCTGTCGCGACGGGTGGCGGCACCCCTGGTGGAGGCGATCGAGGACCTGCCGCGGGACACCGCTCTGGTGGCTTCCGGCACCAGCTGCCGGCACCAGATTGCGCATCTCACCGGTGCCCAGCCCCTGCATCTCGCGGAGTTGCTCGCCCGGTTCCTGAAGCCCGAAGCGAACCGAAAGGAGAGAATCCCCGTTTGATGGTGTGAACGGCGCCCTCGTGGGCGGCTCGTTTGATGGTTGGACGGTTTCCACGGCTGCGGTCGTGCCGGGCTACAATCGCTGGGGACCACGACGGGAGGATCGATGATCATAGGATATGTGGAGCCGCTGAGCAGGGCCTGGGAGAAGATGAAGAACATCCTCTGGCGGCCCTTCAATCTCGGAAAGTGGCTCGTGCTCGGTTTTTCGGCCTGGCTCGCGGGTCTCGCCGACGGTGGCGGCGGGACCGTCTGGAAAGGGATCAGCGACGATGATCTCCCCGGCCGCTGCAACATTGGCAATGGAGACGTCTTCCACGGACTGGGTGACACGCTGATCTGGCTGCCGCTGATCTTCGTCGTCGTCATGGCGGTGGCCGCGATCCTGCTGGCGATCCTGTGGTTGTCCTCGCGGGCGAAGTTCATCTTCCTCGACAACGTGGTCCACAACCGTGCGCAGATCGTCGAACCGTGGCACCGCCTCAGGGACCTCGGCAACTCGCTGTTTCTGTGGCGGATCGGTTTCGTGGTGGTTTGTGGGTTGATCGTCCTTCTGCTCCTCATCCTCTTCTTCGCGCCGGCGGCGACGCTGTCCTTCTCGGACGCCCTCGGCGGTCTGTCCTTTGCGGCGATGTTCCTGGGGGTGTTTACCCTGGTTCTTTTCGGTATCGCGGCCGCTTTCGTGGCGCTCCTCCTCGAGGGCTTCGTGATTCCCATCATGTACAAGTTCGACCTCAAGGCGACCGAGGCCTGGCGTTACTTCCTGCCCTGGATCAAGACGCGGCCCTGGCCCTTCATCCTTTACAGTCTCCTCGTCCTCGCGCTCGGGTTCTGTTTTGCCTTCGTTTTCGTGCTCTTGTGTGCGCTCACGTGCTGCCTGGTCGCCTTTCCCTACGTGGGCACCGTGATTCTGCTCCCGATCTGGGTCACCTATCGGCTCTTCAGCGTCGAGTTTCTGGCCCAGTTCGACCCCGGTTTCGATGTCTTCACTCCCGCAATTGTTCCGGCCGAGGAGGAGTGACGGGGCGCCGGGCCAAGCGGAGATCGCAGACGAGCAACGCGGCAAGCAGGGTGAGCATCAGCGCCCGTAGAGCGCTCTCCGAGATCGCGGTGATCAGGTGGGCGCCCACCCGGCTGACGAAGTGAAGGTCCGGATCCTGCGCTTCAGCGGTCTGCCTTCGCATCCTCGGCCGCCAGGCAAAGGATGAACGGGCGAGAGTGGCGCCGAAGGCGCGTTCGAGGATCAGATTCTCGCGGAAGGCGGTGGTCATTCTTTCGCGGTGGGCGTCCGAGCCCGGGGCCTGTTGACGTGCCTCGGCGAGGTTGCGGTCGCGGGCGAAGAGGTGGACCCGGGCCTCGTAGGCGAAGGGATCAACAACCGGCGAAATGTCCCGCAGGAAGTCGTGGTAGGCGCCCCGCGAGCTGTCGAGAAGGGCCGCTACCTCGGCCGCCCGCACCGCGTCGGTGTTCGCAAGCTCCGCCAGCTCGAGCCGGGAGCGGTACTCGGTGAGGTCGTCGAGGGCGTGGCGATGGCCGTACTCGCATGTGGCGTCCGTCCCGCTTGCCGCATTGGCCAGGCCGGGCAGGTGGGGGACGAGGCGGGCGATGCGCTGGGGGGTGGCGGCAAGGCACAGGGTGAGCAGCAGCACCTGGGCGGCGGCGAGTCGGCAGAGGGGGCGCAGCGATCGGCGGCCGACAGGAGTCTCCGGTTTGGGTACCAATCTCCAGATCGCCACCTGGGCGAGCACCCCGGCGCCGGCGTTGAGCACGATGTCGCGGAAGTCCCAGAATCGGTCCGGGACGACCCACTGGATGATCTCGTCCACAGTTCCCACCATGGCCCCGATCAGGGCAGCCGCGATGAAGACCGTGGCGTCGGGGATTTGCGTGCGGAGAGCACGGTAAAGCAGTGCCCCGAGCACCCCGTACTCGAGGAAGTGGATAGCCTCCTCCGGCTGGCCCATGAGGTGATGGGTCCAGACTACGAGGACAGCGGCAACTCCCAGCAACCAGGCCACGTCGGCGAAATGAAGGCGGTTCTTTCGTCGGCGCAGGGCAACGATGGCGGCGCCGGCGCCGACCACGACCACGGCCATCACGGCGTAGCCGATGAGCTCCGCGGGCCAGCGGGCGACGAAGAGCTCGCGAAGGCGGCGTACGAACGGGATGGTGGTGTAGATCACCGCCACCCAAAGGAGGGCGGGGAGCCAACGATAGAGAACGCTCCTGGTCACGACCGAGATCGTACCTGAAGAAGATTTCGAATTTCGAATTTCGGATTTACCGGCGCGGGGGAGCGATCAGGGTGGTTGGGGCGTGGTTCCCGCGTTGGGGCGCGTTTGTTCGGAGGTGCCTGGCATCCCGCCATGATGTTGTCCTCAACATCATGGCGGCGTGCCTGGCATCCTCACGGGCAGAGTGCCGACAGGAAGGGCGCGATGACAAAGGAGCGCTTCGAAGTCCGGAGCTTGTCTCCGGAAAGCGCGTTCCAGATCTACGGATTTGAGCTACCGGTAGGTGGTGCGACCTTCTGTCGTCGCGCTCCCCGAGAGAGCCCCCTC
>Ga0209013_10006048_pt1 | contig 10323 bp, 7 predicted proteins | sample Cruoilmetagenom2_FD_187291 | JGI IMG/M metagenome (GOLD analysis project Ga0209013, IMG submission 187291) | Oil polluted marine microbial communities from Coal Oil Point, Santa Barbara, California, USA - Sample 2 (SPAdes) (version 2) | ecosystem: Environmental > Aquatic > Marine > Oil seeps ...
TGCTCCTTGAATGCCATGAGCGTCGGGATCGAGCGGATCTGGAAGTATCCGGCGAGCTCAGGTTCTGCCTCGGTGTCGACTTTGGCGAACGTGATGTTGGGGTGCTGCTCGGAGACCTTTTCGTAGGTGGGGCCGAACATCTTGCAGGGGCCACACCATTCGGCCCAGAAGTCGACGAGGACGATGTCGCCATCGAGGATGGTCTTCTCGAAGGTGTCCTTCGTCAGATTGACGGTTGCCATGTGTTGTGATCTCCGTTTCGCGGTTGTTCTCGCCTGGTGAACCTTAATACCCCTAGGGGTATTCCGACTCTTTGAGATCCGGATGGCGAGTTCGAGGTCACGGAGAAGCCTCGTGTTGACAACAATCGGAAATCGTCGAGAGACGACGAACCAGTAGTGCCATCGCTTTCTGTTCTGTTCTCAGTGGGAACCGGCGAGCGGTCGCGAAGAGCCGAAGTTCGGAGAAAAGGACCCGACAGCGTGTCGGTGGGGACTTTCGGCCCTAGTACTCGCACAGCATTTCCTATGAAATCAGAACGTTGAACAGGAACTGATCGAAATGGTGTCGATAGTGCGCCGACAGCGTGCGGAGGTGGAATCGTGAGGGGAACTCGCAAGGGAATCTGGCTTCTGATAGCGATGGTCGCACTCTTCATGCTGGCGCTCGGCACAGCAGCATCGGCGCAGGTGGTGCAGGACGGACCGGTGCCTCCTGAGTTGGGCGACCCAGTCGACGGCTCCGGCAACATCGTGCCGCATGGCGGCTACTCATCGTCAACGAACTTCTGTATGCAGTGCCATGATGTCCACGCAGCGGCTGGTGACTACGCCTTGATGGCGAACGCGAGTGTCACCGCTACGTGCGCCACCTGTCACAGCATTTACGGCGGCGTTACCGCCCAGCCTGCCGGTGGACCGGATCCGACGGCCCCGCCGGTCTCGGCAGCAACCAACGCTCTCGGGACCGTGTCGTCGCGTTCGGCGTACGACAACACGTCTCCAGCGGCCGAGCACACAATCGGAGTGTCGGCTATCCCCACTGTTGGACCTGTCACGCAGTCGGATTGGGCATACTCGTGGAGCTATATGGGACTCCCAACCGCCGATGCCACCACGGCCGCGGGTCCGGGGACCGCTGCCGAGCTAACCGGCGGCCTCTACTGTGCCACGTGTCACACACCCCATGGCGAGTACGGCCAGATGGTCAATAACTGGACGGCGGCCGACGAGGGCACGTCGATCGTGTACGAGTGGACGGTCGACGTTCCCAACATCGGCGATGCGGCCGGCTGGCTTGACGCCTGGTTGGATCTCGACGGCTCGTGGTTCCTGTGCCGACTCGACACAGACGTCGTTGTGGGCGGAGGCCACGGTACGGACTGCATCGACGCGACGATCCAGGATGCCGAAGACCAGCAGGTTTCGCTGTTCGGCTACAAGTTGCTGTCAGCATTCCCGAATCACACGTACAGCACACCGCAGTCCTACAACACCGAGCAGTACAACCACGACGGTGCGAATTGGTGCGTTGCCTGTCATGCCAACAACGACATATCCCCGACAGCCACCGTCCATAACCATCCGACCGGGTGCAGCGCGTGCCACGGGAACCCCACCGGCGACACAAACTCGACCGACTTCCCGCACACGTCGTCTGCGGATCGATTCCTGATCGACTACCCGGATGCGCTCTGCATCGACTGCCACGAGCCGGGAACCCTGCCGTAGGGGGCGAGAGAAACAAGATACAACGATCCTGATGAGGGCGGGGAGCGACTAGCTCCCCGCCCTCTTTCGGCGCCGGAACAGTTCCTTCTGGCCCTATTCGGCGTGATATTCGGCCCTATTCGGGCTCAGGACTGATTTCGTACGATGCGACCGAACGGAAGATGGGTCAGGCCTGTTTCGCGGGATAGTGAGCCCGAAAGGACGACGGTGAGAAGAAGGGCCAGGAACTTGGTTGTCATGACGGGTGTGGTGCTTGTCGTGACGTTCGGCGGGATCTCGATTGCGAGTGCGCAGAGCACCGCGGAGTGGGACAACGACACCTGCCTCGGGTGCCACACCGCACCCGGACCGTCCATGGAGCTCCCGTCCGGTGAAATCCTCGATCTCACGATCGACGAGGATCGCTGGGGCGACTCGATCCATGCCTACTGGGACATGAAATGTGTGCTGTGCCATACCGAGATCACGGCCATTCCCCATGACCCGACGGGGTATCAGAGCAGTCGTGATTTCGCGACTCAGAAATCCGAATCATGCACCATCTGTCACGGCGAGCAGGCCGTCGTTGACGACAGCGTCCATGCGGCGGCCCGCGACGCCGGCAACGACGATGCCGCCGTCTGCTCGGACTGTCACGATCCGCACTACGCGACGGACCCACCGATCGACCATGCAGAGATCCCGAAGACGTGTCGAACCTGCCACGCCGAGATCTACGACCAGTACGAGATGAGTGTTCATGGCAGCGCCCTCACCGAGGGAAACCCTGACGTTCCGACGTGTACGGATTGTCACGGCGTCCACGACGTCGAGGGTCCCGCGAACGGATCGTTTCACCTCTTCTCCCCACAGGTTTGCGCCGACTGCCATGCGGATGAGGAGTTGATGGCCGAATATGGCATCAAGACCGACGTCTTCGAGACGTATGTCGCGGACTTCCACGGGAGAACGATCACGCTGTTCCAGGAGATCACGCCGGACCAGGAGACGAACGCGCCGGTCTGCATCTCCTGCCATGGTGTACACAACATCCTGCCCGCCGACGATCCACACAGCGCGGTCGCCAAGGACAACCTCCTCGTGACCTGCCAGCAGTGCCATCCGGAGGCGCAAGCGGACTTCCCCGCGGCGTGGATGAGCCACTACTCGGCGAGTGTTGACGAATACCCGATCGTCTACTTCGTGAACTGGTTCTACCGGATACTCATCCCGGTCGTGATCGGCGGGATGGCGATCTACGTGTTCCTCGACATCGTTGGGAGACGCCGCAGAAGGAAGGAGGCCCGGCATGTCTGAGGCAGCGGAACCCCGGTACCGTCGTTTCACGCTCTCGGATCGATTCGAGCACTGGATCCAGGTCTTCGCATTCACAGGATTGGCCATCACCGGTCTGATCCAGTTGGGATCCGACAAGTGGATGCCGCAAGCCGTGATCACGGTATTCGGCGGAATCAACACCACCCGGGTCATCCACCGCTCGCTCGGCATCGTGGTGCTCATCGCCACGGCATATCACCTGGGCACGGCCGGATACCGATTCTTGGTTACGCGAACGGGCAAGCACATGATTCCGGGGCTCGGGGACGCACGCGCCGCATGGCACGCTGTCGCGTACAACCTCGGCATCCGGGACGAACCGCCCTACGAAGGACGCTTCACGTTCGCCGAAAAGATGGAGTACTGGTCGATCATCTGGGGAACGATGTTGATGGCTGCGACGGGCCTCATGATGTGGAATCCGGTCGCCACGACCAGCATCCTGCCGGGGGAGTTCATCCCGGCGGCGAAGGCCGCACACGGCGGCGAGGCCATCCTGGCCGTGCTCGCCATCATCGTGTGGCACGCCTACTTCGTGCACCTGCGCCACTTCAACCGATCCATGCTGACCGGCGATATCGGCGAAGAGGAGATGGAGGAGGAACACGCCGCCGAACTCGACGCAATCATGGCAGGAGAGGCCGACGACAGCGTCCCGGCCGACGTCGTGCGTCGGAGAATGCGGTGGCTCGTCCCGATCTACGCTGCGATTGTGATCGTGGGGACCGTGTTCGTCGTTCTGTTCCTCACCTACCAGGAGATCACGATCAAGACGGTTCCGCCACCCGCCGCTCAGGTGGAGATCTACGCGCCATACGTGCCCGCGGCCGGGCCACCGGTCGTCGGCGTGGCACCTGCGTCGGCGACGCCATAGGCGTCCTGTTAGAACAGGCGGAGCGACGAAGCCTCGCGCCGACCGGCGGGAGATCGTCAAATGGCGATGGCCCATGACTAGTCGCTAGGCTCTCGGTCCAGAGGAGGGTTCGTTTGCCGGACCTAGACCCGTCCACCGACGTGACGACCGAAGAGTCGCCGATCGAGGCGAGGAGTCTGTATCGGCATCCGCTTGCTGCTGTCGGTGGTGCTTTGGTTCTGGCGGGCGGCCTCCTGTTCATTCTTCTCGTTGCCATCGACATAACGTCTGGCGGCGAGAACAGCTACCGATCCCTGATCACCTACTTCGCCGTACCGGGCGTCATCCTCGTCGGATTGATCCTGTTCCTCCTGTCCGTGCGCATCCAAGTGGTGCAGGCCCGGCGCCGCGGAGAGGTCGTGAGTTTCAACCTTCGCGTCGAACCCTCGGACCCGGTCTTCATGCGGAGCCTCTGGGTCTTCCTCGGTCTTGCCGCCGTCATCCTCCTCGTGATCGGCTGGGCCGGCTTCAAAGGGTACGAAGCGACGGACTCGGTGGCATTCTGCGGAGAGACGTGCCACACGGTGATGGGGCCCGAGGCCACGACGTACGAGAACTCGCCCCACGCCAACGTTCTCTGCGCGGAGTGTCACATCGGCTCTGGAACATCGTTCTGGGTGCGCTCGAAGATCGACGGCATCCGGCAGGTCGTTGCGACGTTCACCAACACGTACGAACGGCCGATCGAGACGCCGGTAGCGAGTCTCCGGCCCGCTCAGGAGACGTGCGAGCAGTGTCACTGGCCCACTCAGTCCTACGGTCAGAAACTGACGACGAAGAAGTACTACCGAACCGACGAGGCGAACTCACCTTGGACGGTCAGTCTCCTTGTCAATATCGGCGGTGGTGCCGACGCCCAGCACCTCGAGGACGCCGGGATCCACTGGAACATGCTCGGTGACAAGACGATCGAGTACATCGCTGTCGACCACAAGCGTCAAGTGATCCCGTGGGTCCGTGTGACGCGCGATGACGGGTCTGTGAGCGTCTTCAGTGATCCGAATACCCCGTATCCGGACCCGGATGACCCTGAGACCGAGCGCAGGGTCTTCGACTGCATGGACTGTCACAATCGGCCGAGTCATCTGTTCATGCCACCGGCGGTCTCAGTCAACCAGGGGATCGCTTCCGGGATCATCTCCCGCGAACTCCCCTACATCCGGCGTGTTGGTCTCGAACTCCTCAACGCATCGTATGAGACGCAGGACGCTGCCGAAGCGGAGATCCGTTCCACCCTGGCCACCTATTACCGGGACACATATCCGGATCGAGTCGACGGACTCGCCGGCGAGATCGACGGAGCCGCCGATGTCCTGACCGACATCTATCGAGAGAACTTCTTCCCTGAGATGAAGACCGACTACCGGGCGCACCAGAACAACCTGAGCCACTTCGTAGGTGAAGGATGCTTCCGCTGCCACGGATCCGATCTGGTCGACGAGACCGGCCAAGGAATCACGAAGGACTGCAACGCATGCCACACGATCGTGGCCCAGGGTCCGGCCGAGGACATCGCAGAACTCGAGCAGGACATGACCGGTCTGGAGTTCGAGCACCCGGTCGAGATCAAGGAGAAATGGCAGGGGATCAACTGTACGGAGTGCCACACCGCCGAAGAGGGGTACTAGTCGGCGTGGGAAAAGAGGCAGATAGACGGAGGACGGACTCAGTCGGATCAGGAATCCATGACAGAGGAACCCTCAGCGGTGCGGATGGGTCCGTGCGGTATCGCCGGCGAATTGAGATCTGTCCGCTGTTCCTCGGTTTGGCCTAGAACTTGCTGTCGGCGTGGTTGTGACACTCGGTGCAGATCTTGTTCTTCGTTCTGTGGTATTCGGTGCTGTGGCATCCAGTGCAGAAGCGTTCGAGGATGCCGTACTGCGTGGTGTCGTAGACGTCGTTGTATCCGATGACCGGCGGATCTGTTTTTGTGCCGATCGCAGGACCCGGATCTGTCGTACCGTTGTCGAATACGCCCCCGCTGGAGATCACCACCTCGCGAAGCATGTAAGCATTCGATGACCCGTGCGAATCGTGGCAGGCCGTGCACGCCAGATTGCCGATCGTCGGATCACCGTGGCTCGAACCGAAGTAGGCCGCCGCTGTGAAACGGTCGTGGGCCGAGTCGTCCGTCAGACGAACGTCGTACGGGATTCCTGTCCCGATGCTGAACGGCGCCGTGACAGCCCCCTCCTGGTGGCACTCGACGCAGAAGGTCGAGATGTCACCCTTCGCGTAGGCGACTGTGTCCGTCCAAGTGACCATCCAGTCGTCACGCGTGTCGCCGGGATCGGAGATCTTGCTGGTCGTCAGTGCGTAGCTTTGATCGACGAGGTGGCTGTTGTGGCAGGAGGCGCATTCGACCGCTCGCGCACCCCCATCTTGTTCGGCTCCATCGATCGGATGGTGGTAGATGCGGATCAGGCCGTCGGCGTCCGTGGTGTCGTAGTCGTTCGTGGCAGCTGAGAATGCGTACTCGAGTTCAGTGCTGTCAAACGGGAGATCCGGGTTCGTGTTCGGCGTCGATGCGTTGTGGCACGTGTAGCAGGTGGTCTCCTCTGACGACAAGCTTTGGAAGTCCGACGCGTGAGGGTCATGGCACAGGACACATTGGATGCCCGAACCGGAGGAGGGCACACCACCTTGGGCGTTGTGTACACCCCCTTCGAACGTCGACGTGGCACCGTGACATGCATAGCAGTAGTCATTCCCGATCGGCGTCCCCGGCGGCGAGTAGTTCCCAGAGATACGGAGCAGCTTCGTGGACTCGGCCGTGAGCTTGTGGGGTGTGTGACAGTTGCCGCAGACCATGCCTTCCGAGGGCACCGGGTGGAGAGATGTCTTGGTGGACGATCCGTCGACAGGGTCCGGCTCTCCGAACGCGGCCTGGATGTCCGTAGTCGCAGCCCCGCTTTCGTCATGACATTGATAGCACGTCTCGCGCTGCGTGGGCTGCTTGTACAGATCGGTGGGGCTCGGACTGCCGTGGACTGTGTGGCATTGGCCGCAGAGGTTCGTGTTGTCGGAGTAGCCGCCGTGAGGAGAGGTGACTGAGGCGCCCTGGAAGAGCGACAGGTGGAGGAGAGGGATGGTGATCGTGCGGGCGTCCCGGTCGACGGCGCTGTTGGGTACGGTCTGCCACTGATCCACATCCCATACCTGGATGACGGTGGTCTCCTCGGTGTACACGGTCGGCAGGCCGTGTACGGTCGGGATGTCGTAGGTCAGCGTGAGCGTTGCGGGCGGGTCGAATTTCGTCCCATGCGGAGTGACTTCGAATCCCCGCGTGACCATGACCCGATTCACGTTGGCTTCCGGCGGGTTGATGACCTGTTCGATCGCGAACTCAGTGGCTGCATCGACGGCGCCGGGTGGAACCTCGAGTCTGATCGTTCCCGTTGTCGGAGCGAGGACGCCACCCTGGCTGCCGATCTCCTGTGACATCGAAACATGATCGGAGGAGACCGCGGTCGACAATGGACTCTCGTTGCCGTGCACGTCGATTGCAGCGACGCTGTACCAGACGATGCCGGGCGCTGGTGGCGTGAGATCGACGTCCTCCGGGGACCGAGTGACCTCTTCCGTCCACGGTCCGTCGGGGGAGGGTGCTGAGTAGATCCTGTAGAAGACCATGTCGTCCGATGTGCTCTTCGTCCAGGCAATGTGGTTGGCGGCATCGGCCACGACGCTCAATCTGTCGGGACCTGTCGGTGCGGTTCCATCGTCTTTCTTCGGGTTGTTCTTGACCTTCACCGGGATGACTTCGTCGAGGTCTCCACCGGTGATCGTTACCGTGTACTTGCCGTTGGCGACGGCGGCGCCGTCGGTCGTTCGACTCCGCCACTCGAAGCGATAGTCGTTCTCGACGAGTCGCGCCCAATTGAACATAACGACATCCTGGCTATCGGTGACTTCGAATGTGACAACGGTCGCCTCCGGCAGGTGAACGTCAACCGTCGTCCACTCGTTCGCTGCAGCCTTGATGTCGTCGTTTACGATCACGGTGGAGAAGACTGCATCGGCCGGCAAGCTTGTGGCGCTGACGACTATGGCGCAGGCCAGGGCGGCGCCAAACAGCAGCAGGTTCCGTCTGCCAAATATGACTCGTGTCGTCATATCGCGCCTCCGCGGTAGTCCCCATGCTACCTGTCTATCTCTGTCGGTTGAATTGTGTCAGAACTGGATCCTCGTGTGATGTGCTGAAAGTCCCATTCTTGCGGCGATTTCGACCAGATCGTGATCCTGGCACGCCGCGAATGGCGGTGAACGCGGCGGACCGTCATCGCCGAGCGACGATGGGATTCGGCCGTTCGGCCCTACTTGCCGGGGAGCGGTGCCGATACCGTGTCGGAACGAAGAGATGAGCGACAGAACGCGTCGGACGGGGATAGGACGTCGATGAGGTCGAGGACACTGCACGCGGAGGCGCGGGGTCATGAGCGCTGGACCTTGTGGGGATTTCCTGACCCGAGCATACAACGGTGACCGGGTACCCGTCGTCGCTGCGTGCCCGGCTCACATGTGTCGGTGTCGTTGCACTGCTTGCGGTCGGCTGCGACTCGAGCGGAGATGCTGCATCCGAAGAGGCCGTGCCTCCCGATACCACGGTCGTCGATAACAGTGCATTCGTCGGGTGTCTCGAGTGTCACGCCGAACTCGACGAGGCCGAACTGACCGGGCGTTCGGTCATCCTCACGTTCGATCACCTCGAACACGACCGTGCTTCAGGATCAGTCGCTTGCGGGAGTTGTCATCCGGTGGAAACGCACGTGGGAACAACCACCGTCAAGCCCTCGATGGACACCTGTTTCAACTGCCACGGAGCAGATGCGGTCGCTCCGCTGCCGTGTGCCACATGTCACCCCCTCTCCGTCGTCCCGAGGCCACCCAGCCATCTCGACACTGGATGGGATACGGCCCACGGGATCGGACTGCTCGACGCCGAACCGGCGTGTTCGACCTGCCATTCGCAGGAGACCTTCTGTACGGCGTGTCACGGTGTCGAGATGCCGCATCCGGTCGAATGGAATGAGGAGGATCACGTCCTGGCCTACTTCGAATCGACCGACGACACGTCCTACAGCCTGGAGGTCGGTGCGTCGCCCGAAGAGCCGGACGACGGATGTGCCCTCTGCCACGGCACCGCCACGATCGCCGAACCGCGCACCGACTGCGATACCTGCCACCACCCCGGAGGCGACCAGAACGAAACGTGGCTGATCGCCCACCCGGGCGTCGTGCAGCACGAAGGCGGTGGCGCCTGCTTCGACTGTCATGATCCGTCGACCTGCGTGACGTGTCACGTGAACGGAGTCTGGGATCCGGCCGCCGACCGGGCGCTCTTCTTCGAGAGCAGCGAAGGATGAGCCGGCAACGCTGGATCATCGTCGTCGCCGGAGTGGGGATTCTATCGTTCATCTTCCTCGCCTCGTGGACCCGCCCCGGGCCGACAAGCGCCATGTGTTCGTCGTGCCACGTCGCCGCTGTGGCTGCCACCACTGCATCCGAGTCCGTTCATGCCGATGTTCCATGTCTGGCGTGCCACCGACGACCGGGACTCCTCGGCGCGGCCACGTACGTCCCCGTCCTTGCCACTGAGATCATCCAGAACGTCACGGGCATTCCGGTGATATACGACGACCTCGAAGCCAGACCATGCGAGTCGTGCCACGGAACGATCACCGAGAGCGTGCTCCTGGAGGGCGGACACCCGGGGCCCGAATCTGACTGTGAATCGTGCCACGGCGACGTGAGCCACCCGGAGGGGATCACCGCTCCCGAAGGGGACGACGTGCACGCCCTGGGGTACGACCTCACGCACGGCCGTGATGCCGCCTTCGACTCCGCCCAATGTACCGAGTGTCACCAGGCGGACTTCTGCGTCGCCTGTCACACACGCGGAGGATTTCCCCACACGGAAGGTTGGATTGAGGATCACGGTGGTGTGCAGATCGAACAGGGGGACCAGGCGTGTGTGATGTGCCATCCGCAGAGCTTCTGCACGTCATGCCACGGCACCGAGATCCCGCATGCCGAGGATTGGATGGAGATCCACTACCGGGCTGTCGAAGGCTCGCAGCTCGCGGCATGCGGTACGTGCCACCCCGCTGACGACTGCACCCTCTGCCACGCCCGCCACTCCGTGCACCGTGAGCAGAGCATCTACGAGTGGGAGTTGTCTCCGTGAAGCGGCTCATCTGGCTCGTCGCGGTCGTCATGGCTCTTCTCTTCATCGAGGGTGCGCTCGTGCGGGCGCAGGGCAACGTCACGCGCGCGGCGCAGGTCTGTGGCCTCACCCGGGCGGCCCTGCAGCGGATCATGCGCTCGCTCGAGCTGGACCGCGCGCGCTTCGTGCCTCCGACG
>Ga0209013_10006049_pt1 | contig 10320 bp, 17 predicted proteins | sample Cruoilmetagenom2_FD_187291 | JGI IMG/M metagenome (GOLD analysis project Ga0209013, IMG submission 187291) | Oil polluted marine microbial communities from Coal Oil Point, Santa Barbara, California, USA - Sample 2 (SPAdes) (version 2) | ecosystem: Environmental > Aquatic > Marine > Oil seeps ...
GCTGCCTCCACCAGCACACGGGGTAACTCCGAACCCGCCCGCGCCACCTGTCCATCGCCCCAAGAGCCGGGCGGTACTTCTCGTCGCCGTGGTCGGGATCGTCGCGTGGGTGGCCGGCCTCGCCGGGGCTCTGCTCGGAGGCGAGGTGTCCGACTGGCTCGACAAGCCGCCGACGCGTGGCTCCGATGAACCAATCAACGTGGCTGCCCCGCGAAATGAGATCGAGCGCAGGGTCGATGTCGGCGAGGTCGTCAGGTACATCACTCCAACAGTCGTCACGATCAGCGCGGACGTCGACGATGGTCAGTCGCTCGGAACCGGTGTCATCATCTCCTCTGACGGTGAGATTCTGACAAATGCTCACGTCGTGCAAGATGCTACGGCTGTCCGTGTGCGACTCGCCGGTGAGAGCGAACCGCGTGAGGTGACGGTGTTGGCTGCCGACGCGGGGAATGACCTCGCACTGCTTCGCATGAGCGGAGATGGCTTCGAGGCTGCAACGTTTGCCGACCCGGACAGTATTCGCCTCGGTGATGAGGTGGTGGCCATCGGTTTTGCACTCGGCCTCGACGGTGAACCTTCGGTCACGCTCGGGATCGTGTCGGCGCTCAATCGGACCATCGGAACGGAGGGAGCATTCCTCGACGGGCTGATCCAGACCGATGCGGCAATCTCTTCCGGTAATTCGGGAGGGCCCCTCGTGAACGCGGCAGGTGAGGTCGTTGGCATCAACACTGCGGTTGCTCGTGACACAGCCGTTACAGCGGCGACGAATGTCAGCTTCGCGATCAGCGCTGCGGAGGCTCTCCCGGTCATCGAGAGACTGCGGTCCCAGGCCGATGGTGATGCTCGTGATCAGGCCTATCTCGGAGTCGAACTCGACGACCGGCGCGACGGCGGCCAGGGCGCTGTGGTTGTCACCGTGCAGGAGGGAACACCAGCTGCGGAGTTTGGTCTGGAAGCCGGTGACCTGATCCTCGCCGTCGACGGAGACGCCACCGATGGCTCGACCGGGCTCATCGCAGCTATTCGTGACCTGTTCCCGGGCGACTTGACGACGCTTACGATCGTTCGAGAAGGCGAGGAGATCACGATCGACGTCGAGTTGACGGTGCGCCCTGATTCCTGATCAACGTTCCTTTCCGCGATGTCGGAGACACAGAATGCACTGATCCGAAGCACCGGTAGAGCGGATCGGTCTTGCGGCCGCGATGCCCGAGCGTGTCGTTCTGCACCCGACGGCGGACTTCGTCGAGCACGAAATTCGCGAGCTTTACAACATGAAACGGATCCGCGATCTGGACGGCATCAGGCAACATCGTGTCAAACACCGACCGATACGAACCCGACAGCCACGGTCTTGCCGATCCGGTGCGGGTCATCGATCAACACTTGCCCGTGCCAGTTCACGGCGTCCATCACCGTGTGCCAGTCGCAGCCGAGGTCGGCCGCGACCTCCGACACTGAGCGGCCGTGATGGCCGACTTGAAAGGTCGCCCATCGACCGGCCCGGTCGGTGATCCCGGCGCGTCCGGCAGCGATACGGTCGTCGATCTCAACAACGGTTGCCACCTTGCAGTTCGGGTTCGGGCATCGCCATCTCGTCTTGGACCAGACAAGACGGGTTCGCCGTCCGAAACACGGCAGATCGACCAACTCGACATCGAGATCGTCGTGACGCCACACCACACCGGCGCAGCTCGGACAGTACGGGCGCCCGGCGCGTGTGCTGATCACGATCCTGAGCCATCTCGGCCACTCACCGACGCCTTCGAGTTTGATGTCGGGAAGCCCGACCAGCAGTTCGCACATGCGCGTAGGATCGGTCTCCAACAGGGGCTCCTCGGATTCGGACGAAGTAAGATATCGCCAGATTCGCAGAGCCCCTGTGTCGCGCCTGGGACCTACCCGATCAAGCCAAACTCACGCCCAGATCCGAAGCACCAGATGTGTCGTCGCCGGAGCTGTCGCTATCGCTGCCGCAGGCGGCGATGATTGCACCCATTAAAGGTACGGAGAGCCCGATTATCATGCCGCGCTTCACGAAGTCGCGGCGGCGGATTCGGCCTTGGGCGTAGGCCTCGACAAGGTCCACTTCAATAGGGCCGACGGAGCCCCGAGCTTTGTCTAGATGTTTCCAATCCATGTACTTCTCCCCTATGGCGATTGAGTTTTTGCCGCGCGTGACAACCATCAGCGGCCCGTTCGACCACAACTTTCCTGTCGGGGTGACACAAATCTCCGCACCACAAACGGGGGATGCCGAACTCAGGTGTTGGAACGGCAATGCGGTGCCCGTAGCATTGCATGGCCGTGATCGGAAGGCATTTCGTTCACCAACCCAATTTGCAATCTACGTCTGTGTAGGCCACCCGCGTCGTCGGGACCGGAACCGCTCAGCAACAACCTAATTCGTGCTCCGCACGCCCTTGGGCGGCGGAGCTTTTGCGTGGATAGCCCAGACTCACCTGGTCGGGGCTCGATCAACCCAGAGGAACTGCCGCCATGGCACAACAAACAATCGTCGGCGAGAAGGTCGGCATGACACAGACGTGGGTGGACGACAAGGTCGTCCCCGTCACGGTGCTGCGTGTCGAACCGATGCGCATCGTCCAGATCAAGACCAACGAACGCGATGGCTACACAGCCCTCCAAGTCACGTACGGCCACCGAGACGCGAACAAGCTGAACAAGCCAGATCTCGGGCATTACGAGACCTCGGGTGTCGCCCCCGGCAAGCGCCTGGTCGAGCTTCGGCTCGACTCCGTCGACGGCTTCGAGGTGGGACAAGAGCTCACTGTCGGAGAAATCCCGGCCGGAATGATCGTCGATGTCACCGGTACGAGCCGGGGCAAGGGCTTTGCCGGCGTCATGAAGCGCCACAACTTCAAGGGCCAGCCGGCCTCGCACGGTAACCATAAGAGCCACCGCAAGCCCGGTGCCATTGGTTCGTGTGCCTTTCCGGCGCGCGTCTTCAAGGGGCATCGCATGGCCGGCCACATGGGTCACGAGCAAGTGACCACTCAGAACCTCGAGGTCGTTCAGTCCGATTCCGAACGCAACCTGCTCTTGATCAAGGGTTCCGTTCCCGGTCCTGCCGGCGGCGTCGTCCTCGTCCGCAACGCCGTGAAGATGGCCGATCAGTCATCGCTGAAGGGAAGCTGAGCATGGCATCGCTAACACTCAAGAATGCCTCCGGCAGCGACGCCGGAACAGTCGAACTCGACGACGATCTGTTCGGCATCGAGCCCAACGTCCCGGTAATGCACCAGGTCGTCACAGCTCAGCTCGCAGCTCGCCGTTCCGGAACGCAGAGCACCAAGACCCGTTCCGATGTCCGAGGTGGTGGTCGTAAGCCTTGGGCCCAGAAGGGCACCGGCAACGCACGTCAGGGCTCGATCCGTTCACCGCAGTTCGTCGGTGGTGGCGTCGCTCTTGGCCCGAAGCCTCGCAAATACAACCAGAAGACTCCGAAGAAGATGATCAAGCTGGCGCTCAGGTCGGCACTGTCCGACCGTGCCAACGAAGGCAAGGTCATCGTCATCGACAGCTGGGGCATCGACACTCCGAAGACGAAAGACGCCAAGGCCGCTCTCGCTGCCCTCGGTATCGACGGAACCGCGCTTGTTGTCATCGGACGTGACGACGCAGCCGCAGCGCTGAGCTTCCGTAATCTCCAGAACGTGCAGCTCCTCGCACCTGGCGAACTCAACGCCTACGACGTGCTCTGTAACGACTGGCTCATCTTCACCAAAGACGTCGTTCCAACAGGCACCCCAGTCTCAACCAACGAAGAGGTTGCGTAATGAAAGATCCTCGTGACGTCATCATTGCTCCGATCGTTTCCGAGAAGAGCTACTCCCTGATCGAGCAGGGTGTGTATACCTTCCAAGTTGACACCAAGGCCTCCAAGCCCGAGATCCGCGACGCAGTCGAGGCGATCTGGGGCGTCGAGGTGCTGAAGGTGAACACACTGAACCGCAACGGGAAGCGCAAGCGCACCCGTGGTACCAACCGCATCGGCCAACGGCCCAACACGAAGCGGGCCATCGTCACCCTTGCAGCGGGCGAGATCCCGCTGTTCGAGAACTGAGCGCATCATGGCTATTCGTTCACGCAAACCCACAAGCCCCGGCCGTCGCTTTCAGACGAGCTCTGACTTCCGCGACATCACCAAGACCTCACCGGAAAAGTCGCTGCTCGTCAAGAAGTCCAAGACGGGCGGACGCAACAGCTACGGCCGCAAGACATCGCGCCATCGCGGTGGCGGCCACAAGCAGCAGTACCGCATCATCGACTTCCGTCGTGTCAAAGACGGCATGCCAGCCAAGGTCGCGGCCATCGAATACGACCCGAACCGCACCTGTCGGATTGCGCTGCTTCATTACGCCGATGGTGAGAAGGCATACATCTTGGCTCCCCGTGGCCTGAGCGTTGGTGACCAGGTCCAGAGTGGCCAGGGATCCGATATCAAGCCGGGCAACGCCATGGCACTGCGCTATATCCCGGTCGGCACGACCGTGCACAACGTCGAGTTGAGGCCGGGCCAGGGTGGCAAGATCGGCCGTTCGGCCGGGATTGCCGTTCAGCTCGTCGCGAAGGATGGCGATCACGCCACGCTTCGCATGCCTTCAACCGAGATGCGCCGGGTGCTGATCGACTGTCGGGCAACCGTTGGTGAGGTCGGCAACTCCGAGCACGAACTGATCAAGATCGGCAAAGCCGGCCGTAACCGCTGGAAGGGCAAGCGCCCGCAGACCCGCGGTGTGGCCATGAACCCGGTCGACCACCCGCTTGGTGGTGGCGAAGGCCGCACCTCTGGTGGGCGTCCGGCCGTATCCCCGTGGGGTAAGCCCGAGGGCCGCACTCGCAACAAGAAGAAGCCCAGCCAGCAGCTGCTTGTCCGCCGCCGCCGTACGAGTCGAGGTCGCCGCTGACCGCGGCCGACCAATCGCAGAAAGAGTACTGACAACAATGTCTCGTAGTCTCAAAAAGGGCCCGTTCGTCGACGAGCACCTGCTCAAGAAGATCGACGAACAGAACGCCGCCGGAGAGCGCAAGGTCATCAAGACCTGGTCGCGCCGCTCCACAATCATTCCCGACATGGTCGGTCACACCCTTGCCGTCCACGATGGGCGTAAGCACGTACCCGTCTACGTGACCGAGTCGATGGTCGGCCACAAGCTCGGTGAATTCAGCCCCACTCGCACCTTCCGCTATCACGCGGGCATGGAGCGCAACACACGGGGCCGTCGCTGATGACCGGTCCAAAGCTCAACGAGATGTCTTTCGTAGCGGGAGAGCGCTCCGGTACGAAGGCAACCGCAAAGTACGTTCGCACTTCCGCCTCCAAGGCCCGGGTCGTCCTCGATCTGATCCGCGGGCTTGACGTCAAGTCGGCCGACGAGGTACTCCAGTTCACCGATCGGCACGTCGCCCACGACGTCCGTAAAGTGCTCGCCAGCGCGGTCGCCAATGCCGTCAACAATGACGAACAAGATGCTGAAGAGCTCTATGTCATTGCCTGTTTCGCCGATGAGGGCCCGACGCTCCGCCGATTCCGGCCCCGTGCACGTGGCCGTGCATCACGCATCAACAAGCGCAGCTGTCACATCACTGTGATCGTCGCCCGTATGAGTGACGAGCGGATCGAGATTCTCACGGCACGCGAAGAGCGCGCCGGCGGAAGTGGCGGCGGCCGAGGTCGCCCGCAGTCCAGCAGCGCCAGCCGCAAGGCCAGAGTCGAACGCAGCCGAGCCAAAGCCGCCGAAGAGGTAGCAGCCGACGAGGAAGCAATCGACGAGGTAGCTGCTGATGAGGTCGCTACTGACGAAGTAGTCAGCGACGAAGCCGAAGAAACCCCCGCCACAGACGCTCCGGACAACGCCGAAGCCGCCACCGATACAGACGCCCCCGAAGAGGAGAGCGACAACGTGAAAGCTGCTGAAGAGGCCGCCGAAGCCACCACCGACGAAGCCACCACTGACGAAGGCACACCCGACGAGGGAGCCAACTGAGATGGGCCAGAAGATCAACCCGTACGGCTTCCGTCTCGGAATCACCACCGACTGGAAGTCGCGGTGGTTCAGCGAGCGTGAGTACAAGGACTATCTCACCGAAGACTGGACGATCCGCCAGGAAATCATGGAGCGCCTCGAATCGGCGGCAATCAGCCGTATCGAGGTCGAGCGCACCCGTGACAAGCTGCGCGTCGACGTACATACGGCTCGCCCCGGCATCGTTATCGGTCGTCGTGGCGCTCAAGCTGACGAACTCCGTCAGCTGATCACCAAGATCACCGGCAATAGCAAGATCCAGCTGAACATCGTCGAGATCAAGAACCCCGAACTCGACGCCGCACTCATTGCGCAGGGTGTTGCCGACCAGCTCGTCAATCGAATCGCGTTCCGGCGGGCGATGAAGCGTGCTGTGCAGAACGCACAGCGTGCTGGCGCCCTCGGTATTCGGGTGCAGTGCTCGGGGCGTCTCGGCGGCGCCGAGATGAGCCGGACCGAGTGGTACCGCGAAGGCCGTGTGCCGCTGCATACCCTCCGCGCCGACATCGATTACGGCATGCGCGAGGCGAAAACCACGAGCGGACGCGTCGGCGTCAAGGTGTGGATCTACAAGGGCGACATCTTGCCGTACAAGACAATGAACGAAGACAAGATCGCTCGCGAAGCTGCAATGGCAGTCGGCGAGACCTCAGGTCAGGGTGGGCCCCGCAAGGTTGTCTCCTCCGGAGGCCCTCGCGACGCTGCGCTCACACAAGAGCCGCAGCCGCTTGTCAAGGAAGCCGATCCTGAGCTCGAGAAGCTGCTCGACGAAGAAGAAGCCATCGCCAAGCGCACTGCTGCGGCCGAGGGTTCCGAGACGCCACACTTTCGTGGCGAGGACTGAAAGGGGAACGAACAATGCTGATGCCCCGCAAGGTTGCTCATCGCAAACAACAACGTGGCCGCACCAAAGGCATGACCAAGGGCGGCTCTGGCCTGCACTTCGGTGAATACGGAATCCAGGCACTTGAGCCCTGTTGGCTGAGCGCCCGCCAGATCGAAGCAGCCCGTATTGCCATGACCCGCTCGATCAAACGCGGCGGCAAGGTCTGGATCAACGTCTTTCCCGACAAGCCGGTCACCAAGAAGCCAGCCGAGACCCGTATGGGTTCGGGCAAGGGCAACCCCGAATTCTGGGTAGCTGTCGTCAAGCCCGGGCGCACTCTGTTCGAGCTGTCCTACCCGAACGAGGACCTCGCGAAGGAAGCACTCGAGAAGGCCATTCAGAAGCTCCCGATCAAGGCACGGATCATCACCCGTGAGGAGGAGATCTGACATGGCCAAGAACAGCAATCTGGCCGACCTCAGCCTCGGCGAACTCATCGACGAACTGAAGGCCACAAAGCAGGAAGCGCTGAACCTGCGCTTCCGGAACGCGACGGGTCAGCTCGAGAACACCGCCGAACTCGGCAAGGTTCGCAAGCAGATAGCCCGCATCAATACCCTCATCCGCCAACGAGAAATCGTGGCGGCCGAGGCCGGACAGTGACGGTGACTGATATGGCAGAAGAGACTGAAACCCAAGATCGCGCGGTACGCAAGGTCCGTGAGGGCACCGTGGTGTCCAACTCGATGGACAAGACAGCTGTCGTTTCTGTCGTCGATCGTGTTCGCCATGCGAAGTACAACAAGTTCGTGCTACGTACGAAGAAGCTGTACGTCCACGACGAGACAAACGACGTCAACGTCGGCGACAAAGTCCGAGTCATGGAGACCCGCCCGCTGAGCAAGAGCAAGCGGTGGCGGATCACAGAAGTCCTGGAGCGTGCCAAGTGATTCAGCAAGAATCGCGCCTGCGCATTGCCGACAACTCGGGCGCCAAAGAAGTGCTCTGCATCAAGGTTCTCGGTGGCACGCGTCGCCGGTATGCCTCGATCGGCGACGTCTTCGTTGCGACTGTGAAAGATGCAATGCCTGGCGCCGCGGTCAAGAAGGGCGAAGTCGTCAAGTGCGTCGTTGTGCGCACGAAGAAAGAGAAGCGACGCCCAGACGGCAGCTACATCCGCTTCGACGAGAATGCGGCTGTGCTGATCAAAGACGACATGACCCCGCGCGGCACGCGCATCTTCGGCCCGGTTGGCCGCGAGTTGCGTGACCGCAAGTTCATGCGAATCGTTTCGCTGGCACCGGAGGTGCTCTGAGATGAAACTCAAAAAGGGTGACACCGTCGAGGTGATCACAGGAAAAGACAAGGGTAGGCAAGGCGAGATCGCCTTCGTCTTCCCGAAGACCAACAAGATCATCGTCAACGGCATCAACGTCGCGTCGAAGCACCAGCGTGCTCAGCGGGCGAATGAGGTCGGAGGGATCATCGAGAAGGATCTGGCCTTTGATGCGAGCAACGTGATGCTCGTGCACAAGGGCGAGAAGGTTCGCGTTGGTTACAAGATTGAAGATGACGGAACCAAGGTGCGCATTGCCCGTCCAAGTGGAGAGGTGATCGGATGAGCGACACAGCAACCATGCCTCGTCTGAAGGCGAGGTACGCCGACGAGATCAAGTCCAAGCTGCAGAGCGACCTGGAAATTCAGAACGTCATGCAGGTCCCGACTCTTGAAAAGGTCGTCCTCAACATGGGTGTCGGCCGAGCTGCCGGTCAGCCATCGCTCATCGAAGGCGCGGTCGCTGACCTCACGGTGATTTCCGGACAGAAGCCGGTTGTTACCAAGGCCAAGACCTCAATCGCCAACTTCAAGCTCCGAGAGGGTCAGTCGATCGGTGTCAAGGTGACACTGCGCGGTGACCGTATGTGGGAGTTCATGGATCGTCTCATCTCGGTGGCGATTCCTCGTATCCGCGACTTCCGTGGGCTTCCAGCCCACTCGTGGGATGGCCGCGGCAACTACACCTTCGGGCTCAACGAGCAGACGATGTTCGCCGAGATCGACCCCGACACTGCTGATCATCCTCGTGGGATGGACATCACAATCGTTACAACAGCCAGCGATAACGAGTCTGGCAAGGCGCTACTCGATGCATTTGGTTTTCCCTTCAAGAAGGGTGCCGATGCTGAGAATGAGCCCCGCAAGAAGAAGCGCCGTGGTCCGCACTACGGCGCAGGGAACTGAGGCGACGACATGGCTAAGAAAGCACTAATCAACAAGGCGAACGCGACACCGAAGTTCAAGGTTCGCGCCTACACCCGCTGCCGCCGTTGCGGTCGTGCACGTTCCGTTTATCGCAAGTTCGGCCTTTGTCGAGTGTGCTTGCGGGAGCTGGCTCATGCCGGCGAGATCCCCGGCCTCACGAAGTCGAGCTGGTGAGGAGACACTCTTATGATGACTGATCCAATCGCCGACATGCTGACCCGGGTTCGCAACGCCAACACGGCCAAGCACGACGAGGTTCGTATGCCCTCGTCAAAGCAGAAGGTTGCACTTGCCGAAGTCCTCCAGAAGGAGGGCTACATCGGTGAGTTCGATACAGCCCCGTCGCCGAATGGCGTCGGCAATGTCCTGACCATCCACATGAAGTACTCCGACGATCGTGACCGCACGATCATGGGTCTGCGTCGCATTTCGACGCCCGGCCTGCGCGTGTACAGCGGGGCCACATCCGTACCTCGCGTGCTCGGCGGCCTCGGTGTTGCTGTCCTGTCCACCTCCCATGGCCTCATGACCGACCGCGAAGCGCGCAAACGCAACGTGGGCGGCGAAGTCATGTGTTACGTCTGGTGACCAGGCGAGGAAGAGAGCACACTCATGTCTCGTATCGGTAGCGCACCCATCATGATTCCGGCTGGGGTCGACATCAACGTCACCGGCCGCAACATCTCGGTGAAGGGCCCGAAGGGCACGCTCGAACGCGTGATCCCGGGAACCATCACGATCAACCAGGAAGGCGACACACTCCGGTGTGGACGCCCGGACGACGAGAACAAGACCAAGGCCATGCACGGGCTCACTCGCAGCCTCGTGAACAACATGGTTATCGGCGTGACCGAGGGCTTCAAGAAAGAACTCGAGATCGTCGGAGTTGGCTATCGCGCTGAGGCACAGGGCCCTAGCGGGTTGCGCCTCAATCTCGGATTCAGCCATTCGGTCGACGTCAAGGCGCCCGACGGTATTGTCTTCGAGGTACCACAGCAGACCCAGGTCATCGTCACTGGAATCGATAAGGAAGTGGTTGGCCAGGTGGCCGCCAACATCCGCAGTATTCGCAAGCCTGAGCCCTACAAGGGCAAAGGAGTCCGGTATGCCGGCGAGCGAGTACTGCGCAAGGCCGGCAAGGCCGGAAAGAAGTAACGGAGCGTCTGATGAGCAAG
>Ga0209013_10006050_pt1 | contig 10320 bp, 10 predicted proteins | sample Cruoilmetagenom2_FD_187291 | JGI IMG/M metagenome (GOLD analysis project Ga0209013, IMG submission 187291) | Oil polluted marine microbial communities from Coal Oil Point, Santa Barbara, California, USA - Sample 2 (SPAdes) (version 2) | ecosystem: Environmental > Aquatic > Marine > Oil seeps ...
TGTATGCACACCCATAGGATCAAAGTTTTCAATAGAACATACGATAATACAGTTATCTTTATTGTCTCTGATAACTTCCATTTCATATTCTTTCCATCCAAGCATAGATTCCATAATCTCAATCTCATTAATTGGACTTGCATCAATACCTTCTTCAGCTAGTTTTTTAAACTCTTCCATATTGTATGCTACACCTGAACCACCACCTGCAAGAGTAAATGAAGCTCTACTAATTACAGGAAAACCAATTTCTTTTGCAACTTTTATTGCTTCGTCAACAGTATAGGCATTGGCACTTTTAGGTAAATCCATACCAATTTTTATCATAGCTTCATTAAAAAGATGTCTATCCTCACCTTTTTTAATTGCATCAGGATGAGCTCCAAGGAATTTAACACCTTCTAGCATGCCAGCTTCGTACATATCCATAGCAACGTTGAGTGCAGTTTGTCCACCCATTGTAGGTAAGATAGCATCAACATTTTCTTTTTTGATAATTCTATCAATTATTTCAGCGGTAATAGGTTCGATGTATGTACGGTCTGCAAACTCAGGGTCTGTCATGATCGTAGCAGGATTAGAGTTGATAAGAACAACTCTATACCCTAACTCTTTAAGTGTTTTAGCTGCCTGAGTTCCAGAATAGTCAAATTCACAAGCTTGACCGATAACGATAGGTCCAGAACCGATAAGTAAAATAGTTTTGATGTCATTGCGTTTTGGCATGAAGAAATACCCTTAGTTTTTAGTTCGATATTATACATGATTTAGATAGAAAAAGCCCTTAAAAAAGGGCGAAAATAAGCTTTTAAAAGAGGTCTAAACTACTTGAGTCAATTTTAGGCTTTCTCTTATAGACTTTTTTAGGAGGCTCTGGTATTTCAGTAGGTACTTCTGGCTCAATAATATCTTCTTGTGTCTGATCGATACGACTTGGGATACTTGATACAACAGGAATACTAATATTGGCATCTTTAGCCGCTTCAATCGAACGGTTCTGTTCAATATTTGTATCGGGGATACTGTATCTTGTAGCTAAGTTGGTACTGTTCGAGTCATAATTTTCTGCAAGTGTGGCTTTTGCATCATTGATCAGAAAAAATGTTTTTGGATGGAAAATATCACTGTAGGTTTTGATATGCGCTACAGTATAAGAACTCTGTACTTCTACTTTTGTCACAAGACCTACAGGTATATCTGCAAAAAAGATACCATCTAAACCTGAGGTAAGAACTGTGTCACCCTCTTTAATTTTATGCCATTTTGGTATGAACTTTACGATCATTTCATTTTCTTTTAGACCCAAAGCAATACCAGGTGCTTTTGTTTTCCCTATGAAAACAGAGAAACGACATTTTTTATCTGATGTCAGGTAACCATAGAGTTGATTGTTATGAACTCTTGCCGTACCTGCAACCACACTGCCTTGTATGAGTCCATAGAGTTTATCTTCTACCAGTCCTTTAGGTTTAGTAAGCATGATTTGAGAAAAACTGTTAAGTTTTACATAGGAGATAGTATCGGTGATAGAGATGTTTTTTACAGGTACATGAGTTAATGTTGGCAGCACTTCATAAATATCTTTTACTTGTTCTATGTAGTGGATCTGCTCAAGAAGGCGTTTACGTAAAATACGGTTTTCTTTACTCAGTTTTTCGATAGACTCTTTTTGAAAAATATAGCTTTGGCTTTTATCTTCTAAATTCTGTGTAAAATTTTTATATTTTTGTTTGATGGGGTTAATGATATTGAGAAACGTATCTGAGATACGCTCATCATTTCGTGATAGTAGTACTGTTAGTATGAGTAACAGTATGGCTATGATGACAAGTCTAGTCTTCATATGCCATTTGTTGGAGGAGATCTATTTCATCCAGTGCGATACCTGTACCTTTTGCAACAGCAAGAAGTGGGTCTTCAGCGACATATACAGGAAGTTTTACGATATCTGAAAGATACTTGTCTAAGCCTCTGATAAGTGCACCACCCCCAGTCAGTACGATACCATTTTCTACGATATCTCCAGCAAGTTCAGGTGGCGTTTGCTCAAGAACATCTTTAAGTGCATCTGCGATTGCTTCTAATGATTCTTTCATTGCTGATCTGATATGTTCAGAAGTGATCTCCATAGCAGTGAGAGTTCCTTCAACTTGATCTCTACCACGTACGGTAGTAGTCATCTCTTCTTTCAACGGGATAGCCGTTCCGATCTTGATCTTAAGTTCTTCAGCCACACGCTCACCAATGAGAAGGTTGAAGTTCTTTTTAATATAGTCGATAATTGCTTGATCAAGATTGTCACCTGCCACACGAATGGATTTAGAGATAACGAGACCGCCAAGTGATGTTACACCGATTTCAGTTGTACCACCACCGATATCTACAACCAGGTTACCGTTAGGATCTTTTACCGGTATACCTGCACCTATCGCCGCTGCCATAGGCTCTTCTATCAAGTAAACATATCTGGCACCTGCATTTTCAGCAGAGTCTTTTACGGCACGTCTTTCAACCTGAGTAAGTCCATAAGGTACACAGATTATGATACGCGGAGAAAAGAAACCTTTTCTTTTATGTGCTTTTTCTATAAAGTAACGGATCATCATTTCTGTTACTTCAAAATCAGCGATAACACCGTCTTTCATAGGACGAATAGCTTTGATGTTACCTGGTGTTTTACCTACCATGTCTTTGGCTTCTTGCCCCACAGCAAGAATACGTTCTCTACCATGTTTGTCATATTGGATAGCAACAACTGAAGGTTCGTTAATACTGATACCTTGTCCTTTTACAAGTACAAGTGTGTTTGCTGTTCCTAAGTCGATCGCTAAATCGTTTGAAAACATTCCTAATAATCTTTTAAACATTCATATATCCTTTTATATTGCTACTGTTATGCTGTTTTTTTGTCTTTGATGTACAAAGGTTTTGCACCTGATTCAACAACGTCATTGGTGATCACCACTTCATATCCACTAAGTTCAGGTAACTCATACATGATATCCAGGAGTATCTCTTCAAGTATTGAACGTAATCCTCTTGCACCGGTTTTTCTCTCTATTGCTTTTTGTGCGATCGATATAAGTGCATCTTCTTCAAAGCTGAGCTTTACATCATCAATTTCAAAGAGTTTTTGATACTGTTTGAGCAGTGAATTCTTAGGCTCAACCAAGATACGAACCATATCTTCCTTACTGATTTCACCAAGTGTAGCAAGTACATGGAGACGACCGATGAGTTCAGGAATAAGTCCATAAGTGACAAGATCATCTGCCTCTACCATGTGAAGAAGATTCTCTTCTTCCTTCTTAGAACGTTTTTCCTGACCAAAACCAAGTGTATTCGCTCCAAGTCTTCTTTTAAGAATGTCATTGAGCCCATCAAATGCACCCCCACAGATAAAGAGTATATTGGATGTGTCTATCTGTATAAAGTCTTGGTTAGGATGTTTACGTCCACCTTTTGGTGGAATGTTCACTACTGAACCTTCAATAAGTTTAAGGAGTGCCTGTTGTACGCCTTCTCCTGAAACATCACGTGTGATAGAACGATTTTCGCCCATTCTCGCGATCTTATCGACTTCATCAATAAATACAATTCCCTGTTCTGCACGTTGAGGATCACCATCAGCTGCCATGAGAAGCTTAGTAAGGATGTTTTCTACATCTTCACCTACATAACCGGCTTCTGTAAGGTTTGTTGCATCCGCAATAGCGATAGGTACATTTAAAAATCTGGCAATTGTTTGTGCCAAAAGTGTCTTACCTGAACCGGTTGGGCCAATAAGCAGTACGTTTGATTTTGAGATCTGTGTATCATCTTCAATATTGTCTTTAAAAATACGTTTATAGTGATTATATACAGCAACTGAGAGTGTTTTTTTTGCTTTATCTTGACCAATAACATAGTCATCAAGTAGGGTATTTATCTCTTTTGGAGTATAGAGAGTTTGTGTACCTAAGTCAGCTTGTGCTTCTTCCTGCTCTTCTTCTCCAAAGAGAATTTTGTATGCAGAGACTACACAGTTTGAACAGATATAGGCACTTTCTCCAGCGATGAGTGGATTCTCTTCACTCTCTTGGGCTTCACAAAAGCTACATGCTTTTTTTGTCATTATTTATCCTCATTAGTTTTTGTTCGTGTAAACGGAATACCTCTTTTTGAGGTCTTAATAAATTCACAAAGTTGTTTTACTTTTTCAGAGCTTGTGTTCTCTAAAATACTTTGTGCTACTTCTTGCAGTGGATTACCTTCTTCGAAAAGTTCTCTATAGGCTGCTTTGAGGGCATTTATCTCTTCTCTTGGCATAGCTCTACGCAAGCCAGTAAGGTTAAGTCCTCTCAAGTTTGCACGGTTACCTTCAGCCAGACAGAAAGGAGGAATATCCTGTGATAAAGCACTGGCTCCACCTACCATTGCATAGTCACCGATATGTACAAACTGATGTATAGGAGTAAGACCGCCGATAACGACATGGTTACCTAATTCAACGTGACCTGCGAGTGTTGCCCCATTTGCAAGGATACAGTTATCTCCAATGATCACATCATGTCCCAAGTGTACATAACCCATAAGAAGGTTACCATTACCTATCTTGGTAATAGAACCTCCACCTTCAGTTCCCGGGTTGAGAAGGGTAAACTCTCTGATGGTATTGTTATCACCGATGATGAGTTCTACATGTTCACCGGCGAACTTCAAGTCTTGCGGTATAGTTCCTACTGCAGAGTGGGAAAAGATACGGTTATTTTTACCGATAGTTGTATGACCTTCGATAACAGCATGCGCTGCTACGGTAGTATCATCACCTATCTTAACATTGGGTCCGATGTAAGCAAAAGGCCCTACAGAGACGTTACTCCCTAAGATAGCACCATCTTCTACAACTGCTGAGGCATGAACTAAAGACATCAAAAAGCCTATTTGTCTACGATCATAGCTTTAAGTTCAGCTTGCGCAACTATTTTGTCATCTACATATGCTTTTGCATCAAGTTGCCATACGGCACCTTTGTGCTTGATCACATCTATTTTGTATACAAGTTGGTCACCTGGTGTTACAGGTGCACGGAATTTAGCTTTATCGATACTCATAAAGTATACAACTTTTTTTGCTATCTCTTCCTGGCTCACTTCGTCCATGCTTTTAAAAGCCAATACACCACCAGCCTGAGCCATACCTTCAATAATCATTACCCCAGGATAGATAGGATGATCAGGAAAATGTCCTTGGAAGACAGGTTCAGAAATAGAAACATTTTTAAGACCTTCTATATACTCACCAGGAGTAAGTTCCGTAATTCTGTCTACGAGTAAAAATGGATATCTGTGTGGTAATATGTTTTGAATATCTACAACGTTAAAAAGCATAATAAAAAAACCCTTATTTGAAAATTCACTTATTTTATCGAAATGTTGGTAAAAAGCGGTTTATGTTGTGATCAATACTTCTTTAACGTCACTGTAGGTTTTGCTTTGACAAAGGATTTCTATCTTGTTGGTAGGTATCTCTTCTACTACCATAATGATAGATATATCGTAGGGTGTTACACCCAGTTTTGCGCGTAGTTCTACCTCATCAATGAATGCTGGAGGAGAGTAGATGAGTTCAGTCACGGTTTTATAGTCAGTACCTGCCAGATCATTGTAGTGTCCCAGTGTGATGAAACGTACCTCATCTCGGTTCATGTGGTGAACCTCACCTATGCTGTACTCTATCTTTCCTCTAGTGTACTCGCCTTTGATGGTGGAGTAGGGTAAAAAGTGTGCTGGGATAACTTCTTTTCGTACACGAAGCAGACCCATAGTCAAACGCCAGTTTAAAAAGCGTTGCTTGATGATCTTGTGAGGGATGTTTTCCTCTTCCATTTGCCAACGTTTCTCATACATTTGGATTCGTTCTTCTATGGATTCTGGTTGTATCTGATTTGAGAGTGGCACAAAAAGTTCATCTGCCAGTTTGTCTTGCTGATCACGCTGGATATTAAGACCGAACATACAGCCACAGTAGTCTTGACGGTAGAGTGCATCTTCTTTAGCTAAGATATTTTGTTCTTGTGTCCCTGAAGCTTTTCTGTAGTCAGGAGCCACAAAAGCTATGCCTTCACGTTCTGCCAATGCATCACCGGCTGTCTGGAGTTGTTTGAGTGATTTTTTAGGGCTTGTGAGCAGTGTAGAGGTAAAACTTAGCTCACCCATTTCACTTGCTTTTTTAGCAGAGATCTCAAAGCGTCTGTCAAAACAGACACTACAACGTGAGCCTTTTTCAGGTTCATGCTCCAAGCCGCGTACAGCTTCAAGCCAGTTCTCTACATCATACTCTCCCTCTATGAGATCAATACCAAGCATTTTACAGCTGCGCTTTACATCTAAGAGTCGTAAGTAGTACTCAGAGTAGGGATGAATGTTGGGATCATAAAAGAATCCCGTAAGCTTCTCTTCCGGATACTCTGTTTGAAGTTTTTTCAAAAAGTAGTGACTGTCGACTGAACAGCAGATGTGTACTAACATGGTTACTCCATTATGATTTTTGCAACATTCTCAGAACTTCCATGAGAAAGATATGTTTTTAACTCTTCAGCTTTTTGTGCGAAGATTTGACGGTCGGTATTGTAGTACTCTTTGAGTAAGTTGTCAACTGTCACTTCTTCTTGGAGTATCTCCTTATGCAGAGTTGTGTTATTGTAGTTGGTAAGTATGATATTTGCCAAGCCAACTTGTTTGATGCCCAGAAGTTTTGTCCCTATAAAAAAGTCCACTTTCTTGGCAATGTAAGCCAATGTAAAAGGTGTACCTATAAGGGCTGCTTCAAGTGTAGCAGTACCTGAACATATAAAGGCGAACTCTGCACGTCTGAGTGCTTCATGGGTGTCACGTACAATTTCAAACTCACGATTGCCTTTGTAGAGTTTGGCTATCTTGTTTCTACTAAACGAAGGGGGAATGACAAGCAAAGGACGAATCTCCGGGAATTTTCTACGCAGTTCCAGAAAGATAGGCATAAGACGACTTATCTCACTCTTACGAGACCCAGGCATAAAGGCAATGCATCCTTTGGTCTCTTCATCATTCCTATGTACGTTGATCTCGTCCAGCAGGGGATGTCCGACATATTGTGCTTTAGAACTATAGTAGTCTACCTCAAAAGGAAGTATGCCTAACAGTTTGTCACAATATTGTTCTAACTTCTTGACCCGTTTAGGACGACTTGCCCATACTTGAGGAAGGATATAGTAGATGATCTCTTTATCAGGGTACTTCTCTTTTAGTTTTTTAGCCAAAGGAAGGTTAAACCCTGAAGAGTCCATCAAAAGTACTTTATCTGCATCTTTAGCCAGTTCTACCATTTCGTCTGCCACTTTAAAGAACCAGCGCAACTTTTTGATGGCATCCACCACACCCATGATGGCCATTTCACTGATGTCATAAAGAGGAGTACCTTCTTTTATACTTTTGTCGAAGATACCGAATAGCTCTACATTTTGTGTATGCTTGAGAACCTCTTTTAAATGCAGGTTTGATGAGGGTTCGAGGGCTGAGACGAGAAGTTTCATCTAATGCTTCCTTTGGTATAACTCATGATTTGTCTTCTTTCAAAAATTTGATACGTGATGGTTTTGATTCTATGATGTCTCGATCTTTAGGATTTTCAAGCTCTCTTAGTCTTTCATTCTCCAACCTTCTTCCTCGCCAATAATATCCACCCATCACACCACCAGTTGCAGTGATGGCCAAGAGACCGGCTGTTACCATTTGCGCAAAAATAAACAATGCCCCAACACCCAAAGCAGCTGCAAAAGCAGCACCCACTTTGAAGTTGGCCTTTGCATGGGCTTTTTGGGTTTCTTTTGCAATGTTCTTATGGGATTCTTTTATAACACGTTCTTTTGCACGTTGGGCATTAGCACGAATTTTTTCTTTTTCATTCGCAAAATCATCTTTTACTTTACCGATGGCATCTTTACTGTGATGTCCAGCAATAGAATTAAACCAAAAAGCAAGAATAAGGGAAATAATCAGTAAAGGAATAGCCAAACGTAAAACACCTGTCATATTTAACTCGGCAGGAGCTAACAGAATCAACAGGTAAGTGGCTACCTGAGCGATAATGATACCAAAGAGAAATTTTAATAGATTCATACTGTTAACCATCCAGAGACTAAAAATGCGACTGATGCCAATACACCACCAAACAGTGCATAAGGCAGCTGAGTTCTTACGTGTTCAACATGGTCACACCCTGCTGCCATAGATGAAATGATAGTCGTATCAGAGATAGGCGAGGAGTGGTCTCCGAAGATACCTCCAGAGATGACAGCGGCTATAACCAATGGAATATGTAGGTCCATGGTCGCCCCCAGTGCCAGACCTATAGGCATCATAATGGAGAATGTTCCCCAGCTTGTCCCTGTAGAAAACGCTGTGATACTCGCCACTAAAAAGATGAGAAGAGGAATGAGCATAGGGGAGATATTTCCGCTTAGCATATGCGCCAGGTATTTGGCTGTGCCCAGGTCACCGATGACTTTACCTATGAGTAGAGCAAAAAGCATTATCATGCCTACTGGTATCATGTCACCTATACCTTCATAAAATCCTTTAAAATAGTTTTTGTGAGTGAGTGCTTTAGTAGGAACAAAATAGAGGTACATAAAGAATAGTGTCACGATCACTGCATAGTATACAGAAGTAGAACCAGAACCTTTAAAAATGTCACCTTCTCCTGTAAAATAAAGCCCTACAGGTACCATAAACACCATCACTAAAATAGGCAAAATCATTTTGTATGGTGTAGCTTTAATATCTGCTTCATCATGCTGAATAACGTAGTTTACTGGGGTAGAGTGCTTCATAGGCCCGATATTAATATTTAAAAATATAACACCCAAAACTATGGCTAAAGTGAAAAGTGAATAGAAGTTAAAAGGGATAGAGGCGATGAGTAGTGAAATACCATCCCCTGAGATCACTTGAGAATCAATGGCTGTAATGATTAGACCTAATAGTAATGCACCCCATGCATTAAGAGGAATAAGTGAACAGATAGGTGCAGAAGTAGAGTCACAAATATATGCAAGTTTTTCTCTGCTGACACCGTTTTTATCACATAAGGGTTTTGCCACAGTTCCTGCTACAAGTGCTGTGATGGAAGACTCTATGAAAATGATCACACCAACAACATAGGCTAGCATCATTGCACCTGTTGGAGAGTCGATTTTCTTAGCTTTTTGGCTCAAATATACGACAAAACTGTCTACTGCTCCGCTAAGAGTCAGTAGCCTGATAATAGAACCGACCATGACCACAAATAGAAGCATTTTTGCTATCCAACCTTCTGAAAAAAGCGCAATGACACCATCAAAAAGAGCGATGAATGCATCTATAGGATTATACGCATTCAGTACCAAGAAACCAGCAAATATACCACTCAAGAGTGAAACGATCACATCTTTGGTTATAATAGCTAAAATGATTGTCAGCAACGGGATTGCTATTGATAATATTCCATATTCCATAGAAGGATTATACCACATGAAGATTGTACTTGCACTATGTCTAACACTTATCACAATACAAGCACAGACAAAACAACTTTTGGTCATAACGACAAAAAACTGGTCTACACCTATAGGCAGTCTGCAACGTTATGAACTGCATGATACAAGTTGGAAAAAAGTAGGTAATAAGATAGATATTAAACTGGGGAGAAATGGTTTAGGATGGGGGATAGGGCTACATGAAGTACCCAAAGATGCTAAGATCATGAAAAAAGAAGGTGACGGAAAAGCACCCGCAGGTATTTTCAGTCTCAAACAAGCCTTTGGATATGCACCTTTTAATATAGAGTACCCTTATGTAGTCTACAAAGAGACAGACCATTGTGTGGATGATGTCAATTCTAAGTATTACAACAAGATAGTGGACAGTACTAAAATAGAGAGGGATTATAAAAGTCATGAACGTATGAAGTTTCCTAAGGACTACTACAAGTATGGCATCGTTGTTGATCATAATGGCATTACAGAAGGTACAAAATCTAAAAAAGGTGCAGGGTCATGTATCTTTATACACATCAAGAGTATACCTACAGCTGGCTGTACGGTGATGACAGAGAGGGAGATAAAAGAGGTCATAAAATGGTTAGATACAGATAAAAATCCTCTCTTGCTTCAAGGTACGGAAGATGCAGTAAGAAGTTTATGGAAAAGAATTAAACTCTCTGAATAACGTTATAAAACCTCCTATATAGAACATTTTATAAGGTTTTCTATGGGAGGGTACATATTTATGGTCTGCAAACGTCGCTACAGCGAATAACGTT
>Ga0209013_10006051_pt1 | contig 10320 bp, 9 predicted proteins | sample Cruoilmetagenom2_FD_187291 | JGI IMG/M metagenome (GOLD analysis project Ga0209013, IMG submission 187291) | Oil polluted marine microbial communities from Coal Oil Point, Santa Barbara, California, USA - Sample 2 (SPAdes) (version 2) | ecosystem: Environmental > Aquatic > Marine > Oil seeps ...
CCGGGCATGGATCACCCTGAGAGAAAATGGGGACTGCGTAGGGAAATAAGGTATCCTTTTTTGGGCAATATCCCATTTATGTTTGATCCTCATCCGTTATAATAAAATCCTGTGAAGGATATCAGATAAAAACATGGCATTTTTAATAAACAGATCTACCATCGTTTCCGTATCACTGTGATAGAAAAAGGAAAAAATGGCTACTCCGGGGGGAGAAGTTCCCGCTGCTTCACGGACAGGACCAGAAGCTGTGAAAGATGAAGATGTTGCTTTAATTGTACGGGCACAGGGGGGTGACCTGGATGCCTTCCGGCAGAGCGTCGAGCGATTCAGCCCGCGCATTCACGCTATCGCGTACCAGATAGCAGGCAATGCCGCTGACGCCCAGGATATCGCCCAGGAGGTCTTCATGAAGCTGTTCAGATGTCTGGGTCAATACGATCCAAAATTCCTGTTCACAACCTGGCTCTATCGTTTGACGGTGAATGTCTCCATCGACTACCGGCGCAAAAATGCACGACATACCCGCACCCGGACAGTGAGCAGGGAAAGGGCATCTAATTATAGAGACCCCCGCCCCCGACCGGACGCCTGTGCCGAGCAAAACGAGCTGCGGGGCGCTATCCGGCAGATTACCCGGAATCTGACCATGATGCAACGTAAAGTGTTTGTTTTGAGAGAACTCCAGGGTTTCACAGCAACAGAGGTCGCTACAATTCTCCAATGCAGCCCGAACACAGTCCGCGTGCACCTGGCCAGGGCCAGGAACCGGATTAAAGAAGCTCTGGTAAAGCATTATCCCCATTACATGACCAGGAATCCATAGCAGGGAGGTGAAACATTATGAGATGCCGAAGCGCTAAACGGGATATGACACTTTTCGCAGGGGGCGATCTCGATGAAAGGAATATACAAAAACTTCTCTCCCATCTGAATCGGTGTTCCTGCTGTGCCTCAGAATTCGAAACAATAAAGCGCTCTCAGGCACTTGTGCAAAAAATCAGCCGGAAGGATATCCCGGATCCCCTCCCTCCCGATTTTTCCCGGAAAATCTATGCCCGGGCCAGGGAGGAAAGGGAAAAACACTCCCGGCCCCTTCCTCTGCGGAAAGGTGACTTCCAATGGAAACCTGCAATGGCCATTACCGGCATCATTATAGCCCTGCTGACCGTCCTGGGTCTCTCACAGGTTTTTCGGAAAGAGCCGGTAGTGTCGCACGATATGAAGGCCCGTACTAACGTGGAGCAGACAATTTCAGAATTTGCATGGACCGGGGAGAATGGACAGATCGCAGGTTTCGAGGGGCCTTTCCGGCTTGATACCTGGCATCCTCCGGTGAAAGCCGGTATTTTCGCCATCATGCACAGGGCCGACACGGAAAATGGAGGCGGAGTCTATACGATCGATTATTGCGGCGAGACCGGCGATTTCTCATCCTGCCGCCGATATCCATGGATGCATCATAGAAAAAAGCGGTTCATTTCACGAGCCGGTTCATCGGAAAACCTCTATATCGCCGTGAACCTCCTGCCGGAGGCCTCAAAACAGGACAGACGGACCATGGAAAAAGCATTGATCGAAAAATTCAATCCCTATTTTAATAGAAAAGGAGTGTGAAGATGTATTACGGGAAAATTTTTATTGTATCCATGATTGCCATCGCAATCGTTCTCTTCATGACAGGGTGCTGGACGCTGTCGGTGCACCCTCTGTACTTTGAAAAAGATCTGGTTTTCGATCCCGCTCTCATAGGCGTGTGGGGTGAAAAGGAAACAGGAGACGGTCCGGGCGACATCTGGACATTTATGAAATCAGATGAGAAAAGTTACCGCCTTCTCATCAGGGAAGAAGACGGGGAAGAAGGATTCTTCGAAGCCCATCTGGTTAAAATCGATAAATTCCTTTTCCTGGACCTGTATCCCGAGGAGCCGGAAGGCGTAAATGATTTTTACATGAGCCATGTCATTCCGGCACACTCATTTATGAGAGTTTCTTTAGAAGGGCATGTGCTGCGTTTCGCCATCCTCGATTCCCAATGGCTCGAGGAGAGCATCCAGCAGAAGAAAGTTCTGATCAAACACGAAATCCGGGATGACGTCATTGTCCTCACCGCATCCACCGCGCAGCTTCAGGAGTTTGTTATGACATATGTGGAAACGGCTTTCCCATTTAAGGAGGATGTTCTATATCGTAAATAGGGATGGCGACGGCTCCGGATTACACTTTCCAGAAGGAGCGGCTAAAAAGAATGATGACGGTGAAGATCTCCAGCCTGCCGGTAAGCATCAGAAAAGTCAGAAACCATTTTCCCGCCGCGGGAATCGTAGCATAGGTATGGGTCGGGCCTATGACACCGAACCCCGGCCCCACGTTCCCCAGGGTGGCCGCCACGGATGACAGGGCACTTCGCATATCCAGTCCCAGTGCGGACATGACGAGAAATCCCACGTAAAAGATAAGGATATAGAGGAAGAAGAATCCCAGAATGTTGGAGATAATATCCCGGGAAACCGGTTTACCCCCTATACGCACAGGGATCACCCCATGGGGATGAATCAGCTTTTTGATTTCAGATATAGTCGCCTTCAACAACAGGAGAAGCCGGACCACTTTTATGGAACCGCCGGTGGAACCGGCACAACCCCCGACAAACATGAAAAGAAAAATGAGGGCCTGGGCGACATACGGCCAGGTTTCGTAATCTGCCGTCACATAACCCGTGGTCGTCATGATCGATACGGATTGGAAAAGGGAATGGCGGATCGTCTCACCTGTCGTGGAGAAAGTGGAAGAGAATCCCGTGGCCAGGCCGAGCACGAGGGTTCCGATAAGAAGCAGGGTCACGTAAAAAAGGAATTCGCTGTCCCGCCAGCAGGTCCGAAGATCGCCCTTCAGCATCCTGAAATGAAGAGAAAAATTGACCCCCGCCATGAACATGAAAACAATGAACACATACTGCACAAAGGGATTTTGAAAATGGCCGATGCTGGCGTTGTAATTGGCAAAGCCGCCGGTGGCCATGGTCGTGAACGTATGGCAGAGGGCGTCGTACAGATTCAACCCGCCGATCATAAGGAGGACGGTTTCCACGGCGGATATCAGCACATAGACGCCCCATAGAATTTTTGCCGTATCCCTCACCCTCGGACTCAGCTTGTCTTTCGTCGGACCCGGCACCTCGGCCCTGAAGAGCTGCATGCCGCCGACTCCCAGCAGCGGGAGAACCGCCACGGACAGGACGATGATGCCCATCCCTCCCAGCCACTGGATAAGGCTCCGCCAGAAAAGAAGCGCGCGGGGCACAACCTCGATGTCTTCCAGAATTGTAGCGCCCGTGGTGGTGAATCCGGACATGGTCTCGAAGAAGGCATCTGTTACGGAAGGAATTTCACCGGAAATGAGAAATGGCAGGGAACCGAAAGCGGCCATAAAGATCCAGCTGAAGGTCACGATGGCAAAGCCGTCCCGTATTCTGATCTGGTCCCCGGCCGGTGTAAATTTCCAGAGCAGGAGGCCGCTTAAAATCGTAACAGAGAGAGAAATGGCAAAGGCGATAGTGGTATTATCCTGGTAATAGAGCGATACCAGGAGAGGGAAAATCATGGACAGGGCCAGAAAGCAGAGAAAGGCGCCGATCACATGGAAAACAGGTCCTAATCTCATCCGTGCATATTCCCTGACACCTCAGTCAAATAACGCTTCCACTTTGTGAATGGCCTCCGGAAGGGCGAAGACCACTGTCTTGTCTCCCGCCTGAATCCGGGAATCGCCCACCGGCACAAAAACGGTCTCCTCATGGAGCACGGCGCCTACAATGGCCCCCTTGGGGAAATGAATATCCTTGAGGGGTTTTTTTGTGATTTTTGCCCCTTTCTTGGGCACCAGCTCGATCGCCTCCGCATCGATCCCCTGGAGGGTATCGATGGAAATGATTTCACCCCTCCGGATGTATTTCAGAATGGCGTTGACCGTAATCATCTGCTTGCTCACGGTGGTTTCGAGTCCGATGCTCGGCGTGATCGGTATGTAATCCGTGTTATTCACCAGGGCAATGGTTCTCGGTATCTTCAAATGCTTGGCCATCAGCGTAGAGATGATATTGGTTTCGTCCTTCCCCGTGACCGCGACAAAGGCATCCATCTCAACGATCCCTTCCTGAGCCAGAAGATCAATTTCCGTTCCGTCCCCGCAGATGACCAAGGCGTTATTCAAGCCCTTGGCGATTTCTGCAGATTTTTCCTGGCTCGACTCGATGATCTTGACATTGAAATCCTTTTCCAGAAGCCGGGCGGACTCCACGCCGATATGCCCGCCCCCCAGAATCATCACATTTTCGATGTGCAGAGGCTTCAGCCCGGCGATATCGATGAGCCGTGGAATATCTTCTGTTTCAGCCATGACAAACACCTGGTCTCCGGAGAGAAGACAGTTGTCCCCTGTGGGGATCAGGGTCTGCTGTCTCCGCCGCACGGCGATAGTCCGGAAGTTCAGCTCCCCGAAGTGCTGCGTCACATCTTTCAAAGGCTGTCCCAGAAAGTTGAACTGTTCGTCGATATGAAGGCCAAGAATCTGAATCCTCCCGTCGAAAAACCCGATGAGATCCGTTGCGTTGGCCTGCCGGATCAGAGCAGCAATTCTCGTGGCGGTTAAGAGTTCCGGATTTATCATCATATCGATACCGAGATCACGCCCCGTGAGGATTTCCCCGGACGTGGAAAATTCCGCATCTTTTATTCTGGCGATCTTTGTGGCTACATTGAAGCGCCCTGCAATCATACAGGAGACGATGTTGATTTCGTCCTTATCCGTCACCGCGACCAGCATATCCGCGCCCTTGATCCCTGCTTTATCCAGGACATTGATGCTGGAACCGCTGCCGTGTATTGCCATGATATCCAGGTTTTCCTGGGTTTTTTTCACTTTCTGCGGATCAATGTCGATAAGGATCACTTCATGGTTCTCCTGCGAAAGCCGCTTCACCAGGTTGGACCCGATCTGCCCCGCTCCGATAATGACGATTTTCACGGAATTTCTCCCTCTATGCGTGAATATTCCTTCACATTATAGAACGGAAGGAAATAGGAAACAAAATGATTTTCACTTTTTATTCGTCAATGGGAGGATCCAGTTCCAGCTGGATGTGCTCTGCTTCAATCAGGTCGATTTCTGAAATTCTCCCGTGCAGGTCCAGGATGTTCTGCAGGGGACCTGACACTGTGCCTTTTGATTCCAGAGTATAGTCGTGCACCGGTGAATAGGCCTCAACGCCCTTCGCGTCTTTATCGATGATTTCTTCCTGCTTCTCATAATGCACCTCTACCGTGGACGGCAGGGAGGCAAAGAGGTCTTTGACCCGCTTACCGTGCTCCTTCGAGTAGATGGCATACTGAAATGAAAAAGAGGCTTTCTTCACCTTCTTTACGGAAACGACCTGAAAATGGAAAAGAGGCTCACTGAGGGCCACGGCTTCCTTCAGAAGATCCACCCTGCTTTTTTCAGCAACAATCCGGGTCATTTCCCGGGTAAGATGCATCCACTCCTTGATGGTCTGCAGGAAACTCTCGCTGTCGATATCGTGATCTTCACAGAAAAAAATCCCCCTGTGCGGCTTTTCACCCCGGCCGCACAGGAAACCGATCATGAGACCTTTTACCTGAGGCGCTTCCCCTGCGACGACTATTTCAAACCATTGAGAACGCATAGTCTGACTCCTCTATATATATTATCTTTAAAAGAAGATCCAGGTTACAAGAATAAAAATGGGAATGAGAATCGGTAAAGAATATTTCAGGATAAAACCTAAAAATGAAGGCATGGGGATGCCGCTCTCTTCGGCGATGGATTTCACCATGAAGTTGGGGGCATTGCCGATGTATGTATTGGCGCCCATAAAGACCGCCCCGACCGAAATGGCCTTAAGATAGATGGCCTTTTCAGCAATCAGGCTGGCTACCGCCTGTGGCTCCGGCATGCCGGGGAAATATGTTCCCAGACAGGTGTTGAAGAAGGTCAGGTAGGTCGGTGCATTATCCAGAAAACTCGAGAGAATGCCCGTCACCCAGAAATACTGCCATGGTTCCTTCACCGCTGCGATCAGAAACCCGAGGTTTCCTTCCGCACCGGCCCGGAGCATGGCCAGGGCGGGGATGATGGTCATAAAAATACCGGCAAACAGATAGGCCACTTCTTTTATGGGAAACCAGGTGAATTCATTATCGCGACGGAGCTTCCAGGGCGTCACCCGCAGCGACAGGAGGCCCATGGCGATCATGGCGGCGCTGCGGAATAGATCCTGAACCTTCATGTGCACGTCCAGTATGGTGACTTCCCCGGCATGCCACATGCCGCTGATCAGGGTGGCGCTGACAATACCCGCCAGGAAAATGAGATTGTACAATCCGAACACCCGGATTCGCTCCTTCTTCTCCCCGGTTTTTTCTTCTTTGTGCTCTTCCCGGCGGTAGTAAAGGGAATCCAGGCTGTAATAAACGACCAGCAGGATGACAACCGCGAAGAGCATGTGGGGAAAAAGCTGCAAAGTCCAGAAAAAGGGCACGCTGTGGAGAAATCCGAGAAACAGGGGAGGATCGCCCAGGGGAGTCAGTGAACCGCCTATATTGGCCACCAGAAAAATGAAAAACACGATGGTGTGTACACGAAACCGACGGCCGGCGTTTGCCCGGATCAGGGGCCTGATCAGGACCATCGCGGCCCCCGTGGTCCCGATCCAGGAGGCGATGACCGTGCCGATCAGGATCAGCACGGTGTTCAGCAGGGGAGTTCCCTGCATGGTACCCCGGACCACAATACCGCCGGAAACCGTGAAAAGGGCCCACAGCAGAATGATAAACGGAATATAATCGATAAAATAGATATGGAGTATCTCGTGAAGCGCTTCATGTCCGTATGACCACAGAAAGGGGACGGCAAAAATCAGGGCCCAGGCTGCCGAGACGGCCGGAAAATGCCTGTGCCAGAAATGGGGGGCGATAAGGGGGAAAAGGGCTATGGACAGGAGAATGCCCACAAAGGGAATCACACTCCAGAGCGGCAGTGTCTGCCCCAGATAAGAGACTTCCCCGTGGGATGTCTCCCCTTCCGGCATCTGTGTCGCACCCTTTTCCTTCGCAGTACCCGTCCCCTTCGCTTCATCTGTCTGATGGTTTGTGCTTGTCAGGAAATCCTCCTCTGAAATCCCGCTGAATATCGGATCCGGCCCCGTAAGGGCGCCGGCTTCGACCACAACCAGTAGAAGCAGACTCGCAAAAAGAATTTTTCTCAGGACCATGTTCTATCCCTTCCCCGGGGATACGATCTGTTCGGGTATCCCATTCATTATGCTGAAAACAACAGATTTAAAATGACTTTACGTAATATGAAGCATAGGAGTATATATACTTAAAAATCCACCGTCAATGCAAAACTCCTGGACCTCCTGAAAAAACCCGTCGTCATCGACAGGACAGGGGGAAGCCCGTAAGATGGCACTGGCCCGCATTTCTCACCAGCTATCTGCTGCAACGCCGAATCTGCAGGCATCTTCACCGTTTCGCGACGATACCTGGTGAGAAATGCGGGCTATTCCTTTTCTCTTTGATTTCTACTTTTGGGTTTTCTCCCGGAAACTGGCTTCAGCTTATCCCCCATAAATCTCAGCCGGGTGAGGGTATAAATGGCAATAAAAAAGTCGGTCCACTTGATCTTCTTCCCCTCTTTCTTTTTCCTGGCCCTGTATGTGATGGGGACTTCAAGAATGGTCTCGCCGCGGTTCAGGAGCTTTGCCGTGACCTCCGGACAGAATTCAAAACCGGTGCTTTCCAGGTCCAGCGCTTTCATCAGGCCTGCAGGCATCACTTTGTAGCAGGTGGCCACATCGCTGATGTTGCACCGGTAGAGCATCTTGAGATACTGATTTTCCAGCCATCCGCCCAGGGTATACAACCACCCCGACTTGCTCATGGGGCCCGCATAAATCCACCGGGAACCGTATACCACCCGTGTCAGTCCGGCGGCAAGAGGTTTGAGAAGTATGGGATATTCGTCAGGAGAATACTCCAGGTCCCCATCCTGGATGATCACGATACCCTCATCCTTCTGGCAATAAGCCAGCCCCTCCCGGATGGCGCTTCCTTTGCCGAGATTTTGATCCATCCGCCTGAGAATTATGGGGGCGTCAGGATGGTCCTTCTGAAATTTCTCTATCTGCTCCAGGGTTCTGTCCGTGGAACCGTCATCCACCAGAATGATCTGCTTTCCCAGATTGAATTCAGAGATATCTGCATGCAGAATATTCTCCAGTACCCGGTACACGGTCTTTTCTTCATTGTGTACCGGCACCAGGATATACAGGGGGTTTCTCGTATTATTCCGCAAAGGTCCCCCCCTTTTTCTTTTCTCCTCCCGGGTCTGCAGGAGACCAGCCCTTTCCCGTAAGCACGGCAGACAACCCGCGCAGGTTTCGCAGGACATCTTTCATGCCGCTCAATTTGACCAGGCGCCTGAGGACGTAACCCGGTCTCAGGTAGAACCGGCGGTAGAACCACTGCAACCGTTCCATGGCTTCCTTTTCCCGCCCCGGCGCGACCCAGAGCCGCGGATGGAAATCCCTGGAAGGATTCATTGAAAAGGCCTCCCAGTAATCGGTTTCAAACCGGCCCGTGGCAAGGCCTTCTTCGTAGAGATCCGTGGCCGGATAGGGGACGAAGACCGCTGCATGGACCATATCCGGATTCGACCTCTTGGCCACGTCGAGGCTGGCCTGCAAGTCTTCCATCTCCTCATCCGGACAGGCGATCATGAAATAGGCGATGGATCGGAGGCCGGCGCTTCGAATCATATGAAAGGATCGCACCAGGGCATCGATGTCGGTGGGTCGCTTGAGTTTTTTTAGAACTCTGGGACTGCCCGATTCGATTCCCATCGTCACCATGTCGCAGCCCGCTCTTTTCATCGCACCAAGTATGTCATCCGTCAGATGACCCACTCTGGCCCGGGCCATCCATTTCATTTTTATACCCCGCTTCTGAATCAGTTCACAGAGCTGCAGCACCCTGTCTTTCTGCAGGGTCATGACCTCATCATATACCATGAGGTAACGAATTCCCAGTTTCTCGCACCAGGCCATCTCCTCGGCTACGCTCTCCGCGCTGCGGGTACGGTACTTCTTTCCGGTCACCGAATGGGAGCAAAAAGAGCAGCGGTAAGGGCAGCCCCGGCTGGTCACCGTAATGGACACGGGCTCGAGGTTTGTGATGAGAGAACTGTAACGGTCCAATACCAGCAGGTCGTGCGATGGGAAAGGCAGGGAATCCAGATCCTCTATGGGCGCTGCAGGAGGATTAGCGACCAGATTTTTGCCGTCACAAAAAATGATTCCGGGAATGTCCTGCACACCGTTCCCGGATTCCAGGGCCTCTAAAAACAGGGGAAGGGTCCAATCCACCTCCCCGGGAAAACTGTAATCAAAAATACCAAGTTCTGCGGTCTCTTTCGGATACAGGGAAGGCTGCAGCCCTCCGGCAACGATCTTTGCGCCGGGTACCGCTTTTCTGGCCCGTCGGGCGGTTTCCATGGCGTCCAGCAGAGTGAAGGTTGTCACCGGAATGCCCACCACATCCGGTTTTGCTTTCCGGATCGCTCTTTCCAGCCCATCATAGCCCAGTCCCAGGGCAAAGGCGTCGAGAAGGGTGACCCGGTGGCGCCCCGTTTTCCGCACGCCGGCGGCCACGCACATGAGACTGATGGGCGGTGTTGCGCCGCGTAACTTCTCCACGGATTCGGGAAGATTGGCTCGCACCGTATACCATTCAGGAGGCTGGATCAGAAGAACCTGCATGCATTCACACCTTCGTCCGCAAATCAGGATTCGCGTTTGAATATACCCGCACAGACAGAGGAGAGTCAAGGCCGCTTTTGGGCCATGGTGCCCCCATTCAAGGACCGGTTAAACCCGGGCTTGACCCCTTCCAGAGTGCAGTGATAATATCGGGTTAAAAATCACCTTCACCAAATTATGAAAAAACCTGTCCTTCTATTTATTATTATATGCCTTCTGTTTTCGAGCATGGGCATCTCCACACCAGATGCGAATGATATCGATTCATTACTTCAGAAGTCAAAATACGACCGCGTCATTCACTATATAGAAAAGAACTATGAACAGAAGGAAATTATTGCCATCCCTGAGATGGCTTATGCCTATTTAAAATCTCTTGTATTCACAGGAAATATTAAGCGTGCCATAGCGTTTTATAAAGTCTATGCGGGTTCCCGTTCTCCGGATCCGGAAACAGCCTACCTGTATGATATCTCCCGTATCAT
>Ga0209013_10006052_pt1 | contig 10317 bp, 12 predicted proteins | sample Cruoilmetagenom2_FD_187291 | JGI IMG/M metagenome (GOLD analysis project Ga0209013, IMG submission 187291) | Oil polluted marine microbial communities from Coal Oil Point, Santa Barbara, California, USA - Sample 2 (SPAdes) (version 2) | ecosystem: Environmental > Aquatic > Marine > Oil seeps ...
CCGCCTGCCCGCTTCGGTATTGAAAAGAAAAACTTAGCTCCCAACAACTGTTCGGATTCTACCCAGATCTTGCCACCGTGTCGATCAATAATTCTCTTGCAGATTGCAAGGCCGATTCCGGTGCCCGGGTATTCCTTCTCGGTGTGCAACCTTTGGAACATCAGAAAGATGCGGTCCGAGGCTGCAGGATCGATACCGATACCGTTGTCTTGGACCGATATCGTCCATTCGTCCTCACTTTCCTCACTCGACAAGCGAATTTCAACCGGCGGACTGCCCGAAAACTTGAGGGCGTTGGACACCAGGTTCTGGAGCAGCAACTCCATCTGCGCCTCGTCGGCGACGATGGATGGCAAGCCTTCGTTGATGATTTCGGCTTTGGCAACCGTGATCTCTTTCCACAGCTCGGTCTTGACCTGCTCCAAAACCGCACTGAGATCGACCTGTCCGAAATCTCCCCCACGCGAATCTACCCTCGCGAAACCGAGCACGGCATCAACCATTTCCTGTACGCGCGTGGCTGAGGATGCCGCCCGATCCAGGTAGGATTCTTCCTCCTCTTCAAGACGGTCTCGGACACTTTCACCGAGCATCTCGAGGTAGCTCGAGACCACGCTCAACGGCTGCTGCAGATCATGAGAAACCACGTAGGCGAAGTGTTCGAGCTCGTCATTGGAACGAGCCAAAGCCTCCGTTCTGTTTGCCAGGTCTTTCTGAGCGGCATGATAATCGCTCGTTTCTTCGACGATCCCCTGGATGTGCCGCATTCCTGATCCTGCGTCTTCCACCACCCACGATGAGACGCGGGTCCATACAAGGCTGTCATCGGCCCGTTTCAGCTCGATGTCGAGGTTTCGCACCGACCGAGTGGCCGCCATGCGGTCCCGCCACTCGTCGGCCACCTCGGGTTCTGCAAACAGGCTCGGGAAGGTCTTCCACGCGGCCTCCTCCGGATCGAAAAGACCGAGAATCGATGCGAAAGCCGGGTTGGCCTCGAGGATTTCGCCCTCGAGACTGGCCACGAATACTCCGACCGGTAACCCCTCCACAAGCCGACGATAGGGCGCGTCACGTGAGCTCGCAACCGCCTGCCGTCGGGTACGGAAGAAGACTGAGCGGACCACCGCAGGCAAGCCGACAAAGCCCTCAGAGGATTTCGAAACGTAACCGTCAACTGCCAAACGAAGGGTTTCGCCCCACAGCTCTTCGCCAACCTCAGCAGTAAACAGGATCACCGGACAATCGGGGCGCACATCCCGCACCAGTCGGATCAGCTCGATGCCGGTGCTCCACGAGAACACTGCCTCGGAAATTACGATCCCGAATCGCCCCGCGGCAAGCGCACCTGCAAATTCCGCAGCAGTGCCAACCGCGTCAATTTCAAGGTTGCCGAACTCTCCCGTCAGGACAAGTGATGCGAGGGCCCGATCATTCGCGTTTTCGTCAATTATCAGTACACGTGGGAGGTTGTTCATGATCCCCCCAAATGAGCTTGAAACCCTGAAAACCACTCGCTCGAACCGTCAGTACCACTGATCGTCGCAGGTTCCGACGCAAAACCTCTGCTCGGAAAAAGTAGAACGTCCACCGTAATGCGCGGAGTATAACATGGGCCAGACTGTCAAACGAATGCACAGAATTGACGATCCATTAGGCGAACACCGAACAGCGAATGCCACAGATTCACGAGTTCACGAGGTCTATTCGGGCAAAAGGTCTGCTTCAGCCTCGATTTCCACCTTCCAGCGCGGATCGAGGAGTCCCTTCACGACGACCATCGTTAAAGCCGGGTAAACGTCGCGGAAAAACTCTCCATGTGCACGTCCGACACCCTCCCAGTCGGCGGCATCAATGACATACGTTCTGGTCCAAACGACATCCTCGAGGGTGCCGCCGAGAGCTTCAATTGCCTCGAGGATGATCTCGTAGCATCTTTTCGCCTGCTCGTAAGCGTCGCCAACAACCGTCTCTCCGTCCGGGCCGAGCGGCGCCGTCCCGGAGACAACGATGCGCGAACCGCGCCTTACGGCGCGTGAGAACCCGACCAAGCTCTCGTACGCGGACGCAGAGCGGACGCGACCGGTGGTCATTTCGTTTTTTCTCTTGCTCACGTGGGCTCATTGTACACTTGCGGATTCCCGGGTCAAGAAAAAGGGGAACCGCCTCCGGTTCCCCTTTCGAATAACGGGAGATCGATCTACCAACTGTGCACGTTTATCGAACCGTTGACCGTTTCGAGCGATACTCTGGCTCCACCCCCACCAACACTTCCGTGGAAATCCGAGCCGACATACTTGCCCTTCCGAACCTCTATTCCAAAGTCATTTTTGAGCGAGCCGTTGACCGTATCGGCGCTGAGATCGGCTCCGAGCGACGAGGCCAGGTAGAGGTCCAGCCGACCATTGACGGCTTCCAGATCCAGCTTGTTGTCGAAGGAGAGACGATCGACGTGTGCCTCGATGCCTCCGTTGACGGTGCCGAGGCTCGCGTTGCCTGCACAGTCCCGGACCATGATGTTGCCGTTGACGGTTGCGGCATCGACCCCACCCTCAACCCCGACCACCGTCAGGTTGCCGTTGACCAGTTCGATCTCATCGAGCATTGCCATCCGCGGGACGGTCAAGGTGTATTCGACCTTCGTGAAGCGATGCTCGTGGTCAGAACCATTCATCGACGGATAGCGGGTGTCGATCCGCACCTGGTTTCTGCCGGCATCCACCTTGATCTCGAGTTCATCGAGGAGTTCGGGCGAGCTCGCGCTCTTGACCGCATACACCCGCACCTCACTCCGTTCCCAGACCTCGATGCTGACATCGCCGTTGACGTTTTCCAGCGCCACGCTGCCGCCGGCCGCGAGAGGGTAGCTCTGGTCGACGATCTCCTCATACCCGGCGCCGGCGGCCACCCATCCAGCGGTTACCAGCACAAATCCCATCATCACTGCGCAGTTCGTTCTCATCCGCATTGCCATACTCCTTTAAGGATTGTTTTTCCCACATTTATGAGATGCCGGCACTGCCGTAATGGTTGTATGGCTTGCGGCGAATCATCGAAAACGTTAGCGTGAGAGGGTGACGATAAACGGCCATCATCCAGAAGCCACAATCGCGACACCCGTTGTGTCACTGGTCATTCCAGTCCACAACGGAGTCGGCTTCGTCACCGAGTCGGTCGACGAGGCACGCCGGTATCTCGATCAGAAATGCCCGGCCTACGAAATCATCATCGTTGACGACGGATCGACCGACGGCACGGTAGCGGCACTCGCTCCGCTGCTGGACGACCGGGTTCGGTTGACCACCCTGCCGGAAAACCTCGGCAAATATGCGGCGCTCAAGGCCGGCATGGCTGTGGCTAACGGCGAGTGCCGAATTTTTACAGACGCGGATCTCCCCTACGACCTCGAGGCGGTGCCGTACATCGTCAATCTGGTCAACCGGCGGGCCTACGACATCGTCGTCGGTGATCGCGCCCTCCCGGAGTCGGTGACTCTCTCGGACTCCCGCGTCGCGCGCAAGCTCAGCAGCCGCGTTTTCAGCTACTGCGTTCGCATGCTCGTCACCGGCGGCCTTTTTGACAGCCAGTGCGGAATCAAAGGCTTCCGCGGGGAGGTGGCGGATGCTCTCTTCCCCCTCGTTACGGACAACAGCTTCTCGGGCGACGTCGAGCTCCTCTACATCGCCCTCAAACACAATCTCTCGATCCGCCGGATCCCGGTGCGGTTGCAGCGCGCCTCGCCGTCGACCGTCCGGCTCAGGTTTCATTCGCTGCCCATGCTGGGCCGTATCCTCCGTCTGCGCCAAAACTGGAACACCGGGCGCTACGAGTCTGAGACCCTGAGTCGGGTTGCCTCCCAGGCATACTGGCGAGCCCCTGAGCCCGACTCACCGTTGGACGCACCATGACCGACGAGAGATCTCCTCATTCCGACGCACAATCTCAAGGCTGGCTCGACATCGTTCGAACGCTGCGCTGGCCGGTGGTCATCCTGACCCTCGCTACGCTCGCCTATCTCGTCTTTTTCCAGATTGGCCGGACCGCTCGCGAGGGTGGCCGGGCAGCCACCGAGATGGTGCGTGAGCTCGGCGAGGGCGCTGCCGACATCGCCGCCGCATTCAGAAGTGGCACGATCACGAATACATTCATTTCAGCCATCCCATCGTTTTCTCCAGACGGCGGCGCGCGGCTCGAGCTGGCGTCGTTCGAGGCGACGGAAATTCTACGTAGCGCCGACGAGCTACGAATCGGCTGGGACCTCATTCCCCTTGGGACGACGATTACCGAAATTCGGGTCCCCGTGACCTACCGCTATCATCTCCGCTTCGACGAGTCGTGGATGCTCGAGGTCGAGGGCCAATCCTGCCTCGTGTACGCACCCGAAATCCGGCCGACTCTGCCGCCGGCCATCGACACCGGGCGTATGGAGAAGTTCAGCGAACGCGGCTGGCTCCGATTCAACGAAGAGGAGCAGATGGAGGAGCTGGAACACAGCATCACCGCGGTGCTTTCGGAGCGTGCCGCGGATCCCCGTCATCTCGAGATGGTGCGCGAACGTTGCCGCCTCGAGGTCGCCGAGTTCGTGAGGTCCTGGTTGCTCACCGAGGACCACTGGCGCGAAGACCGTTTCCGGTCGGTGACGGTCATATTCGCCGACGAATTGGCAGCAGAGTCGGACGTCCAATCCCCGACTCTCGTCCTTGACCGCGATAAGGTCGAAGCCAAATAACACCAGTGTACTGCGTCCGAAAAACCTTCCATCAGTTGGCGAGCAATCCGCGCCGCTGACAAGGCGCGACGACGCAGTCGTAGTACGGCTACTTCAAGGAGGCGCAACGCCGTCAGCGGCGTGGAGGGCCGTCAAGAGGTGGTAGGTATTTCGGACGCAGTGCACTAGCCTGCATATCTCACCGGGTTTCGTCCCGAGGGCCGCGAGGTGCCGTGCCCAGTGGGGTTTTCGACCTGAGGGGCGCGGAGCGCGTACTTGTGGTACGTCGAGCACCCCGAGGCGAGAAAACACCGCTGGGCGCGGGGCATCGCCGGCCGCAGCAGAAAGCTGGTGAGATATGCGGGCTAGATACCTGAAAAACGCAGATATGCCGTTACAATCGCACCGTGAAATCAAATTCTGTGATTGCCGCTCTCGAGGCCCATCGGGGAGAGATGGCTGCGGTCGTGCCATTCGATCTGACCAGTGGGAAAGTAGTGGTCTTCGACTTCACCGACGCCAACCGTGAGCTCGCCCATCTCGATATCAACGATGTCTCCGGATTCACCGAGCACCTCTTCGAGTCCGTTGCCGAGTCCGAAACACCGGTCGGAATCGGCCGCTATGACGAGGACCGGGTCCTCTACCGGCACTCTCCCCTCTTCGACGGCACGGCCGAACGCCGCAGCATCCACATCGGTATCGACCTTTTTGTCATTGAAGGGACCGAGATCCTGGCTCCGTTGCCGGCGACCGTCCACTCAGCTGAAAATAACGCCGGGCTTGGCAATTACGGCCCGACAGTGATCCTTCGCCACCAACTCGAAGGCATCGAGTTCCACACCCTTTACGGCCACCTCAGCCGCGCCTCGATCGATCGCCTCGAAGCAGGAGATTCACTCTCCGCCGGGGACTTGCTGGGTGAGGTTGGTGATCTGCACGAGAATGGCAGCTGGCCTCCGCACCTCCATTTCCAGATCATCACCGAAACGCTGGGCCAAGAGGTCGACTACCCCGGAGTCGCGGCGCCGTCGGAGCGCCAGCGGTTCCTCGAACTGTGTCCAGATCCAAATATTATTCTTGGCATTCCTGGGCTTTAACCTGCATATCTCACCACCTTTCTGCTGCGGCCGACGATGAGATATGCGGGCTAACCGCCGCCGCGCACTCATCGCGCTCTTCCTCATCACACCCATCCCCAGCATCGGTGTGATCGTGGCAATGGTGGTGGCTCCTGGACCGGTCGGGAAGACCGTCTTCACGGCCGCGAAAATCTGGCTGCTGGTGTTCCCGGCCGCCTGGTACCTGCTGGTGGAAAAGGGCAGGCCCAGCTGGTCGTCGCCTCACCAAGGCGGGCTCGCAGTCGGCGCCGCCAGCGGCGCCGCTGTGGCGGTATTCGTCGTTGTCGGCGCGTGGTTGGCCGGTGTTCAACACATGGATCTGGCGCCGCTCCGCTCTGCGGTACAGGAAATGGGCCTCAATACTGCTGTCCCCTATCTTGCCGGGGCCGCCGGCTGGACCTTGGTCAACTCCCTGATGGAGGAGTATGTCTACCGCTGGTTTATTTACCGCCAATGCGAGGCCTTGATGAAGGGTCCTGCGGCGGTGATCGGCACGGCGGCCATTTTCACCGCCCATCACGTCGTTGCGGTGAGCCAGTACCTCGATCCCGATCTCGCTTTCCTTGCCTCTGCCGGGGTCTTCGCCGGCGGTGTGATCTGGTCCTGGCTTTATATGCGCTACCGCTCGATCTGGCCGTGTTGGATAAGCCACGTACTGGCCGATATGGCGGTCTTCGGAGTCGGTTGGTACCTCCTTTTCAGCTGACCGCACCCGGAATCATCGGACCACTGGTCCGTAGTGACTATGGGAGACAAAAATGCACGAACTCAACTACCGATGTCCGAAGTGTCAGGGATCCGAGTACGAAGTGGACCAGATGCGGGCGACCGGCGGCATCCTGACCAAGGTATTCGACATCCAGAGCAAGAAATATACGACTGTTACCTGCGAGCGCTGCCGCTACACCGAGATCTACAAGGCCGACAGCAGCATGTTGGGTAACATTTTCGACTTCTTCACTCAATGAGAAGCGTAATGGGTTAAGGGTGAAGATCCATCACTTCGGCAGCGGCTTTCCAAGAAGGCCTTAACTCTTGACTCTTTACCCGCGGCGGCGTGCGGCAGGTCTGCGTCAATTCTCCTGGGCCGCGGTGAGCTCCCAAAGCGCCAGCCCACCCAGAACCAGAAGGCTCACCACCAGAACGAGCAATGGTGAACCCGCGGAGCGAGGCAGGTCGGGCGCTGACATGCTGAGGTCGAGGCCGGAAAACGCTCCACTCACGAGTTCCCAAAGGCCTGGTGCGAATGCGATTCCGATGGCACACGCGATGGCGACTGCCGCACGCTGAACCCAGACAATCGCGCGTGTCGCACGGTGGTACTGGCGTTCGCGCGAGGCAAGGTGCGCCCGAAGCCAGATCGGCGCAGGATCGGGCAGCGGTGCATCCATCGCAGCCAACTCCTCGGCATCCGCAGCAAGCGCGGCCACCACCAGGGTGAGCTCGGCGCAGGTCAGACACCCGTCGCGGTGAGCCTTGAGTTCGGGGCTCCAGTCGCCGCTGCGCACGGCGGCGGTAACTGCCTCTTCCTGGGAACATGGTTTGGTGTTCATGACACCTCCAACTCGGGGCGCAGGCCCCTCGCCTGAAGCTGTTTCGCGAGGCGTTGCCGGGCTCGAAAGAGCATCGAGCGGATGCTCGCGGTGCGGAGCCCCAGGGCTTTCGCAATCTCGTTGTGCGACGCACCTTCGACGTACGCAAGCCACAACATCTGCTGGTCGCGGGGAGCGAGCTCCGCCATTGCCCCGCCGACATCCGACCGCAGGTGAACCGCCTCGTCGTGACTGGGCGACTCGTCCCGCCCCGGCACCTGGACGGATTCGGGTCTTTTTCGACGAAAGTGATCCCGTAAGAGATTCGTGGCGATCCGGTAGAGATAGTTCTTGCGATGATCGTCATCCTCGCCCTCGAAACCCGACCGGAGCATCCTCAGGTAGGCCTCCTGGAGGAAATCGTCGGCGAGCGCGAGGTCGCCGCAGCTCCGCATCAGATAGGCGCGGAGGGGACGCGCGGTGCGCTGGTAGAGGTGGCGGAACGCCGCCTCATCCATCGTCACCGCCCGTCCCGGCAGATCCGTGGTCTGCGGCCGGGGCAAAGTTAGCCCACATATCTCACCAACTTTCTGCTGCGGGCGCCGATGCACCACGCCCAGCGGTGTTTTCTCGCCTCGGGGTGCTCGACGTACCGCAAGTACGCGCTCCGCGCCCCTCGGGTCGAAAACCCCACTGTGCGCGGCACCTCGCCACCCTCGCGACGAAACCCGGTGAGATAGGCAGGCTGGCGCCATCGGAATCATCACCAAATACGTCCACGTCGCCTACGGTATCAGGCGTCGCTCTTGGCGGAGCCGTTGATCAGCCCCCACTGCTTCGAGAAGGCGAAGGCGGCGGCGCTCGAGGCGAGGAATCCGAGTCCGAGACACAGACCGAGGACTCCAACCACCGTGAACGCTTCCGCGGCATCCTGGGTCACCATACCGCGCAGGAAGATGAATCCAATACCGAGCAGACTGATCACAGCCCCCGTCTGGAGGGCGGTCAGGATGCGCGCATAGGGATTCGTGCGCTCCTTGGTCGCGAGGGCGAACATTTTCTCGCCTGCGTCGCTGTGCAGGTACTCGATCGCTTCCGGCGAGTTGCCAAGCTTTTCGAGCAGCTTGTCCTGCAGCGCGTAGTGGAGCTTGATCAACCGCTGTTTGTGGAAGAAGTCGAGCCCGGTCTTGAATGCCCAACCCGCGATGATGAACATGGTCGGCATCACAATGATCATGATGACTGTTTCTTCGTTCATGAGAACCTCCAATTTGTACTCACACCGAATACGCACCAGGGTTGCGGATGGTTAGCAGCCGCCGTGCTACTATCCCGCCATCCAAAAGAAAGACTTGGGAGGACCCATGAAAAACTTTGCGTATCGCATCACTGTTTCGCTCACGGCAATCGCCCTGTTCCTGCCTGCATCAACTTTATTCGCCGACGACGAGGGCGATTGGAAGGACATGAAGCAGGACTCGAAGAGGATGAAGCTGGACGAGACGGCCGAGGAGGCCTTGCAGGCCTTGTTTGCCAAAAGGCCCAAGGCCAAGGAGCTCTACAACAACGCCTATGGCTGGGCGGTCTTCGACAACCTCAAAATCGCCTTTGGCTTTTCGGGCGGCGGCGGCAACGGCGTGGCTTCGGTCAAAGACACCGATCAGAAGACCTATATGAAAATGGGCACCGGCGGGATCGGTTTCGGTCTCGGCGCCAACAAGTATCAGGTGATCTTCCTCTTCCAGGATTCCCAGACCTATGACAACTTCGTCAACAAGGGCTGGCAGGCCGATGCCGGTGCAACCGCATCGGCCGGCACCAACGCGGCCGAGGTCAAGACCGGCTTCGTCAACGGCATCGCCATCTACCAGATGACCGAAAAGGGTCTGATGGCGAACGCCGACATTGCCGGCACCAAGTACTGGAAGAACGACAAGCTCAATTAGCCCGATCAGGAGAACATCGTGAAAAAGACCATGACATATGTTGCTGCCTTTGCGGCAATCGTCCTCATCCTGCCTACCAACTCGTCGCTTGCCGCGGAGGAGAGCTGGAAGTCCCTCAAGCGGGAATCGAAAAGGATGAAAATCGACGAAACGGCGCAGGAGACTCTGGACACACTTTTTGCCAAAAGCTCGAAGGCCAAGGAGCTGTACAACATCTCGTACGGCTGGGCGGTCTTTGACAATCTCAAGCTCGCGTTCGGATTCTCGGGCGGCGGCGGCAACGGTGTGGCGAAAGCCAGGGAGTCTGGTGGGAAGACATACATGCAGATGGGCACCGCCGGGATCGGCATCGGTCTCGGGGTCAACAAGTACCAGGTGGTCTTTCTTTTCCAGGACTCAATAACCTTCAACAACTTTGTCGAAAAAGGGTGGCAGGCCGATGCCACTGCAAGCGCGGTCGCCGGTCAGACCGGCGCCGAGGCCAAGACCGATTTCAGCAACGGGATGGCAATCTACCAGATCACCGATACGGGGTTGATGGCCTTCGCCGACATCGCGGGCACGAAGTATTGGAAGAATAAGAAGCTCAACAAGTAACCGCATTTCAGCGCCATCAATCGCATAAAGGCGGCGCCGAAGCAAGTTAAGAGTTAAGGGTTAAGAGTGAAGGCAAAGCGTTTCACCTTCACCTTGCTGAGAAGGCCTTAACCCTTTACTCTTAACTCTTTACTGGCTTGAGCGGACGGGCTACCAGTAGTCAGTGGTAATCGTGACGGGACCGCCGACCCTGGAGCAGCACGCCAGACGCTCGTTGTCGCCGGCATGTTGGGCGGCCAGAATCTTGCTTTCCTCTTCGCCCATCCGGGAGAGATTTTTGAGGCCTTCCACGACCTGTACACGGCAGAATCCGCAGAGCGCGATGCCGTCACACGACTGACCGAGACCGAGGCCGGTCTGGAGCACGGCATCCATCAGGTTGGTGTCGTGGACGACCCTCACCTCGCGACCGGACG